>ENA-UOOI01001084-UOOI01001084.1-fermentation-metagenome-genome-assembly--contig:-NODE-1084-length-30496-cov-6.575080_pt1 | contig 30496 bp, 32 predicted proteins | sample MGYA00245779_ERZ724027 | MGnify/ENA primary metagenome ERZ724027 (study PRJEB28704, sample SAMN03018318) | fermentation metagenome | biome: anthropogenic terrestrial biome; feature: soil; material...
TCTCATTATAACTTAGTTTTTATTTTTTGTGTCTCACCCTATGGGGTCATTATAACTCGCCCTTTCAGAATCGATTTTAATCATATGTTTCTTTAGCAAATACTGTGCCAGTGACATGAGGGACACAAGGGGACGGTTCTTTTGTGCTGACAGGATCTCCTAAAAAGCAGCACAAAAGAACCGTCCCCTTGTGTCATTCCAGGCAGTCTTATTTCATGAAAGCGATGCAGTTATGATCGGAAATCTTCACCATACCGCATTTTTCGTAAAACCTGATTGTCTTTTCATTCTGTTCGGTCATCAGGATAACTTGTCGAATTACTTGATATTCTTCCAGTATGCGCTTTAATAGATGGCTCCCAATACCTTGCCCCTGGTATTTTTGCAGAACCAAAATATCTTGGATATAAATAATGGTTTGGTTATCCCCTATTACGCGAATCAAACCGACCAGTTTATCATCGTCCCAGGCAGTCAGCACTTTTAGTGAATTCTCAATCGCCTTTTTTAATCTCATGCCATCGTTTGTATAGGCTGACCACCCGACATCACCATATAAGTTCATCAACTCTTCGATTTCAGGTATTACATCTTCTTTAATCGTGATTATGTTCATTTTATCCTCTTCAGGCCTTCTTTTGCGCGACAAGTTGCTAACAATCAGTACATCTCGGAGCAAACCATGTTTTCCTTCTGCCACATTGACAGGTATGTTCTGCTTTCTGTTCTGAAAGCCATTTTTCTACTTCAATTTCTTTAATTCTGAGCATGTTTTTGTATGCTAATTCGTGGTGTCGCACGCCATCGTTGTAGAAATCGCCCAAAACGCTACAGGGAAACTCTGCGCAATTTCCACAGTGAAGCAGGCCTCTGCTAATACAACAGGCACGAGTAGGGCAGTCATTAACAAGCTCTTTTTCATTTCTGCATCCCATGCAATTAAAGTTTTCTTTGTAATTCTTGCAGCCTCCGCAATATAAGCCACAAAGAGATAGCTCTTCATACTGCTCCACTTAAATCCTCCTCGTGCCCACGTACCTGCACCTGCGTACCCGCCTCATCCCTTCCAGGTTTCACAAAAGGTAATTTCTTTTGCGCTTTTCTTTTCTTTCGGCGCTGTATCATCTTTCGGGTAACCGACCGGCAGCAAAAAAAGGCAGACCATGTTTTCTGGCAGTCGCAGAATCCGGTTCGCTTTTTCGACATCCAGAAATCCAATAAAACAGGCGGACAAGCCATGTGATACGGCAACCAAATACATATGTTCCGCTGGAATTAAAGGTGTCGGGTTCGCAAGGAGCGTTTTTACACTCTTTCGGTTCGGATATTTGTTGAGGTACTCAATAAACTCTTCACTGAACCTTAGTTTATTGACGATCAGCCCAAAATCATCTTCAGGCAAGCCAAGCAAATCCCAGCTAATATCAGCGCAGCAGGCTATTACAACAGGCGCTTCCGCGATCCACATCTGCTCTCCTGCGGCATGTGCCAATTCCTCTTTCAGATTGGCATCTTTTATGACACCGAAGCGATAAGACTGCCCATTGCCACCGGACGGACTCAAACGGGCCGCCTCCAGCATTTCGTCAATAATCTTTTCAGGTATACCTTTTTCGAGAAAAGAGCGGGAAGACCTGCGGGCTTTAATAGCTTCCATAACTTCCATCAACATACCTCCAAATTTGGGGCACAGCGTTTCGGCGCTGCCTGCCCTTTTTTCAACACCTATCCCCAACCTGCTCTCTCACCAGATTAACACATCCAGCAAACCGCACAGGGGTAAAATTCATTTCCGCAGCCATTTTTCCCGGCGCTGGCAAGGGACAGGGGCATAGGACAGAAGTACATTATGATTACAAAGTCCGCCACAAGGCACCTAACTAATCTCTTCTGAATATTTCAGAATCAGCAGACTGCGGAATGTTAAATCATACATCCATTTATTTTTCTTCCAGTCTTCTTCCAAAGCGAGACCCGTATAAACACTCCATTTGGCAAAACAGTAATCTTTAGGCTTAATCCTAAAAAAACCGTCCCCCTGACTCAAAATATCTTTTAACTCAGCTAGTTGACTTTTTAGTGCCGGGACTTTTAGAACGATTCCCATTCTCGCAAACAGCTCAAATGTATGGAACCACCAAAACCAATCTTTATCACCAAAGTCTTTTAAGCTCTTCTTTAAGTCCTTTGGAAAAATGGCAGCTGGCGCAATAAGCTGGGATTTGTATTTAATATAAATATCCGGAAATGGTGATAGCCCAATCAGGTGTTCGATATATTCTGCTAATCTCTGTAGATTGTTAGGGTCCTTCCAACTCTCAGTAAACGCTAATAGCTTAAGATGATATGACCACGGTAATGCAAAACCGGGTTTATGTACATTTTTGCCTCTATATATTTCGATTACTTCGCTTACTGCATTAGCGCGGTTCACTCTTTCCAGGCAATCGAATGCGCGTTGTATTTCTTGCTTAATAGACTCATGTTCTTCCATCCCAAAGTATGCAAAAACAACTGCGCGGATAATATCATCACCAAACAAGCCTAATTCCGGATCATACATATTCCAGCAGGACTTCCCCCGATTCCAGCCACTGGCTGTTAATGCATTTAATCCTTCACTGACAATTCGATTATCCTTTGGGAACCCCATCTCTGATAAAAAGCGCAATGCAGATTCTGCGCCTGTAGCGCTGTACTTCCTTTCTTCCCTTGGAATCCAGCCGCCATGAAATACTTCGCCAAAATAACCATCACTGCCCTGCCAGCTTAAGACATATTGAACCCTTTTGTCTTCCAGAATTTCGGGCTGATATGTTTCAAAGCTATTTTGCTTACATAAAACCTCTTTATTTATCCGATATTTAATTGCGGGGCAAGCGTTTTTCAGCAGTTCCTCAATTACTTTCTCAAACAAATTAACTTCATCTCTTCTCTTTGTAACACCGGAAACCCGTGCAAGCTGTTCCCGGCCATGTTGTTTAAAAAGCACAGCTGTAAATCTTCGGTTCACCGCAATTGACACCATTGGCGCTAAAATTGCTTTTGGATTAATCATGTGCAGCTCTAAAACGGTGTTAATTGTGACTGTATCTGTGCCAGCCGGTCCTTCGTGACGAAGGCTGTCAGCGATCACCCGCTGAATACCTGCCGGCTCCCGATAAACTCGGGTTTTGTTTTTTACAATAATGAAAGCCCTCCTAATCCTCGCAGCTAATGGTTGTCCACTGTTCAACTATAATTGTACCGTTAGCGACTTGTCAATATATTGCGACATTAAGAGTAAGAGGCGGGCACCCCGGTGCCCCTACTTTATCGCCTCGATAAAGTACGATGCCACAAAATCTTCAACATGCCTGCCCGGCACCAGGAATCTAAAATCTCCCGGCTGTTATCTTTCGGAGTCAGCTTAATATCCCGGAAAGGCTTCCTGAAACACTTTATCTTTATCAAGAGATAAGTTGATTACACAGTTGGATATGATTATGTCTACCGAGTCATCCGCCACCGGTAAGTATTCGATTTCTCCCAGCCGGAACTCGACATTTTGATATCCGCCATTTTGAGCATTCTGGCGCACCGCCACTGCCAAGGTCAAGCACAGTCTCGCCCTCTTTGAGTGCCGCGAACGCCAGGGGATTTCCGCATCCCAACCCCATGTTTGATTTTGCCGGGCCAAATTGCATTCCAACCATTTTTCCTTTTTTACGGTTGTTTCCTCTTCATTATATTATAATATTCACTGACTCATCCCAAAACATGGTCATTTTTCTGCTATACCTGCCGATATTCAATCTATAAGACTATCATAGGGTCATTCACATTCTTCAGGATAACTGTTCGTTCATTCGCCTGAACCAACTCCATCGATCTAAAGCCGTGTTGTTTACCCTCCGCAACGAAACTGGCATTGACAAAAGCGCTTCCTTCAAATACAGATACCAAATCTAAAAAGAATAGAGGTATCGGAATGAAACGAGTGCTGTTTATAGTTATTCTATTAATCGCGGTCTTCACTTCAGCCGTCGCTCTGGCTGACAGTCCGACCGAACCAGAATTGCTCAAGGTCCACATCATCAATGTCGGCCACGGCAACGCCATCCTGATTCAGGCTCCGCAAGGCCAAGAGATACTCATCGATGCCGGCCGGCTGGAGTATGCCGCTACAGTAGCACGTTACCTGCGTCGGCTCGGCGTCGCAGAAATCGAACACGTTATTGCTACCCATCCGCACAATGATCATATTGACGGACTTTATTATCTCCTCAACATCTTTTCTGCTCAGCGCGTCATTGACCCGCTGGCACCCATTGACCGCAAAGAAATTCGCGATTACATGAAGTTTGTGGCCTCCAAAGGCATACCGATTATCGAGGGGCATGCCGGACTTTCCTTTGAGCTCAGTCCCGGCATAGCCGTTGATCTGGTCGGTCCGGTTAAACCCTGCAATTTCCGCCTCAATGACAACAGCATTGTGGCCAAAGTTACCTTCGGTGAAACAAAATTCTTATTTATGGCTGATGCCGAAATAACCGAGGAGCAAAGCATCCTGACTTCCGGGGCCGATTTAAGCGCGGATGTGATCCAAATTGGGCATCACGGCCTCTATACTTCTACCAGCCAGGAATTGCTCGACAGCGTGCAGCCCAGTTTCGCGGTAATCTCCTGCGCCGGCAAAGAAAGGCCTTTCGGCCGCTGCAGCAAAAGCGTCATAAAGCGACTGGATGCCAATAATATTCCTGTTTTCCGGACAGATCTTCATGGTGATATCGTCATCACCAGTGACGGCGTGAACATCCAGGTTGAAACTGCCGGTTTATGATGTGCTCTTGCGGCGATGCCTTTCCTTTATAATAGTGCAAGCCCCGCCATTCTAAATGGCGGGGCTTTGGCTGGAAGATAAGGAAGGACAACGAGAGGACGATTCCTACCTGGCCTTATTTATCTGTAAAGTGCGTGCGGCATTAAAGACCGCCAGCAAAGTCACCCCGACATCGGCGAACACTGCCTCCCAGATACTCGCCACCCCGATCGAACCCAAAAAGATAAAGAAGGCTTTCACGACCAGCGCCATGATGATGTTCTGCCACACAATACGGTTCGTGCGCCGGGCAATGGCAATCGCCTGCGGCAGCTTCGCCGGAGCGTCCTCCATCAACACCACGTCGGCCGCCTCGATGGCGGCTGCGCTTCCTAAGCCACCCATCGCCACCCCGATATCTGCCCGGGTAATCACCGGCGCATCATTCACTCCGTCGCCGATAAACACCAACTTCTGCTGCTTAGGATGCGGAATTTGCGCCAGCAACTCCTCAACCTGCGCAACCTTGTCTTCCGGCAGTAGCCCAGCATGAAATTCATCCAGGCCCAGCTCCCCGGCCACGCGCTGCGCCACACTCTGTTCATCCCCCGTCAGCATGACCGTCTTACGTACTCCCAAGGTTTTCAGGCTGGCGATTGCCTCGGCGGCATCGTCCCGAATTTCATCCGAGATAACAATGTATCCGGCATATTCACCGCCAATGGCTACATAGACGCTGGTGCCCGGGGCATCACAATCTTCATGTACGATGCCTTCCCGGTGCATCAGACGGTCATTACCAGCTAAAACCCTGTGTCCGTCAACAATGGCGCTAATACCATGCGCCGGAATCTCCTGATAGTCGCGGACATGCTCAGGCGCAACCTCCCGACCATAAGCCTCCTTCAGCGACTGGGCAATCGGATGATTCGAAAAGGTTTCCGCTTCGGCAGCCACCGCGATCAGTTGCTCTTTGGTAAAGCCATTGCGCACATGGATCCCGGTCACCCGGAAAACGCCCTTAGTCAGCGTCCCGGTCTTGTCAAAAACGACGGTGTGTGTTTTGGCCAAGGCGTCCAGAAAGTTGGCCCCTTTAATCAGGATGCCCTTGCGCGATGCGCCACCGATGCCACCGAAATAGCCCAGGGGAATCGACACCATCAGTGCGCAGGGACAGGAAATCACCAACAGTACCAAGGCACGGTAAATCCATTCCGCAAAAGTCGCGCCCGGGATAACGAGGGGCGGGAGCACCGCAATCAAAACAGCGGTGCCAACCACCACCGGCGTATAATAACCGGCAAAAACCGAAATGAATTTCTCAGTCGGAGCTTTCCTTTCCGCCGCCTTTTCAACCAGCTCCAGAATGCGGGCAATCGATGAATCGGCATAGCGCTTAGCGACTTTCACAGTGATCAACCCTTGCCCGTTCACCATACCAGCCAGCACGCTTTTGCCCGCTTCCACCCTGCGGGGTACGGATTCACCGGTTAGGGCGGAGGTGTCAACAAACGTAACCCCCTCGACTACCTTGCCATCCAGGGGCACACGCTCCCCCGGCTTAACAACAATGTACTGCCCGACTGCCACTTCCTGTGGGCGGACCTTGCGCGTACTGCCATTATCTTTTAGGTTGGCGTACTCCGGCTGGATTTCCAGCAAAGCCTGGATGGAACGCCGAGAGCGATCGACCGCTTTCTTTTGCAGAAATTCGCCGATTGCGTAAAAGAGCATTACCCCGACAGCCTCCGGAAGCTGATGAATTGCAATCGCGCCAAAAGTGGCGATCGTCATCAAAAAATGCTCGTCAAAAACGCGCCCCTGCAAGATCTGCCGGAAAGCGCGTCCAATCACTGGCCCGCCCACCAGCACATAGGCTGACAAAAAGACCACGTACTCCAGCCAGGAGTACGGCGTCTGATGCAAATGATCATAAAAAATAACACCAATGATAAATAGAATCCCGGAAATGATGATCGCGTGCCCCTGACCCTGCCCGTCTTTCCCTGCTAAATCGGGATGTTCTGAGGCACTGCGCAGCATTACATCCGGTTCAATGCGGGTGATTACTTCTTGGGCAACCGCCACCTGTGCGGGAGACAGTTCGATGCTCTTAGTGGCAAAGTTTACTTTGACTGCCTCAAGCCCGTCGATCGCCTGCAACCCCCGCTCAATCTTAGCGGCACAGTTGGCGCAGTCCAGGCCTTCCAGAGTATAGCGCATTGTTTGCAACCTTCCTCCTTTGTTGTCTGCTTCAACGTTCCTCTGCAAAATGCTCCTGAGCCTCCCGAATCAAATTTAGAATGTGGTTGTCGTCCAGCTCATAATATACCATTTTGCCTTCACGCGTGTATTTGACCAGGCGCAGCGCTTTGAGCAGGCGCAGGTGATGCGACACCGCCGGCAGCGTCATTTCCAGAATGGTGGCCAGATCGCAGACGCAGAGCGGCCGCTGCGCCAGCAGATAAATTATCTTGGTGCGGGTTTCGTCCCCCAGCACTTTAAAGATCTCCGACAGTCCCGCCACTTCCAGGGCTTTATCGCGCAGTTCCGCGACATTAACCTCCTCCGAGGGACAGAAACTGTCGCAAATATCATGGTTTTTAGCGCTCATATTTTCGCCTCACCCTCTCGTCTTTTTCGCCTTTGCCGCCCTTTTCTCTTTTCGCCTTCTCGTCTCCACATTAATTGTTTTAACGATTAAGTAATTGCTTAATTGTTATTATAAGAGGATTCGGCATCAGAGTCAAGGAGAATCAGATAAAAAAAACGCCCCGTGCGGGGCGATGACATTCATTTTCCCAGATGGCTATAGACCATCAATGCATCTCTGATGTTGTACTGCTCAGTAAGGCGGTTTCCTTTCGCACCAGCTGTTACGAGCACATATTCTTTTCCACCATATTCAGCAAGACTGGCCAGGCATAAACCGGCCTCAGCAGTAAATCCCGTTTTTCCTCCCAGGATAACACCGTCTTTGAAACGCGGATCGCCAATTTTCTTAAACATTGTGCTATAAAAGGTAATCCCGCCGGGATGCTTGTTGGTTGATGCCGTTGAATGGCGCACCGCTGTGAAAACCTTCCGAAAGATCTCATTTTGAAGTGCATAACAAAGCAAATCCGCCAAATCCCGGGCCGTGGAGAAGTGACTTGGATGATGCAGCCCGGTGACATTAGCAAAATGCGTATCATTCAGGCCGAGGGCGACCGCTTTTTCGTTCATCAGCTTGACAAAACCCTGCTCTGAACCTGCAATACGGCGCGCAAGGCCAAGGCAGCACTCGGCACCGCTCGGGAGTAGCGCCCCGTACAGCAGATCTATAACCGGGACACATTCCCCTGGCAGAAAACCTGCCATTGTAGCGTCTTCACTCCACAGTTCCCGAAATATAACTTCCGACAGTTTTACGGGTTCCCGCAAGTCCGGCAGGTTTTCGATAGCAACAATGGCACACATTATCTTCGTCAGAGAGGCTGGGTAAATCCGCGCCGTACTTCTCTTCTGCATCAGAACGGCGTAATTGGCAAGATCAATTAGAATCGCATATGGGCTATACAAGTTATCGGCTGATAATGCGGCGGAAGTACTGGGCGTATTTGCCGGCGGCGTCGCCACTATTGGGGCCGGAGGAATGTCCGGAACCTGCCGGCTTTTGGAACTGATCGCGACCTTCACCATATAGAAAGCTAAAATAGCTATCAACAAGTAAACTATAAACTTCAATCTCTTCAATCTTTGGGTTCGACTCTTTCGGGGTTGCTGTGCCATTTCATAATCGCTCCTTGACCTGTGCTTGTAATGGTTATATTCAACCATAGAACAAGGAGCAATGTTGAAACTTTCCCTTATAAACTTCTTAAGCTTCTCTTATTTCCGCCTTAAAATCAGGTAGAATAACTGTAAACCTAGTGTATTCCTGATTGCTCTCCGCAGTGATTGTGCCGCCGTGTGCCGCGACAATCTCTTTCGCGATAGCCAGTCCCAGGCCAGCGCCACCTTTATCTGTAGGCCGGGAGGAATCCAGGCGATAGAATTTCTCAAAGATCGTGCTCAGCATGTGCTGTGGAATTGGATTACCTTGATTAGTGATTGTAATCACGATACCCTCATCGCGCCGCTGTGCTGAAATGTCGATAACGCTGTTTTCAAGACTATAAGCAACTGCGTTTTTCAGAATGTTATTGAAAACCCGCGCCAGTTTATCAGCATCCCCCCACAAAGTGAGTCCTTCCGGAGCATTGACAACTACTTGCTTTTCCTGCGATGAAAGCATCGGGTAAAACTCGTCAGCCATTTGGCGCAACATGAAAGGCAAGTTGATGACACCTTTATTTAAGACAATAGCCTGTAAGTTAAACCGCGTGATCTCAAAGAATTCGTCAATCAGCTGTTCCAATCGGTAGGCTTTTCCAAGCGTGATTGTGACATATTTTGCTCTCTGCTCTTGCGGCAGATCCGGTGCTTCTTCAAGAAGATTAAGATAGCCGATTACGGACGTCAGGGGTGTCTTAATATCATGTGCCAGATAGACTACTAAATCATTTTTGCGCTGCTCCGCTTCCCTGGCATCGCGCTGCCGTTTCGCCAAAGTATCCTTGATCTTGTTCAGTTTTTGCGTCATGAAATCCATTTCCGGAGAAAGCGTGATTTCGCCTTCTGTTTCAGCTACCAGACAATCCAATCCACTTACGATCTCATTAAAGTAACGGGTGAAACGGGACAAACCGAAATAAAAACAAATCAATAAGATGATCGAGAACCCAATCATCTCGAGGACTGCTTTATTTTGCTGAAACAACGTGAAATAGAGGGCTCGGGCAGAGTCAAAACTGAGTCCCAGAACATTCTGACAGAAACGTACAAAATAGTCTGCAAAAGGTTCCTGCAATACCCCATCAATCAAGAGAACCTTGAAGGATATGGCTACGATGAATGCGAGAACTGAGATCAGGATAATCGAAAATATAATTTTCCTTTTAAGTCTGGAAAAATCACTTCTCAATTTTATAGCCGACCCCCCAGACCGTCTTGATATATTTTGGACGTTCCGCAGAATCCTGCATCTTTTCGCGTAAATGGCGAATATGTACCATAACTGTATTGTTACTGCTGTTGAAGTATTTCTCGCCCCACACATCATGAAACAATTCTTCGGAACTGATTACCCGGCCGCGATTCACACATAATACCCATAGAAGAGAAAACTCTGTAGGGGTAAGGACAAGATTCCTCTCGTTAAGGGTACATTCATGAGTGTCTTTGTTGAGCACCAAGCCCCTCAAAGTGATGAGTCGTTCTTCCTGCGCCTGCGCCTGAAACTGAACCTGCTCCATGGCATTGTACCGGGTGAATCTACGTAGCTGCGCCTTGACACGAGCAATCAGCTCCAGAGGGCGAAACGGCTTTGTGATATAGTCGTCGGCTCCTAATGTAAGGCCGGTAATCTTATCAATCTCTTCCTCCCGGGCAGTCAGCATAATAATCGGGAAGTTATGCTTTTCCCGCAGACGCCGGCAGATGGAAAAACCATCAACATCCGGAAGCATGACATCCAAAATGGCCAGATCAATTTGGCAATTTTCAGCGCAATGCAATGCTTCCAGACCATTATAGAATTTGAAGATATTGTAGTCTTCATTTTGTAAGTAGACTGCGATCAAGTCGGCAATGGCTTGTTCATCATCAACTATCATAATATTGGCAGCCATTTATCCTCCTCTTCCTCCTGTTCAGGAGCGGACTGTTTTATTTCATAGAATAAACTGCTCAATCCCTTTATAGACCATCCGCACGACCAGATGCGCCATCTCTTGCGGGGACTTGGGGTTCGTGTCAAGCAGCCACTTGCGGATTACTCCGATACTACCGGTGGCCACATAGGTGTAAATGTACTGGGCAGTTGCTTCATCCACCTGCTGTTTCTTGCGCCATTCCACCACAATGCGCGTGCTGACAATCTGCATGACTTTCGTCTGAAAATCGACGACGCCATTACTGCCTAACAAAACACGACATAATTCATCATTTTGAGCTATGTATTCAAAGATCTTGGACAACAGTTGCAGCATGCCGCTATCGCCGGACTCCAGTGCGAATTGGTCAAGATAAGAATTAATATCGGCAATAAACGCATCCTGAATCTTGTTCAACAGATCAAACTGGTCCGTATAGTGGGCATAAAAGGTCGTGCGGTTGATGTCAGCATCCTCACATAATTCCTTGATGGTAATGCGCGCAATCGGTTTATCACGCAGTTTTTTGATCAGGCTCTCCCGCAGGACCATCTTGGTATATTTCACGCGCCGATCCGTTGTTGTAGACATGCCACATCCTCCTTCATGATGTTTGATACCCGATAATATTCCAAATTAATTCGGTTGATTTTGCGTTTTAAACCACACTCTCCTATCTGCGTGTTGTCGATCAGGCAGACTCCGATGATCTGGCGGTTGTATAACGCTACACAATGTAATTATACTATGAGTGTGTAGGGTATTCAACACAGCGTCTGTTATTTTGTCGTCTATTATCGGATAAAACGGAGGTGCGCGCGATGACAGTCAAATATCTCGTTACCGGGGCAGCTGGTAGTCTGGGCAGTAGTATTGTCCGATCACTTTTGGCGCAGGGCAAGGATGTACGCGGGCTTGTGCTGCCCGGAGATCCGACTGCCAAGTATCTCCCCGAAGGCGTAGAGCTGTACGAGGGCGATGTTCTGAGCGTTACGGATTTGCAGCGCTTTTTCACGGTACCAGCCGGCACCGAAATAATCGTGATTCATGCGGCTGGAATTGTGTCAACCGAGTGGGGTTACTCACGCAAGGTCTATAGTGTCAACGTTCACGGCACGCGCAATATTGTGGAGCAATGTCTGGATGCGCATGTGCGGCGGCTGGTTCATATCAGTTCGGTGCACGCGATACCAGAACTACCTAAAGGTCAGACAATCACGGAAGTCACTTCCTTTAACCCGGACGCGATCATTGGCTTTTATGGCAAGACCAAGGCAGAGGCATCCCAATTTGTCATGGATGCCGTCAGGGAGCGCGGCCTGGACGCCGTGATTATCTTCCCTTCCGGCATGTGTGGCCCTGGCGATTTCGCCGGGGGCTACGCCACGCAGTTACTGATTGATTCCTCTAATAACAAACTTCCCGCCGGCATTCAGGGCGGTTATGATTTCGCGGATGTGCGCGATGTCGCAGCCGGAATTGTGGCGGCGTGCGAACGGGGACGTAAAGGTGAAGGGTATATCCTGGGCAACCGTTATATATCAATCAAGGAAATGTTGCGGCTGGTCCATGAAAAAATCGGCGCGCGGCTTGTCAAATGTATGGTACCACCATGGGTGGCGAGGATGGCGCTACCTTTCTACAATATTTATTATAAGATGAAAAAACTGCGCCCCATCTTCAACAGGTATGCCCTATATGCCATCACCAGCAATGCGGTTTTTTCCATAGAAAAAGCCCAGCGTGAACTGGGCTACAAGGTGCGGCCATTTGATGAAACGATTGCTGACACGCTGCAATGGTTAAAGAATGTGGGGAAATTATGCGCTAAGACCCCGGGCGGAAATCCGGCATAATGATCGCTGAGCCGCAGAAATCGATAAGTGGATAATTACTTCCCATCATCCGTTTTCTTGACTCTTTACAGCAATCCACACTTCCTGTCTGTCATTCTGCAGATAGCATTCGATAACCGGCAAATCGGCTAGTTCGTAACCAGAATTCGGTAGCCACTCCGTATAGAATTTCTTATAGATGGTCTGAACAGCCTCCGGCAATGAGCCATTTGCCTCAAATATGGCCCAGGTTGCTGGCGGAAGCTGAAATTCTACCATATGATCAGGAGTCTCAACTTTTTTGCAGTCCGGCATGTCCACGTAGGTGGTCACACCCAAATGATAACTCATTTCCTCCGCATTGCCCCATTGTCCTTTGGCGCTAATTCCGAGCAGGCCTACGGGACGCAAGTCAGCCTTGCGCCAAAGATGGAATAATTGTTCCATAGTGCCATCCCTGCCGGCATTTTTCCAAATCTGAGGCACAACCCGGAAAGCTTCGCTGGTTTTGACCCGATTCATTATTCCCGAAACGGTAAAGGCTGGCCACTGTTCGATTTGAAAATTCATATAACTGTCCCCCCTGATTATTATTTGAAAGGAGATTTTCGGGCAGGACTTAAGCATAGTAACTTCGCTCCGAACTTTAGAGGGCAGTACACCATGAAACTTTTGGAAGGCTCTGGTAAAAGAATCGTGAGAAGCGTAGCCATACTTTGCAGCAATGTCAATGATGTTCTCTTTACTATTCATAATGTCGAAGGCAGCTATAGTAAGACGCCGGTTTCTAATATACTCACTTAGTGGCTTGTTAGCAATGTAGGAAAACATGCGTTGGAAGTTATAAATGGAGCACGCTGAAATCTCCGCGATGATGTCATATGAGATTTCACTGTCGAGATTTGCTTCAATATAATCGATCACATCATTGATGCGTTTGACCCATTCCATTTGCCCGACCCCTTTCAGCTAAACAATACGCCTACCCAATCAAGCCATCTCGATTTTCGGTGTCGCAATAAGTCGAGGGCGAGCTGAGGCGAAGCCACTTGCCGCTGCGATATCTTCCAAAGCAAATTATAGCCCCCAAGATCCACGCCGCCATTTCACTGAAGGCAATAAAATCGCAACCGACATATTGATAATCGGCAAGATCGTCAGTGAATCGATCCTATAGGCCGTGACTATAGCAGTCACCACGTCAATGCCAAAGGAATTCATGATGTTTTGCAGGAGTACAGAACCGATCGAAGCAATGCTGGATTGCAGCACCCGAGGCAAACCAAGCTTGACGCTTCCGCGGAAAAGAGCCCAATCCCACTGGCAAAGGCTTTAATGAAAGTCAGATCTAAAACAATATTAATCGCAGTCGACAGGACAATGGCATACAGCGGGGTCTTACTGTCGCCAATTAAAAGGAAAGCAATGTCCTAAAGACATTGCCCTGAGTCATGTCATTATTGACCTGTTGTGTACCTGTGCCTGGGTCCATGTTGGAACCTTCGCCTGTGCCTGTCTTCTCTTCCATGACAGATCCTGCCTTCAGTTCGGATGATTGTGCTTGTATATTCTGCGCGGCAGGGAAACTCTCCTTTCAACTCTGTTGCCTGGCAGGGTGGTATCTAATAAAAACCCTTCTTAAAAACTGTTTTGCCGCCTTACCAAAGCATAAGGCGGCAAAACGGCTTAGGAGGAAATTGACGAAGAGGCAAATAGCAAAAAAACCCAAAAGTTACTGAGTCCTCACGAAACGGAAGCCCCAGCCGGAGTAGGTATAATCCGGGGTTCCAAATGTTATTTTACCAATCCGCAGGTAAGATGCGACACCGCCCCAGGATCCGCCGCGACAAATCCGGCGTGTGGTATAACTAGGATGCTTGTCAAAGCACCATTCATAAACGTTCCCGGTCATATCCCTGACTTCGAGGGCGTTAGCGCTCTTTTGGCCAACCGGCTTAGTTGAGCCGCAACCTGAATACCAGGCATAGTCTCCGAATACTGTTGAAAGAACTGCTTCGGGATCTGTTGAATAACAGGGGCCACTGGTATCACCGCTGACATGATCCCCGGGCGTCCAAACAGAGCCATCCTGATAGCGCGCAGCCAGCTGCCATTCGCCGCTGGTGGGCAGGCGGAAGCCTTTAGCGCCTGAGTCGGGAACTACAGCATCGCAGGCTGCCCCAGCGGTAGCATCGCGAATGGGATTACCGCCCGATTTGTATACGCAGCTTAAACTCATCCCACTTTGAGCATTATAATACTCAGTCAACGCGTTACACCAGACCAAAGCGTCCCTCCAACTGACAGTCGTCACCGGTTCTTGGGACGCACTGGTTGGAGCGGCACCGATGGTACCATCATGACCTTCTCTTCCGGGGTTGGCAAAAGTATAACCGTGGCCGTCAGTTGTCGCCCAGGTATAAACCTTGTGCCACAACTCATAGGTCACTTCGGTCTCCGCAATCCAAAACGGATTCGTTACGTCAACCGGACCGGGCAATTTTTCATCTTCCGATATCACATTGTCGTCTGAGATAAAACTGCCACTGGGGGCGTAGCGCATATCAAAGACTACGCCGCCCACCGTATAAGTGCCTTTTTCACCTGGGGTGGGATCGGTAGGATCCGGAGGGACTGTGACTTCTTCCACCAAATAAATATCCTTGGTAATTGTCTTGCCAGCCTCAATTTTGACAGAAGCGGTATAAGTCTTATACCCTTCCGCTTGTACCGTCAAGGTTTTGTCCCCAATGGATACGTCAGTAAACTGGTATTGGCCATTGGTAACGGTAATTGAGGAGGCGCCGGTCAGCGTGACAACGACGCTTCCTGTAATCAGTTCTTTAGTAGTATCATCATAGATTTTTCCGCCCAATTGCCCTTTTTTAGTGCCGCAGCCGGAGAGGGTGACGACCAGTATCAAGGTGGCAAACAATATAACGAACAAGGGTTTTTTCAACTCTGGCAAACCTCCTTTTAACCTATAGCTCTATCCTAACTTTTGGTTCTCACCGGGCGAAAACCGTTATAGCCGTGGGCGTTTTGAGGATAAGTGTTTTGCATGTAACCGATCCGCTGATAATTGGAGGCATTGAACCAACTCCCGCCGCGCATGACGCGGTAAGTGCCTAAAGGTCCGGGATTCGAGGCAAAACACCACTCCCACACATTCCCACTCATATCATAAATGCCCAGTGTGTTCGCTTCTTTTTCGCCGACCGGGTGTGTAGAATCACCGCTATTATCCGAGTGCCAGCCAACCGCATCAGTGGCGTCTGCGTCGGTATACGATCCGGTCGCCCCGCTGGCGGAATTCCCTTTTGTAAAGTAGGGGTTGCTGAAACCGTCTACCGTATTAGTTGAGTCATTCCCGCGAAACCGCCCCGCCAATTCCCATTCCATGCTGGTTGGCAAGCGGAAACCATTAGCATTTTCGGCAATCACATTGTCGCAAACGCTCACATTTTCATCCCTGGAGTCCCGAACGATTTGTCCTTCATAGGTATAAACACATGCCAGATTCGTAGTGTTTTGATCATTATAGTATTCAGTCAGGGCATTGCACCAAACCATGGCATCCCGCCAATTGATGGTTGTTACAGGGTGCTGATCGGTTTTGGGCCCTGGCTCCCGACTGCCACCCATCTGGCCTGCGTTTTGGAAATGATATTGTCCGACGCCTCTGTCGTCACTGGTCGCCCAATCGTAAATTCTTTTCCACAACTCATAAGTAACTTGGTATTTGGCCACATAATAGGGGTAGTTTACTTCGGCGCAAGTAGTTGAATCATTAGTACCCGCTGGAAAGCTGGTCACACCCGGCACCAAGGCCTCTGCAATGGAAAAAGCGAGTCCCGGAGAATCGGTGCCTTGCACCAGATGAACATCTTTGGTAATTGTCTGATCTGCCTTAATATGGACTGAAGCGGTATAAGTCTTGTATCCCTCTGCTTGTATCATCAAAGTCTTTTCCCCGGCAGGCACATCAATAAATTGATACTGTCCATTGGTTACTGTGATTGAAGTTTCGCCGGTAAGCGTAACGACGACGCTCCCTGTAACCAGTTCCTTAGTAGTATCATCATAGATTTTTCCGGATAATTGTCCTTTTGGCTCGCCACATCCGGAACTTCCTGCCAGCAAGATTGCCAACAACACCAACAAAAATCGGACTTGCTTGCGCATGCTTTTCCTCCTCTGTGATTGTTACTAAAGGGTTACCTGAGTTGTTCCATTCCCAGGGGGACCAAGGGAAGGCTGAGAGCGTTTTCGGAAATGGAATATGAAGGCTTTTTCGAAAGGTAAATAGCTGTTGATGTAGAATTTCCAAAAGTACCTATTTGTTCCTTTTGCCAGACCCTGTTACTAGTATTGCGATCTGAGCCTTGCCAACCTGAACCTTAGCAATACTATACTGTTTTTTCAGTTCAGTGTCGTCACCCCAAGGGTGATTAGAAGATACCAAGAAGGGTGATTTTTAGGGTGATTTTCTCAGAATGCCTGCATGGCTTATCCAAAATGATGGGGGTATTCCTGACGAAAAATAAGCTGATCATGATGACACTAGGCATTATAGTGCTTCTTTCTCTCTGTGGTTGCGGAAGAGGAAAGCTTGATCCGAAAAATCCGGTAACCATCACCATGTGGCATAATTACGGCGGCCAAATGCAAAGCGCTATGGACGAGCTGGTAGAAGAGTTTAACAGCTCTATAGGAAGGCAGAAAGGAATCATTATCAGTATCACTTCTATCTCCGCCTCCAAGGATATCCAGGAAAAGCTTTTTATGATCGCCGCGGGCGATCCCGGTGCTCCCGCAATGCCCAATCTAGTAACTGCGTATCCAAAAACCGCTCTAATCTTATCCAGACAAGGTTTATTAGCCTCTCTGGACGATCAATTCACAGACAGAGAAGTTAAGGCTTACTTGCCACAATTTATTGAGGAAGGCAGACTTCCGGACGGCAAACTTTACGTGTTTCCGGTTGCCAAGTCCACTGAGGTTCTTTTCCTCAATCGAACCTTATTTGACCGTTTTAGTACAGCTGCCGGCATTACCCTTGACAATCTTACTACTTTCGAGGGGATTGCCCAGACCGCGATCAGGTATCATGAATGGACAGATTCCCTTACTCCCAACGTAGCGAATGATGGCAAGGCTTTTTTCACCGCTGACTCCTGGCTTAATATTGCTCATGTTGGTATCGCTCAGTTAGGGGGGGAATTTATGACTCCCGATTACCTGAATATCGCGTCGACGGATTTTCGGCGGATTTGGGATGCTACCATTTTACCGACACTTACGGGCGGTTACGCGATCGCCGGCGGCTATTCTTCTGATCTCATGAAGACAGGCGAGATCGTCTGCTCAATCGGATCAACGGCGGGCATTCTTTTTTATGGCGATCACATCACCTATCCGGATAATACTACTGAAGCTGCCACTTTTAGTATCTTACCCTATCCGGTTTTTGCCGGGGGCAAGAGAATAGCCATCCAACGGGGTGGAGGTATGTGCGTTGCCCGCTCTTCACCAGAGAATGAATACGCCGCAGCCCTATTTTTGAAATGGCTTGTCCAACCGAAACAGAATATGCACTTCGTTTCTTCCACCGGCTACTTGCCGGTAACTAAGGCTGCCTTTGAAAAATCTATAGAACAGGAGATTGCCAGCGTCGAAAACGAGAGCATTAAAGAGTTGCTGAAAACGGTCATGCAAATGTATGCGGAATATACTTTTCTAATTCCGCCGAACTATGACCGTTTGGACGAGTTGAGTAAGGCATATGAAACCAGGTTCAAGCAAGCTGCTCTGGAAGGAAGAGCAATTGTCTTGCGGGAAAACCAAGCGGCTTCGGTTATTAGTGAGCACCTTTATCGTGCCTTTATCGGTTTTGGAGAAAGATGAGGAAGGAAATGGAACGCAAAGATGGCTAAACCCGTAAACTCTTTTAGAAAAGTGCTTACTGGAATGCAGCTATTAGGAAAGCTTGGACCTTCCCTGCAAAGGCGGTCATTTGTGTTTTTCCTTTTCTTTCTGATTGCCGTGATGTCAGGGCTTTTATTGATTCTGTTTTCTACCGGGGTTTTTTCTGTTGAACGCAATAAGTTTCGGATTTTTTTACAGAACGAGCTGGGGCATGCTGCGCAAAGTGTGGAGCAAGAGTATGGGGTTCTTTCTGTAGAAGGTGTCCTGTTGGCAGAACGATTGTCAAAGCAGATTGAAATTACGCTGGATACCTTTGGCTTAAATCCTGCTGACCTGAAAAACAACCCTCAATGCCTGGAGCCCCTCCTTGGCCAAACGGTGGGGCTGCTGAGGGCGGCTCTCGAAAAAAACAAAAGCAGCGGGGTTTTTCTGACCTTGAACGCTACTGTCAATCCTTCGTTAATTACTGCGGAGAGTTCACGCGCTGGGCTGTTTCTGAAGAATATGGAACCAAATGTCATCAACATCACTTTTCCCACGATCCGTCTTTTAAAGGGACCCATTTCAATTGCGAGACAAGAAGACCTTGACTTATTACCACAATGGCAAATGGAGTTCAGTGTCCAGCCCGGTGATTTTTTCTTTACCACAATTAATGGCGCAACGGAAAGTGATCTGCCTCTGTCGCGTTTATACTACTGGGATCCCGGTTGCCTGATGACGGGCTGCTATAATAAAGCCATGTTATTATGTGCGCCACTCATTGCCTCGGACGGGACAATTATTGGCGTTTGTGGGTTTGAAGTTAGCGCGATGCTCTTTAAGCTACAACATACCCCCGCCAGCTCGCCCTACACACGCGCCTTCACCATGCTCGCCCCCCTGGTAGATAATACCTTAGATACGTCTAGAGCATTATACGCCGGTCATTTTGCCGCCGCGCCTTCCGGCGATGACGGTTTTTTATCCATTAAGAATCCGGTAGCAGGCATCTTCAGCTATGTGTCTCCGAACGGGACTATTTATTCCGGCTTGCATCACGATATTAATCTGTACCCGAAAGGATCTGTGTTTTCCGGTAATCAGTGGGCCCTGGCTGTCTTGATACCGAATCGGGATCTAGCGGTCAAGTTTATCCGGCAAAGCCGTCCGATACAGATTTTACTTCTGGCATTGTTCATCTTCGGCGTGGGAGCAGCGGCATTACTCAGCCGCAGACACGTGGCACCGGTGGTCGATGCTTTACGAAAGGTAAAAACCGGCAAGGTCACACATCATAAAAAAACCAACATCCAGGAAATCGACGACCTAATGGCCTTTTTAGCAACGCAAGACGAATCGGACGCCTTAGAATCCGACGCCCTCTTGGTGCAGGCAGAAGAAATGACGCAGATTTCCCCCTTGGTTCAGAGCTTTATCGAAAATGTCAAGACTCTTTCTCCAGCTGAGCGAAACGTATTCGAACTTTATTTGCAGGGGTACACCGCCAAGGAGATCACCGATAAGCTGTGCATCTCCATCAATACCATTAAGACTCATAACAAGCGCATCTACTATAAACTAAATGTCAGCTCCCGCAAAGAACTATTGCTTTACGTAAAAATGATCCAAGGGGAGAACCATAAGACGGCGGATGATGCGGATTAGGCGGCGATCCGTGAAAAACAATCGCATTGGTGTTACAAGCTACCGAGTGCTGAATAATTCGGCCACAGCTACTTCCAAGCCTGCAAAAAACACCGACTGAGCGGTTCGGACCGGTTGGGCCGATTGGACCGGTTGCCTCGATTGGTCCGGCGGGCCCGCTTCATAAATCCGGTAGTCCTCGATTTCGCAGTTATCCAGGCGATAGACAATAATGTTTTGCTTCTTTGGATCTATGATCCAGTATTCCTGCACTCCGGACAGGCGATAGGTGTTGAGTTTTTTGATCATGTCCTTAGCACGGGTGCTTTTGGAAAGGATCTCGACGACCAGAGTGGGTGTCCCCATATAGCGATCCCTGTCGTTGACATTTCCCTCTAAATCACAAATCACCAGCAAATCCGGCTGACAGACATCCGGTTCTTGGATGCCCCGCTTGCGAAAATGAACATCAAAGGGGGCCAGGAACACCCTGCACTGCCCAACCTTGCATTGCTTCTGAGCGTCAAAATAGTTGTGGAATATGAGATATAATTTGCCGAGGATTTCCTGATGCGTAATACTCGGCGAGCCCAAGACGTAGATTTCCCCATCAATGAACTCCATTCTCAGCTCGCTTTTTTCATAGATCTGCATGAACTCCTCGTACGACACTTTCTTGCCGTCGTATTGATAATCCAATGCCCTTTCGCGCACGGCAAGATACTGCTCAAAATCCGTAACATATGGCGTCAATCTGGCCACTTTATTTCCATTCCTGGTGATGACTACTTCATTGAACTCTTCGACAAAGGCAAGATACTTCCCAAAATTCTGTTTTAGCTCCGTCGCAGTCACAACAGATTTCTCCTGACTTCCCATGTGATCACCCCCAGAAAAGTATACCAGAAAGGAAATAATCGCACAATATTATTGTGCGATTATGATAGGTAAGATGTACAGTTTACATTTGTTATTGTGCGATCTCTTAAAAAAATCTACTTAGCATCACTGCTCATTTTCCTCCGGAATACAATGACAGCTAATGCCAGTATACCGGTTGCGTAACCAATCACCCACCAGAGGTCCGGGAAAATGGCGGCATAATTGCCTGAAACAGCGGCCCTGGCGGCATTAACCGCATGCACAAAAGGCAGTGCGTCAGCCACAGTCTTGAAGGCTCCTCCCACCAAGTTCAGATCAAACCATGTGCCACTCAGCCAGGCACTCAAATTAGTCAGCAATGCGCCGCAAATACCGCCAACCTGTTTATCATTAAGCAGACTGCCTGCCAGTAGTCCGATAGCAATAAACAGGACTGCTGCGGGAATGAGCGTTATAAGTGCGATCAGTACATTGACTTTCACTGCCATGCCCAGGAAAAATGCAGCGCCAAAACAGACCATACTCTGCAAAATCGCCATCGGAAAAAGCGGCATGGTATATCCCAGAATAAAATCAGACGCCGACAGGGGCGAGGCAAATAAACGCATCAGAAATGATGTACCCCGGTCTTTGGCGATTAAGGTGCCAGAGAAAAGAGAGATAAAAGACAGGCCAAAAACTGCCAGACCAGGAGCAAGTTTTTCAATTTCAAACAGGCTGACTGGAATATTTGCCTGAATAGCAGAAAGCAGCAGCATCAAAACCAGGGGAAACCCAAGGCCAAAAGCCAGATTGAGCGGATCTCTGAGCAATTCTTTACGATTGCGTGCAGCAAATGCCAATGATTTCATAATTCAACCCCGCTTTCAGCAGCCAGCGCTACAAATGCATCTTCGAACTTTTGCGTGTGAGTGCCAGCCATCAGCTCCTGGGCAGTTCCAACTGCTTTGAGTCGGCCTTTGGCCATGATGGCAATTCTGTCTGACAATGCCTCGGCTTCTTCCAGATAATGTGTTGTCAGAATGATCGTTACTTTGCCTTTCAGACTGCGGATTACGCCCCACAACTCACGTCTGGCCAAGACGTCCAACCCTAGAGTCGGTTCGTCCAAAAACAGAATCTGGGGATCTGAAATGAGAGCCATGGCGATACTGAGCCGCCTCTGCCATCCTCCGGAGAGTGTCTTCGCCCTGTCTCTGGCAATATCGGACATACCAAAGCGCCGGATCATTTCGTCCGCCTTTTCGGCCGCCTCTTTCTTGCTGCGGCCGTATAAGCGCGCAATAGTCTCCAGATTCTCTGCGACAATCAGGTTAGGGGCAACGGCGGTTTCCTGAGGGGAAATATTGATTTTGCTCTTGACAGCATACGGATCACTGACGATGCTGTCGCCAAGCAATTGCGCATCGCCGCTGGTCGGTTTGCTTAGGCCACAGAGCATCTTAATTGTGGTTGTCTTACCGGCCCCATTGACACCCAGCAAAGAAAAAAGCTCACCTTGCTCAATTGTCATACTCAGTCGATCAACAACAGTGCGTACACCATATTTCTTGGTTAAATCCGTGGTGATAATTGCACTCATTCTTGCTCTTCCTCCGGTTTTCCCTGTGCTGCGAAAATGGCGTTAGCAAATTGTATAAACTCTTCGTTGCGCACAATAGCAATGCCCCGCTCTTTGTCGGCAAGCAGCAGCAATGTGTCGCCGGGCTTAATATTAAAGATATCCCGCGCTCCTTTTGGAATTACGATTTGCCCTTTCTCCCCCACTTTAACAGTGCTCATGAATTTTCCATCTGGTCTCTCCATTCAAAACACCCCCATTTATGGCGTTGTGCAGCCGATGTCCGTCGACATTATTACCCCAACTTAGACTGGGGGTCTAGTTGTCGCGGATAATGCGATCCGGATTGCGATGCGGCCAATTTGCCCTTACTAAAGTTTTGCCCAAATTTCTCGTATAACCAGTACAACTTGTATTACATGCATATTCTAGATAACTTGTATGTCTTGTATAATTTGTATAACTTGTGATACTCACATTCTACCTTCATCCAGCCTTACTGTCAAGCCCGACAACCCAGAGTAGAACCGCCAGCCAAATTGTAAAGGATATTGGCTGTGGGGCAGCGAATCATCGTATGCAAAAGTTGCATAGTCTTGAGTACCAAAAAAATAAAAATTGACAAACCTTCTCCGAGCTATGTCGCCTGCAGTCGCAAGGATATGGCGTCATAGCCGATAGGGTGCAATTGGAAACGGTTGCGCCTCCCTTTTGGAAAGGAGAGTGGGCTATTTGAGTTTTCTAAAAATCGAGCCGGGTTAAGCGCAAATACCATGCGTTAGCCTGGCTTTCTGTTTTCCGTTTTCATTTTCAACCTTTTGGAACACACGGAAAACCAGACTGCAAACGCAATTTTCTAACGGCACTAACATCATCAAGCGTACTCAGGCTAAGTACCTAGTAAACAGTTGAGGTGAAAAATATTGCCTAATGGAATTTTTAAAATCAGCAAACCGATGAACGAACCGGAATTAACATATACGCCCGGAGGCCAGGAACGGGATGAACTTAAGAAACACCTTGCCCGGCTTGGAAAGAGTGAGGTTGAAATACCTCTGGTTATCGGCAGCCGCAAAATATATACCGGCCGAACTGCCAAATGCGTTATACCCCATCGCAAAGACTGCGTAATCGGTACATTTCACATGGCTGGCGAGAATGAAGTGCAAGAAGCGATCAAGGCTGCGCTTGCCGCGCGCCGGGAATGGGAATCTATGCCCTGGGAGCATCGTGCCGCTATCTTTCTTAAGGCAGCTGAAATAATCGCCGGTCCTGGCCGCAGTACGTTGAACGCCGGCACAATGTTATGCCAGAGCAAGACAGCCCATCAGGCGGAAATTGATGTAGTCTGCGAACTTGCGGATATGCTGCGTTTCAACACATATTTTATGAACGAGATTTATGCTGAACAGCCAATCTCGGCGCGAGGTTCCTGGAACCGTATGGAGTACAGGCCTTTGGAAGGTTTCGTGCTGGCGGTGACACCTTTTAACTTTACTTCGATAGCAGGCAATCTGCCTACCAGCGCTGCCATCGCAGGAAATGTGGTGCTTTGGAAACCGGCTTCTTCCGCGGTGTATTCTTCCTATCAGGTAATGCAGGTTCTTCAGGAAGCCGGTCTACCCCCCGGAGTCATTAACTTCATCCCCGGTCCAGGCAATATAATCGGAGAAGGCACTTTTTCACATCCTTGGTTTGCCGGTTTGCACTTTACTGGATCCACGGCGACATTCCAATCGATGTGGCTTTCGGTCGCCAAAAACCTGCCTAATTACCGTTCTTACCCCAAGTTGGTTGGGGAAACTGGCGGCAAGGACTTTGTGTTTGCCCATCCTTCCGCTGCTATTGAACCGCTGGTAACCGCTCTGGTGAGAGGTGCCTTCGAGTTTCAGGGACAGAAATGCTCGGCAGCTTCCCGGGCATATATTCCCTGCAGCATCTGGCCTGAAGTAAAAAAGCGACTGATCGAAGAAGTCAACTCAATCAAAATGGGCGACGTTGAGGATTTCACGAACTTCATGGGAGCAGTGATTGATGCCGGTGCCTATCAGTCGATCAAATCATATATCGATTACGCCAAACAATCAGGCCAAGCGGAGGTTATCTGCGGTGGCGGCTGTGACGACACTGTTGGCTACTTCGTCCAACCAACCGTAATAGTGACGACCAACCCTCATTTCAAAACCATGGTGGAAGAAATCTTCGGCCCGGTATTAACAATTTATGTCTATCCGGATGAAAGCTTGGACGCCGCTCTGGATCTATGCGATTCCACTTCAATCTACGGGTTGACCGGCGCTGTTTTTGCCCAGTCTCGTAGTGCGATCGTTGAGCTTGAAAAGCGCTTGGCGCACGCTGCCGGCAACTTTTATATTAATGATCGCCCTACCGGAGCTGTCATTGGCCAGCAGCCTTTTGGCGGTGCCAGAGCTTCCGGTACCAACGATAAGGCCGGATCCAAACTCAACATGCTACGCTGGGTCAACCCCAGGACTATCAAAGAGAACTTGAACCCGCCAATCGGCTACCGGTATCGGTTCATGGATGAGTCATAAGTCACATATCTGTTCTTCCTTTTCCGGCCTGCCTGATCTGTCCAATCTGTACGGCCTGTCAAGCAGCCTTTTTAATCTGGCAGCTCTGTGATAAAATAGGTATAAGAAATCCTTGGGGAGTGAACGGAATGGAAGATTCCAAAGTAGCCGTGATCCTGGAGGATCTCAGATCACAGTTTAGGGTGTTCGGCGAAGGGTTGCAGACGCTCAATGAAAAGTCCGACAGAATAGATCGAAAACTGGAGGCGCACATCGAGGAAAACCGCCGCCAATTTGATCAAAATACGCTGGAGCACCGACAGATTGCACAGGACCTTCGGCAAAATGCGCAAGAGCATCGCCTGATGCTGCAAATGATCAAGGAACTAAACGAGGAGCAAAACAAGCTCAAACAGGCAAAATAGCAGCTTTTGTGCCCTCCTCAAGGACAGACTCCCCAACTGCGACATGACCTTGACTGGACCACGACCTTTACAATACTCGGCACACAGCAATAACCGCCTTGAAACCGAAGAATGTTGGCTTCAAGGCGGTTTTTCATTCAATTATGCGCATACTATTCACGATGCATTGATCCCAGCCAAGGCACTGGAGGATTAATCGTGAAACTTGCGGATTTAATGGTTAAGCGACGTAATCCCTTTCTTGCCACTGCCCGGCTATCCGGGATCCTGTGCAGGCGCAGAAGCTATTTCAAAGGCCGCCGCCATGATTGCCGCCAAGCCTCTCACGAACGATCTGCGCGTTCTGCGCGATCGGCGCGATCAGCCAGGCCCTCCCGCACTCTTTCAAACAAATACGGTTGAATTGCCGGATAAGTCAATTTCTCGGGCAGATTATCCGCCACGATAATCTCCTTGATTTCCATCTCTTTCGGCAATTCACCCAGAGCGTTCACTTCGGCAAAGAAGAGCTTTCCGTAAGTTTTGACTCCATCCCGAGTAACCGAATATACGCAAACCGGCGCTAGAGCGAAATCAGCGGCACCAGTCTCTTCCTGCAGTTCGCGCCTGGCCGTATCATTGATATCCTCGCCAGGCTCCCTGTGTCCGCCGGGGATTTCATATGTATCGCGGAGTTTGTGACGGCAGAAAATCCACTGGCCGCGATAGCGCGCCGCAATAACAGCAAACTTCAGCTGATCATTAGCAATGTGGATCGCGTCATCTGAGTTATGAAAGTTGATTATGATACTCATCATTTTACCTCAGCATTGGGGACTTTGATAAATGTCTTTCCATTACAATCCCAGTCGTAATTGCCAGCAACCGTAAACTGGCTCCCCGCGCCTGTAAAATCAAATTTCAGGGTGACCGGAAATGAAATCAATTCAAACTGATCGTCGCCGATATATTTCATAGGCATATAAGGCCAAAATAAAGAGGTATAGAAACACTTAGCGCTATCGTCAAATCCTATCTTCCAGAGTCCTTTGCCATCCTGAATCCGGTAAGCACCGCAATACTTCTCAATTTGTGGCAGGGCAGGCTCTTCCCTGCGAAACTGGTATCCGGCTGCCTCTGTGATTTCGCGAATATACTGTTCCCATTGTTCCTCTGTTGTGTCTACTTTTAACTTGGCACAAGACAACTGGGCAAATGTTTGTTCCATTTGTTCCTGTTCATATAATAATCCCTCAAAAATGCTGACGCCGTCATCCTCTTCGGCATGCGGGTGCGCTTTAAGATAACCGGATGGCAGCGGAAGCCCAAGTATTAAATCCCGCCAACGTTCGCCGCGTGCTTTAAACGCTTTTTCAAAGCTTGCTTTCAGATCTGGCCTGTGCAAAAAGACAATCAATGGATTAAGCGGTTGAATTATCTCCAGGATTTGACCGAAATAGTTCATAATCTGCTCTGCATCCCAAACACTTTGCAGGAGATACCTGTCTACTGAATGCAGCAAGCAACCCTCCATAACAAAGACCTGGCCGCTTTGCCTGATAATTTCGGTCAGCCTGCGCCATTTATCCAGCATCAACTGCCGGTTTAATTCCATGCCATCCAATGAGTTTATGTCGCCAGCTTCGAACTCGCCTTCTCTGATCGGATGCTTTTCACATTCTTCATGAAGCCAGCAGGCTTGATCCTGATTAACAAGTTGTTGGTACACACTCTTTGATATTGTCGATTTCCCGACCGTTGAATGTCCGTCAATGATAATTAATTGATGCCGCATTTTTTGCCTCCGTTTTTAGAGCCCCAATTCTCCATCTATTGATTCTCCGCGTTAGCCCCTCCTACCCGAGATAATACCGGGGCTTGCCCTTGGATTTGTTCTTATACTCAATGGCTTCCTCCGGACAGCCGCAGATGCAAGCCATGCAATGGGTGCATTCCCCGCCCCACTCTGGCTTACCTTCCAGCAGCTGAATATTGTTCAGCGGACAGAGCCGGACGCATTTTCCGCATGCCACACATTTTTCAGTCACGTAAAAGCCTTTGGCACTAATAAAGAAGCGATAAAATATAGGGTTAACAACGCTGCTCAAGAATCTGCCCGCCAGCGTCACGGTTTCAGTAGGCAGTTGCTGCCCATTCTTGATGTATTCCGCGATACTGCGCATACCAGGTTCCGCTTTTTCGATAATCGCCTCAGCTTGCGCCTTGTCCGGCACTGCGAACATGGCGATGTAGTTTTCCGGCATGACAACCGAAGCTAGTCCCATAAAAACAAGGCCCCTCTCGGCACAAAGCTCTTTAACATAGGCGGCGGCATTCCCTGTCCCATCCCCGCAGGTCATCACAAAATAGGCTTTGTTGTTGCCGCCGAAGTCCGTTTCACGAATGAATTTGCTTACGAGCCTTGGTATTCTCCACCCATAGGTCGGTGTCACAAACACAAAAGGCTTTTCCGACACCAGCGGCTTGCCGAGGCCGGTCTTTATCAGATCATTCAACGCCACGATCTCGTCGTCGCCGCCAATGGCGGAGTTGATCATATTAGCCACATAACGGCTGTTGCCGGTACCGCTGAAATAGATAACCATATGCCTCATCTCTCCCTGTCCAGCTATCAACTATAGTTCTGCCAATTTGTATATTTCGATGCCTTATCCGAAACTCATTCCTGATTTTTTGATTAATCGTATCGGATGCAAACTTGCCCATTCTGCCCATCAAATAAGTGCCGATGACACTGGCGGCGCCTACCGCCGCGAAAATGAAAAAAATATAAAAAAGCGGCCCTGAAAGGGCCGCAAAACGAAGTCGCAATAAGGCGTTATGCAGGCGCGCCGTCAAACACGATAGCCGCGACGTGGTGGTGACTCATCACAGCCAGGTACACACAACCCGAATACGATATCATCAGCCGCCTGACCTGCTCCGGATTTCGTGGCGACGAAACCTTGTACTGGAATCAGCGGAACCTGAGCTTCATTGAAATAGTAGCAAAACCTCCAGGTCTCGCCTGGACCAAGTTCGCTCTCCGTAAATCCCATATCCGTCTTCATACCATATACCGCGAAACCATCAGGAAACCCGGGGGCGAATTGGATGAATTGTGCAATTACTGTCGGGTCGGATGTATCGAACAGGACAACATTGTTTACTACATCGGTTACGGTGAAACGAGTTAATTGCGCCAAAGTCAATTGGGGACATGTTTGGATGTCCCAATGGCTTAAAGCAGGACCTGTTTCTCCGGTGAAGGCTATATCCCAACACCAGCGGACAATTCCTCCGCCTACATCGGTAGCGCCGACGAATGTGATTGTAAAGTTTTCCACAACTACGGAGGTTCCGGGGTTACATACCATGATAACCACTCCTGTCTTTTCTATCTGATCGCATTCACAATTTCTATGCGTGCAACCGCAATATCGCCCAAGATCAAGCTCAACGCCTGACGCCGAAAGGGAGCTGAATTAAACACAAATTGCAGATTATCCGTCAATGCCGATAGTACCACCAATGTTTCCTGCACTAAGCCCATCTTCAGCAATTTGATCGCCAGAGCGACGGAATGCAGCAATTGATCCCTCAATGCCGATGGACCAATCTGGGCCCTTATTTTTCCGGCTACGATCTCCAGTGCCAAAGTAGACACCACCACGCAAATCGGCGGAGTTACTGTCGGGGCAACTGTCGGTGAGACAGTAGGCGTTGGCGTTGGAATCAGAATCTGATCTTCAAAAACAATTTTGACTGTGACTGTGAGTATGAGCGTTTCGTCGAATGTACCGGCAGCCGGATCCAGGGTCAAATACTCCTGGGCTTTTATATCATAGATTTGGCACCGCAAGCGCCTCAGGATATCCGGCTGGATCTGACTAGGCCGGCATCCTGCGACCATGGCTTCCGGGAAAGTAATATTGAAACCGTATTCCAGCGTGACCGACGGCAGTCCGGGACGATCCACGGCAATATCTTTGGAAATGAATGCGTCCGCCGTGAAAAAGAACCGGTCATTGGCTAAGTCAGTCCGCAATTTGCACTCGGTGATCGCTGCTTCCACTACCGTCCGGTCAGGATCTATCGTGCTTCCGGGCGGCAGTTCGGGCTGGATCGGCACCCCCCGCTCAATATCTCTCAGAATGATTATTTCATCACAAGCTACACGGTCAGCTTTAAAACGATCAAATAAGGCCATTTAGTCCGCACGGACTCCCTTTTTATTGCTAAACACAGATAAAAGCCTTTCAAATATCACTCTCAGTAGCTTGTGTGAACTGGCATCGCCCTGCACTGGTTTTTTACGCCCGGCAAAGTCCGGAGCAGGAACGGGATCGGGATCGGCGGGGGGGCCGATTCTGACCGTTGCCTTAACTCTGACAGGCCCGTCGGTTATTACAGGAAGTTTAAGGGATGTCATGTCACTGGCACCTCCTTCGGGATAGCCGGGGATCTGTATCCCCGGCTCCTGACACCGCTTAAACACATTTAATCAGGAAACTGTACGTTAATATCCGTACCGCTTAGGACCACGCTGTTAGCGGGCGGACACAACGCCACCATGATCTGATCAAAAACCACCAGTTTTAGTTTGACGGCCGCTTGTATTAAGATATCAAAGGTCCCGGCGACGGCGTCAAAGGTGAGTACCGGTGGAGCAACCATTGTGATATCAAAATCTGACAAAATGCGCGCCGCAGCTCATCCGGCGTTAATCCTGTCACGTCCAGCTTTGGTAAAGTGAAAGGTCCAAATGTTCTAATGAATGAAAACTCGAAATTGCGGGTTGTTCCGTCCGATAGGCTGCCGGTGAACTCGATAATGAAATTCGCCCGCAGTGTTACGGTAGGCGGGATCATGAGATTCGGGTCTCCAAAATCTACATCACAGTCCAAAATATCGATCTGGATTACCGGATTTGTCACCCCAACAAGGGTAGCGCCTCCCAAATCCAAGGGGACATCCGTTTCATTTTCTGTTATAAAAAGCCTTTGATCGTAAAGGACTCGTTCAGTTTTGATGCGCTGACACATTCCCACGGGAAAACACACCTCCTAAGTATCCTGGCTCAGTTTATTCCCGTCAATAAAACAAATAACGGGACCGGGGCACATTTAGCTTCAAGTTAATTGACATTGTAAATGCAACCGAAGCTACTTCAAAGGGTTGCAGTAAATC
>ENA-UOOI01001085-UOOI01001085.1-fermentation-metagenome-genome-assembly--contig:-NODE-1085-length-30484-cov-7.621940_pt1 | contig 30484 bp, 31 predicted proteins | sample MGYA00245779_ERZ724027 | MGnify/ENA primary metagenome ERZ724027 (study PRJEB28704, sample SAMN03018318) | fermentation metagenome | biome: anthropogenic terrestrial biome; feature: soil; material...
AGGAGTTCGCAATTTTTAAATATGTTTTAAGCGATTTCTATCGTATTAGAACCATAGAATTTTTCAACGGAACAAGAAATATATCCCATGACTACTTTCTAAGGTCTGCATAACCTATATTAGGCAAAGCGTCCTAATTTAATAAGCTAACTTTTTATATAGCCTAGTTATAGTTCAAATAGTATATTTAATATTTTTAAAAAAGTTACCATATGAAGATTGGTAACAATGAATAAAAGTATCATTTCTGGTGAAAATATACCTAGAGGTGATAACAATGAAAAAGAACAACTTAGCTGTATTTTTTAAAAGCAAAAGTTTTTATGCGTTATTATGTGTTGGTGCATTGGCAATCGTAACAATTGCAATGGTGGGACTTAATCGAGCATCTGAAAAAAACAAAAATCAAAATTTAGCGGATTTAAATGGACCGATTGTTTCAGATGTGGCTGATGGAGAAAATAATAGTAACCTAGATGCAGATCAACCAAACATTAATAACACAAATCCATCTGACGTTGCTAATAATGTGGGTAACGGACAGGTGGAAGTAGCAGAAGGTGATTCTGAAACTCCGTTTACGGATGGCAGCCTTCTGGAATTTGATGTATATGATGAACCACAAAACACTGCATCTGGTGAAACAGCAGCAACATCAGAGAACGCAGAAGGTTCTGCTGCACAATCTGCAAGTACTACTGATACACAATCTGCAAATGCTACTAATACACAATCTGCAAGTACTACTGGTACACAAACGGTAAATGAAACGAAAAAAGAAGAAGTACAAGCAGTTATGCAGCCGGCAACGCTAAACTTTAACCCTGATAAAGGTTTATTATGGCCAGTTACCGGTAATGTTATTAAGAATTATAGCATGGACAGAGTCATTTATTTTGAAACCCTGGAACAATTTAGAACCAATCCAGCTATAATCATTGATGCTAAAGTTGGTACAGAGGTACTTAGTGCTGCAAAAGGTAAAATAACCTCTATTACTGATGAAGATGAAACTGGATTAACAGTAACTGCATCTATCGGAAATGGTTACAGTTTAGTATATGGGCAATTAGAAAATGTTACAGTGAAAGTAGGAGATACTATTAAAGAAGGTGCAGTACTAGGAAAAGTTGCAGCTCCTACTAAATATTACTCTGTAGAGGGTAGTAATCTATATTTTCAAGTATTAAAAGACGAAGAGACCATGAATCCAATGACGTTACTTAGATAATACGAAAGATTCGCTACGGTTCACTAAAAAAGTCTGTTATTATTATTCTAGTGATGTATATACATCATCTAGATAGTTTTCACGGACTTTTTTTATTTCTCTAAAAATGTTGGTAGTAACCATTCTGCTTCTTTTGAATATGATATTATATAAAGTATATGGGAATAAGAGTACTACATATCTAAAAAATTCGCAACCGAAGCTCTTATACCATATATATTTTTTTAGGAAATATACAAGTTTTATTCGGCTGCTTGACATAGATATGAACAAAATGGGTGGATAAGAGGTAAATCTTATTTGCCCATTTTTATATCAAAAACGATGTAGGTGAAGTTACTGATGGAGTAATCCAAATTCGCAACAGTAATTTTAATATACGAATCAGAAGTTTTAATATATGAATCAGGAGTTTTGATATACAAACTAGAAGTTTCAACCTCTTCAGGAAAGTCCTCCGCTTTGACTATATGAACTGTAATATCAAAATAATGGGCTGTCGCAAAACTGTCATTCTGAGAGCAAATTCAGCTTGCTGAATTATGCTCGAAGAATCCCATTTTAAAGTGAGATTCTTCGCGAATTCAACTTCGTTGAATTTTTGCTCAGAATGACATGCTTTTATAGCAATGATAGTTTTGCAACAGCCCATTATTATTAGAAACTTATTTTATCTAGTATAAATAAACAGAATTAATTTATGTTAGACAAAATAAACATAATAAATTTATGCTAGATAAAATAAATATAATTAATTTACACTTCTCTTTACATAACTTGTGTGTAATATTTCATGAGCCTTATGGCTGCCTGGTTTACCAAAATAAGTATCGTATAATTCTTTGACAGCAGGATTCTCATGGGATTTTCTGATTGGCATATTGGAATCCAAATCATATAACACTTTTGCACGAAGTGCTCTAATATCTGTAAAGTTTCTAATGCTTGCAGGAACCTGAGGCATACCACCACCATTTACACAGCCGCCTGGGCAACCCATGATTTCAATAAAGTGATAATCAGCTTCCCCATTTTTAACTTTGGTTAATAATTTTTTAGCATTCTTTAATCCAGACACTACAGCAACTTTTATATCCATTCCGGATACATGGTAGGTAGCTTCTTTTATGTCTTCGGTTCCTCTAACTTCAGTAAAGTCTACAGTCTCTAATTCTTCGCCGGTTAAGGTTTCAACGGCAGTTCTAAGAGCTGCCTCCATAACACCACCAGTAGCACCAAATATTACGGCAGCACCGGTTGAAATACCAAGAGGAGAGTCAAATTCTTCATCTGGGAGAGATTTAAAGTCAATACCTACTCTTTCAATCATTCTGCCTAATTCACGAACAGTTAGGGATACATCTACATCGGGAACGCCTGCAGCACTTTGGTCAGGACGTCCGATTTCAAACTTTTTAGCTGTACATGGCATAATTGCAACTACAAAAATATCTTTTGGAGCAATACCCATTTTCTCAGCATAATAAGTCTTAATAGTAGCACCAAACATTTGCATAGGTGATTTACAGCTAGATAGGTTTTCTGTCATGTCAGGGAAATAATGTTCACAATACTTAATCCATCCTGGAGAGCAGGAAGTAATAAGTGGAAGGGTTCCACCGTTCTGAACTCTATCCAGGAATTCATGAGCTTCTTCCATAATAGTAAGGTCAGCTCCAAGGTCTGTATCAAATACTTTATCAAATCCCAGACGACGTAAGGCTGCAACCATTTTTCCTTCTACATTGGTTCCAATAGGAAGACCAAATGCTTCTCCAAGTCCGGCTCTTACAGAAGGAGCAGTTTGAACAACTACATATTTAGCTGGATCTGCAATAGCTTGGAATACTTCTTCCGTATTATCCTTTTCTGATAATGCACCAGTAGGACATACTGCAATACATTGTCCGCAGGAAACACAGCTGGTATCTCCAAGACCCATTTCAAAAGCAGATGAAATAGTGGTTTTGAATCCACGTTCATTAGGGCCAATTACACCAACAGCCTGAGTTTTCTCGCAAACTGCAGAACATCGTCTACATAGGATGCACTTGTTGTTATCACGATACATATGTGCAGCAGAAGTATCTATCTCGTAGTGGTTTCTTTCTCCATCATAATATCCTTCATCTTCAACCTTAAGGTCTTTACAAAGCTTCTGTAATTCACAATCTCCACTTCTAACGCAGGATAGACATTTTCTATCGTGATTGGATAGGATTAATTCCAAGGTTTTCTTTCTGGAATTTAATACTTTAGGAGTGTTAGTCCAGACTTCCATACCCTCATTAATTGGGTATACGCAAGATGCCACAAGACTTCTTGCACCTTTTACTTCTACAACACAGATACGGCATGCACCGATTTCATTAATCTCTTTTAAGAAACAAAGAGTAGGAATATCTATATGAGCATATCTGGCTGCTTCCAGTATAGTGGAACCCTTTGGAGCAGCTACATCTATGCCGTTTATTTTAATATTTACCGTTTCCATATATACCTCTTTTCTATTTGACAATCTTAATGCTGCAAGTTCCCTAAAAGTCCTAGATTCAAGTTACTTCTTGGAAATAGCTCCAAAACGGCATTTTTCCATACAAGCACCACATTTCACACATTTATCTTGATGAATCATATGGACTTCTTTTACAGTTCCTTCAATTGCTCCATTTGGACAAACTCTTGCGCATAAAGTACAACCTTTACATTTATCTGCATCAATGACATAGGATAATAGCGCTTTGCAAACTCCTGCCGGACATTTCTTGTCTACTACATGAGCTACATATTCATCTCTAAAATAACGAAGAGTAGATAATACAGGGTTTGGTGCTGTTTGACCTAATCCGCAAAGGGAATTTTCTTTTATGTGATAACAAAGTTCTTCCATCTTATCAAGGTCTTCTAAGGTGCCTTGACCTTTTGTTATTTTATCAAGAATCTCATATAAACGCTTAGTTCCGATTCTACATGGAGTACATTTACCACAGGATTCATCAACGGTAAACTCTAAGAAGAACTTAGCAATATCAACCATACAGTTGTCTTCATCCATTACAATAAGTCCGCCGGAACCCATCATGGAACCAATACTAATTAAGTTATCATAATCAATAGGAATATCAAAATGCTCTGCTGGAATACAACCACCTGATGGGCCACCAGTCTGAGCTGCTTTAAATTTCTTGCCATTGGGAATTCCGCCGCCAATATCTTCAACTATTTCACGAAGGGTAGTGCCCATTGGAATTTCAACAAGACCAGTATTATTAATCTTACCACCAAGAGCAAATACTTTTGTTCCTTTGGATTTCTCAGTACCCATGGAAGCAAACCATTCTGGTCCATTTAAGATAATCTGAGGAATATTTGCATAAGTTTCTACGTTATTAAGGATAGTTGGTTTTCCAAAGAGACCTTTTTGTGCAGGAAATGGAGGACGAGGACGTGGCTCACCACGATTTCCTTCAATAGAGGTCATAAGGGCTGTTTCTTCACCACATACGAAAGCACCAGCACCAAGTCTTAATCCAATATCAAAATTAAATCCGCTTCCAAAGATATCATTTCCTAATAGTCCATATTCATGTGCCTGATTAATGGCTATTTGCAGACGCTGTACTGCAATTGGATATTCAGCACGTACGTAAATATATCCTTGGGAAGCACCGATAGCATAACCAGCTATTGCCATTGCTTCTAAAACAACATGAGGATCTCCCTCTAGTACGGAACGATCCATGAATGCACCTGGGTCACCTTCATCGGCATTACAGCATACATATTTCTGATCTGCATCGTTTCCTTTTGCAAGTTTCCACTTTAAGCCAGTTGGGAAACCACCGCCTCCACGGCCACGAAGTCCGCTGTCTAATAGAGTCTGAATTACCTGATCCGGAGTATATTCGGTTAATACTTTACCTAAAGCTTCATAACCGCCAGTTCCAATGTATTCTTCAATATTTTCCGGGTTAATGACACCACAGTTACGAAGTGCAATTCTATGCTGCTTTTTATAAAAATCTGTTTCATTAAGAGACTTAATACCTTCGTCAGTTACAGTCTCATTATATACAAGGCGTGTTACCACTCTTCCCTTTAATAAGTGCTCAGAAACAATTTCCGGAATATCCTCAACTTTAACCATAGAATAAAAAGTTGCTTCAGGATATACAACCATAATTGGACCTAATGCACATAAACCATGGCAACCAGTTTGTACTACGCAAACCTCTTTCGTTAATCCTTGTTTGTCAATTTCTTTTTGCAGAACTTCCATAATCTTTACGCTTCCGGAGGAAGTACAGCCGGTACCACCACAAACTAAAATGTGTGAACGATACATGAATTAAAGCCTCCCTTCGGAACTTATGGTGTATTTACCTACTATCTGACCACGGATTAAATGTTGTTCAACAACTTCTAATGCCTTTTCAGGAGTCATTTTTACATAAGTTACTTTATCTTTTCCAGGTTCCATTACCTCTACAATAGGTTCATATTGACACAAACCGATACAACCGGTTTGAGTAACTGTAACATTTGATAAATGTTTTGATTGAACAGCATCAGAAAGTGCAGTTAATACCGGTCTGGCACCACTTGCAATACCGCAGGTAGCCATGCCAACAACCACTCTGGTCTTATCAGAATCTTCTGATCTTAAACCAATTTGGCCTTGCATTTTCTCTCTGATAGCTTTTAACTCTTCCAGAGTCTTCATATATCTTCTTCCTCCTTAAAAAATAAGATTACGAAATGTTAAATCTTTGACAATCCCAAGTAAAATAGTAGGGTTAGATTTTTTATAGTAAGATCAATCTTTAAATTTTAATAATCACTTACCATGTCAAATGTATTTTCCTTGGTCAAGGTCATCCTTATGCTCTTGTAAATACTCTTTGATATAGTTATATACATCCGGTTCCTGATAAGAAATATCCCCTAATATTTTTCGAAATTCTCTGGTATCCAGGGTAAAGCTTCGATTATCAACACCGTAAGTATAGACAAAATCAATGTTTTCGTTACAGGTAATCAGTGAAAGCATTGTACTGGTAATATCACCAAGGGGCATTCTATCAATATGAGATAACACAAAGACTGCAGTAACTTCCGTACCTTTTCCAGCTTCTGATTTAATGGAGAATGTTCCACCTGTCATTTCTGCTCCATTTTTAAAAAAGGGTATACCAAGACCGATTGTTCTGGTAGTCCTTGTAGAGTAAAAGGGGTCATCTACATGTGCCAATTGGCTGTCAGTCATTCCGCAACCATTATCTGATATTATAACTTTTAAACGATCCTCTTTATGACTTACCTGAATATCTATTATTATACGAGAAGCGCCTGCTCGAATGGAATTCTGGGCAACATCTAATACATTAAGAGAAATTTCTGTCATCATAATATGGTATGTAGCTCCTATTCATATTTTGCTAAAATACCTTCAATATCATCAACAGTTAATCTTCCGTACACATCATCATTTACAGTAACTACAGGAGCTAAACCACAGGCACCGATACAGCGGCATGCATCTAATGAAAATTTACCGTCAGGTGTACATTCTCCACCTTCGATTTTTAATAATTCCATTAATTTAGAATAGATATCTCCTGAACCCTTTACATAACAAGCAGTTCCTAAGCATACAGAGATTTTATATTTGCCTTTTGGATTTAATGAAAATTGAGAGTAAAAAGTAACAACGCCATAGATTTTCTCTAACGGTATATCCATCTCATTGGAAACAATGGTTTGTACTTCAATTGGAAGGTAACCATATATATTTTGCGCGGCCTGTAATATTGGCATTAATGCACCTTTGTCATTTTTATGCTCTTTAATGACTTTGAGAAGTTCCGCTTCTTGTTCTTTCGTTCCTGCAAAAGGGACAGTTTTTTTCTTGGAACCCATCTTTCAACCTCCTTCAATTCACTACTAAGTCTGTAATGTAAATTCTAGCCGAGCTAAGTATAGCATGATATTGATAAAAAATCCACAATATTTTAGAAAATAAACAAAAATTTATATTTATATATATTTAAATGAGAAATAATATCAAAAAATGAAAAGGAAGAGTAGTAGTTGAAAATTAAAAATAGCAATGTTATACTAAGTTCAGATAATTGGAGCACTAGTTTTGTGACCATTGTATAATGAGGAGGGAATCCATTCCATGACTGTAAATGATGTAAAAACTACATTAGGAGCACGTCTTATATGTGGTGAAGAGTACCTGGAAAAGGAAGTTCATACTGCCTGCGGCTCGGATATGATGAGTGATGTTCTGGCATATAATAAAGATCAGTCAGTTTTATTAACTGGTCTATGTAATATGCAGGCTATCCGTACCGCAGAAATGATGGATATCGTATGTATTGTGTTTGTTCGCGGGAAAGTACCAGATGAAGGTATGATAGCCTTGGCACAGGAAAGGGGTATTGTCTTATTATCCACTGGTCATAGGATGTTTTCTGCTTGTGGACTTCTATATGAAAAAGGCTTACGTGGAGGTGCGACATACCGTTGAATGATAAAATCGTATTAACTTATCAAGTTTCTGCTGATGATTTTACAAGGGCAGGAGAAGCTTCAAGCGACGTGAAAAGTAAATTAAAGAAAATGGGCGTAAAACCTGAGGTTGTACGCAAGGTTGCAATTGCCATGTATGAAGGAGAAATTAATCTGGTGATTCATGCAAATGGTGGAAAGATAGATGTTACCATATCTCCAACTGAGATTGATATGGTATTAGAGGATAAAGGACCAGGAATTGCAGATATAGATAAAGCCATGCAGGCTGGATACTCCACAGCCCCGGATAACATTCGCTCTCTAGGATTTGGAGCCGGTATGGGATTACCAAATATGAAGAAATATTCCGATGAAATGCAGATAGAGACTAAAGTTGGAGTAGGTACCAAAGTGACTATGAAGGTATTTTTGTAGGAAAACATTCCAGGATGTGGAAAATATTACTGAAGCCGTCAGGGGGGTTGTCATTCTGAGCCATAGGCGAAGAATCCCAGACGTCGATAGGAGATTCTTCACCTGCGGTTCAGAATGACAGGCGTTGATGTGGGATTCTTCACCTGCGGTTCAGAATGACAGGCGTTGATAGGAGGTTCTTCACCTGTGGTTCAGAATGACAGGCGTTGATGTGGGATTCTTCACCTGCGGTTCAGAATGACAGGCGTTGATGTGGGATTCTTCACCTGTGGTTCAGAATGACAGGCGTTGATGTGGGATTCTTCACCTGTGGTTCAGAATGATAGGCGTTGATGTGGGATTCTTCACTTGCGGTTCAGAATGACAAAAAGGAAGGGAAAAGCCATGGATAAATTTTTTAATGCGGTTCGTTTGGACGAAGATTTATGTAAAGGATGTATAAACTGTATAAAAAGATGTCCAACCGGAGCTATTAGAGTAAGAAACGGGAAAGCCGTAATTACCAAGAAGTTTTGCATTGATTGTGGTGAATGCATAAGAATTTGTCCTCATCATGCAAAACTGCCTTTCTATGATCCAATCAGTATCTTAGATCAATATGAATATACAGTTGCGTTACCGGCACCTTCCCTGTATGGTCAGTTTAATAATCTAGATGATATTAATATAGTACTTACGGCTCTTAAACGTATGGGCTTTGATGATGTATATGAAGTTAGCGGAGCTGCCGAACTGGTATCTGAAATGTCCAGAAAGTATGTGGAAGAGAATGAAGACAAATGGCCGATTATTAGCACTGCCTGCCCTTCCGTTGTCAGATTAATAAGGGTACGTTTTCCAAATCTTATAGAACATTTGCTGCCTATATTAGCACCAGTGGATTTGGCAGCTGCATTGGCAAGGGAAAAGGCTATAAGGGAGACAGGGCTTCCTTCTGAAAAGATAGGTATTATATTTATTTCTCCTTGCCCTGCAAAAGTTAGTGCTGTAAGAACTCCCCTTGGAATTGATAAAAGTGAAGTAGATGCTGTACTAGCTATTAAAGATGTTTATCCTAAGTTGCTTTCGCTTATGAAGGAGGTGGAAGCTTCCGGAGAGGTAGAGGAACTGGCTATATCCGGTAAAATCGGAATCAGCTGGGGTGGAACCGGAGGAGAGGCTGGTGGTCTACTAACAGATAACTATCTTGCAGCAGATGGAATTGAGAACGTAATTCGAGTATTAGAGGATTTAGAAGATCAAAAAATCGGTATGCTGGAATTTATAGAATTAAATGCTTGCAATGGCGGTTGCGTTGGCGGGGTTCTAACAGTAGAAAATCCATTTGTAGCAAGAGTGAAATTAAAGCGTCTGAGAAAGTATATGCCAGTTGCCCGAAATCATATAAATAGTGCTAATATTAGTGCTAAAGGCTCTGAAGAAACCATTTCTTTAAATAACTCAAATGCAGATGCGCCTTATAAAGATAATAAAGATAAAGCTCAGACAAATGCAAGTAGTGAAGATGAAAATAAATCCAAACTAGATAAAATCGGCGTCTATTGGACCAATGAAGTAAAATACGAGCCAGTATTTAAACTAGGAATGGATATGAAAGAAAGCATAGCCATGATTTCTAAGGTAGAAGAATTGAGCGAAAAGTTCCCAGGACTTGATTGTGGTTCCTGTGGAGCACCAACTTGCAAAGCATTGGCAGAAGATGTTGTAAGGGGAGTTGCAAGCGAAAAAGACTGTATACATATTTTACGTCAGTATATACACAAGATATCAGATGAAATCTCAATGTTAGATATTCAAAACAAAGCTATTAAGCATTCCAATGAAGGTGATGCAGAAACGAGGGAAACATGACGGTACAAGAACTTATTAATAAGAATATATTTAAAGTGTATCAAGTTGGAGATAATCCTGACCAGCGTATATCCATGCCATATTGCTGTGATTTGTTAAGTATTGCAATGAGTAAAGCTCCTGCAGATAGCGCCTGGGTTACGGTAATGGGAAATATCAATACATTAGCAGTGGCAAAATTAGCTGATGTAGCTTGTATTATATTAGCTGAGGGGGTAGTATTGGATCAGAATGCGCTGGAAAAAGCAAAAACGCAAAAGATTACGGTGCTTAGTACAGATAAACCAATCTTTGAAGCTGCTTTAACAGTGTACCAATTACTCCATGATTAGCTTATCTTACGACTTGCATCTTCATTCCTGTTTGTCTCCTTGTGGTGATGATGACATGACCCCCGCTAATATTATCGCCATGGCAGCTTTAAAAAAATTAGATGTGGTAGCTCTGACAGATCATAACTCATGCAAAAACTGTCCAGCTTTTCTTGCGTTGGCAAAAAATTACGGTATACTTGCAATTTCAGGAATGGAACTATGCACCCAGGAAGAAGTTCATGTTCTCTGTTTGTTCCCATCTCTTAAAGATGCCATGAACTTTGATGGTTATGTCTATGAACATCTCATTCCTATACCCAATGACCAGTCTATATTTGGAAAGCAGCAAATTTATAATGAGGAAGATAAGATAATCGGCGAAGAACCTTATCTTCTTATTAATGCAACGAATATCCCTTTTGATAAAGTTTATGATTTAGTTAAAAAATATAATGGAATCATGATTCCGGCACATATTGAGAAAATGGCAAACAGTCTATTGTATAACCTGGGATTTATTCCACCAGAATCCAAATTCTCTTGTGTGGAGTTATATGATAAGAGCAAACTTGATTATATAAAAAAAGAAAATCCATACTTAGAAAATTGCAGAATCATAACTAATTCAGATGCCCATTACTTAGAATATATAAATGAACCTATAAACTTCATTCATAGTGAAAGTAAAGATATTAAGGATGTCCTAAAGGTACTGGAAAAATGGTGAAGGTGGACGCTTTGCTTAGTTAGGATATTCAGACCTTCAATAGTAGGGGATAAGATATCCGTTTCATGTTCCACTTGGAGAATTCGATGGTTCTAATACCATAGTAATCGCTTAAAGCATATTGAAAAATGGAGAACTCCTCGCATTGCTCGTCAAACAGCTCCATTTTTCAATATTGGCGCGATTCCCATGGTATAAGAACCATGACGAATTCTTCCAAAGTCACATAAAACAGATATCTCATCCCCTACTACCGAAGGTCAATTTACTTTTATAGTGGGCAAAGCTAGTTCTTGATAATTTACAGCAATATATGATTACTAACAACTTACAAAATATATCAATTCATTAAGTGAAAATAAACATTTAAGGATATGGCTTATATCTTTCAAGTTATCAATTCTAATTTTTCTACAGATAATCTGATATGCTATATTGATGCACTTTTATACGTTCATATGCTATTGATTTTCCTAAATGTGTATTGATATAATTATCAATACACAGCTTTGTCCTCAATAAACTAAATTGGCTATCGAGGATATGGTATAACTTTTTCTTGTGCCTTTGGAAGGATTCGCTATGGTTCTTATACTATAGAAATCGCGCTTATATTTAGAAATTGTGATGTTTGAGGAGGGGGAAGTTTTATACCCCGACGAGTTCGCAATTTCTAAATATGCTTTAAGCGATTACTATAGTATTAGAACCATCGAATTTTCCAAGAGTACAAGAAAAAGTTATACCATATCCTTGATGGCCTGACAACCAATATTGGGCAAAGCGTCCTACCACTATAAATTAATGTTTATGCATGGAAAATTCATATTTCTCATATCCTTTTAGATTCTCAAGGATTTCACGGTTATCCGCCTGAGCAAATAATTTCTCTCGGTTAACATTGGCTGCTCTGCCAGTTAAGATACTGCCAGGTCCGTTGGAACAACCACCTTCACAAACCATTCCTTCTATAAAATCTTCCGGAAGTTTTCCCACTTTTAATAGCATTAAGCCTTTCTTACATTCTGCGGCACCGTTACATACCTTAACGGTAATATCAGTGTTTCCATTGGATTCTTTCAAAGATTCTACTACAGATGCAGTAACTCCGCCGGATATACAGAATTTCTTACCATAGATACTTCCCTGCTGTACATTTCCGTTGAAGGATTTTGGTTCAATTTCTTTTGCACGGAACATGGCTACCAGCTCATCTAAGGTTAAAGCATAATCTGCAGCATTCAGGGATACAGAATCAAGTACTTCCTCTTTTTTGGCGATACATGGTCCAATAAATACACAGATGGCTTCTGGATCCATAGCTTTAATTAATCTTGCTGTTGCAGCCATTGGTGATAAGGTAGTTGATATATTATCAGTTAACTGAGGAAAATGTTTACGAATCATTTTTACAAAGGCTGGACAGCAGGAAGTTGTCATTTTCTTACCTTCGTTATATGCATCTGACCATTCTTCTGCTTCTGAAGAAGCTGTGTAGTCAGCGCCTAAGGCAACTTCGTACATATCCGTAAAGCCTATTTCTTTAATGGCAGCAGCCATACTTCCAACGGATACATGGCTTCCAAACTGACCTTCCCAGGCTGGAGCCAACATGGCATAAACATGTTTATCCTCTTGCTTTAGCAGGTTAATTACATCAACCATAAAGGAACGGTCGGAAATAGCACCAAATGGGCAGTTAACGATACAAGCTCCACAGTTGATGCATTTTTCCTCATCGATTACTACAATATTATTTTCATCCATAGTAATGGCTTCTACAGGACAACTTCTCTTGCATGGGCGCATAAGGTCTGCTATTGCATTATATGGGCAGGCTTGGGAACACTTTCCACACTCTTTGCAAAGGTTTGGATCTATGTAAGCTCTGTCTTTTAACATGGATACTGCACCAAAATTACAAGCACCCTGACACTTCTTACTCATACATTTTTGGCAGTTATCTGTTACTACGAATCTGGCAATTGGGCAGCCTTCGCATGCAGAAGTAATAACTTGTACAATGTTTTTGTTATTGGAGCCTGCAGATGGAGATTTCCCTTCTGCTAAACGGATTCTTTGCCTGATAATTTCTCTTTCTTTATAAATACAACAACGAAAATTCGCTTGTGGACCGGGTATCATATCATATGGAAGTGAATCTTTCTTTTCTTCTAATTCTCCATGAAAAGCAAGTTTCGCTACTTCAAATAGTACTTCGTGTTTTATGGTTCCAATGTTTGAATTTTCTCCTAACATAAATGTCTCCTTGTCTTGTACAGTGGGGTAGGAAGTATACTAAAGCGAATAGACAGTTCTATCTTTTGTTAATAGTACTTAATATGAACTTCTTTACCCATTTTTAATGCTGCTTCTTTTATTTGAACTACTAAGTTCATCCGAATACTTAGATTAAAAGGAAGGCCTGGATTTTGATGTGCTTCATTTACGGCTTTTCCTACAAATAGGTTTAAAACAGAACAATCCTCTATGATTCGTTTTGCAATCATAGAGCCTCCATTTTCTTTATCTAATTCATCAAAAAATACCTCATTGATTTCACCATCTACATAATATTTCATTAATGCCAAGGCTCTGGATAAGGTTAGGACACCTTCTGTAACTAATACCATTCCCTCCATTTTTGCGATTGGCGGAAGGGTGGAATCCGTATATTCTAATGAGGTTTTGACTTTTCTATTTAGAATTCTTGCTGCTATATTAGCACTGGTGCCACCACAAATAATTCTCGCTGCTGGTTCTTCCATAAAATCATGGATTAACCTGGCATCGTCTTTTTTATTAGTTGGGGGACCGGTAAATAAATTGATAACTTTCCTTTCGATTACCCTTGCTACGGCTACAGTAGTATCGTCGCCAGGTATATCATTATATAAATCCTTGCAGGCTTTTATTAACATAGTTGCAAGTCTAGAGGCAGATAGGGTTGATTTAACGGACTTCAAGGCATATTCAGCCATACTGTTCCAGGTCCATCCAAAGTTTAATACTTGACCAACTCCGGCATGGATTACGCCATCACTTAATAAAATAAAACAGTCATTTAATTGAACCTGAAAATGATATTCACGGACCGTTTTATTTTCAATGGTTCTTTCCATATAAGGTACCTTTAAAAGCTTTTCATTTCTGATAAATACACAGCTAGGATTGTCAAATTCTACCAGATAACCTTCGCCGCTATTAAATATTTGCAATATACTAAAAGTAGAGTAAGCAATTTGTCTCTCCTGACAGACTGGTAATGTTTTTACTATAGTTTCTACACATTCATCGATGGAAGCACCATTTAGAAACATAGTCCCTAATATTTTGGAAGTCAGTGTGGCTAGTATATTTGCCTTTACCCCACTGCCCATTCCATCGGAAAGAATCAATATATGGGAATCATTTGTTTTTAATATTTCAACTTTATCGCCACATAGTTCTTCATGATGTTTATTAAGGCTTTTATATGAAGTATCAATACTTACATTCATGATTTATTCTCCCTACATATGTCAGGCTGCATATATACACCTTTCCAAGTTATTTGATAATTTTAACGGTTGCATTATATCATATTCTATAAAGTAAGACAAAGCTATTTTAAAAAATCTTTAATGATTACTTGCCATAGGCTGAACTGGAACGCTCACTTTAATACTGCTTTAGAATCATTTGGAACGCATTACTTTAATGCTGATTTGGAACCATTTGGAATGCATCACTTTAATGCTGCTTTAGAATCATTTGGAACACATTACTTTAATACTGGCTTGGAATTGTTTGGGACTTGCTCTTCTCCATCATTTAATATGGTATCCCTAAGCTTTGTCAGGGTAACTTTGGTTTCTGCCGTAGTTTCGCCTAATAAACCTGCAATTTGCTGAGCCACCAGCATCTGTTTATTAATAACCTTCTGAGCCATTTCGATGGTATCCATCTTTACTTTAAAAGCCTGTTTATTCTGCTCTTCTTCCTTGGTAATATCTTGTAAAATACCAAGAACTGCATTTGGCTCATTTACATAAACAATAGTTTGGAGAGTTGTAATACCAAGGTCTGGATATTCCACCTTTTTACCCATAATTGGCTCATGAGTGGCAAGTACATTCTCGAAATCAGTATGATCTATTAGCTCATAAAGATATTTTTCTTTGGCTTTTACCTTTGATATATGAAAATAATTCTCAGCAGTTCCGCTAAACTCAATAATTTTCATCTCAGAATCTACTAATATAATAATATTTGGTGTAGTTTCCAAAACAATATTAGACATAGACTGGGCTTTCTCATGCATATAGGGAATACACATGGTTAGTTCAGCTTTTCCCTGATATACGGCGATGGCTTTTTCCCGGCAGCTGGAATATCCGCATGCGCCACAGTTTAACTCATCTTCTGGCTTTGTTTTACCTATTTTTTGTAATATATGAATAATCTCTTCCTCGGTAGGTACAGGGTCATTATGAGAATGACTGGAAAATGGCTTAAAGAAAGAGATATTATTTCCTTTTTCAAAGAATTTCTCCTTATCTACAGGAAGCTTTGGAATAGTTTCCTCCATATCTAACTTTACTTTAAAACGTGATAAGCCTTCTTTATTCACTACAGGACCTTTGATGCAGCCACCGGTACAAATATTTGCTTCTATAAAACTACCGGTTATTTCTCCTTTTTCCATACTATCTAATAATTCCATACAGTTTTCAATTCCATGTACATAAAATTTACGATATTTACTTGGAGTTTCTGAAGCAATAACGGAAGAAATAATACCACTGCTAACAGGATACAACCGGTTTACTTTAGGGTCTGGATTCTCAGGAGGAGTATCTTCCAAATCTTCAATTTGAATCTCTTCCTCCTTTAACCATTGTTCGAATTCAGTAAAGTTAATGACTGCATCAATATATCCTAAGGTTCTTGGATCACCTTCTGCCTCACGTTTTTTTGCAATACAGGGACCTAAGAATACGATTTTAACATCTTTTCCATATTCTTTACGAAGTATCTTACCATGGGCAATCATAGGTGAGACCACAGGTGCCATGTATTTTGTAAGGGTTGGATAATATATTTCAATTAAATCATTTACACTGGGACAACAGGTAGTTATTATATTATCCATAGTACCGGATGCCAATAATTTCTCATATTCTTTCGTTACATATGCAGCACCTTCAGCAGTCTCAAATACCTTCCAAAAACCAAGCTTTAAAAGAGCAGTAAATACCTGCCCTGGAGTTTTGTATTTTAATACCCCAAGGTAAGAGGGAGCCATGGATATTATGGTAGGAATATTATCCCTTAGATAACCTTTCACTTTACCTAAATCACTGTTAAATGTTTTGGCATTTTGCGGACATGCTTCAAGACATAGGCCGCATAGAATACATTTATCATTCATAATTTGGGCTTGAGAATTAGTAACAGTAATTGCTTTTACTTCACAGGTTCTGACACACTTATAGCAGTTCTTACATTTTGCTTCTTTAAAGCTGATTACATTCATCACTTAGCCTCCTAAGGACTTCCTCCTTAAAAAATTGTTCTGTATTATTTGGTACTAATGAAAACATCTCTTCGTTAATTTTAACACAAACACCTTTCAGACAGTTTTCCATGCAAAAAGAGCCATTTAATTCTATTTTATTCTTTAAGTCATGTGATAAAATAAGGCTTTCAAGTGTTTTTACAATCTCTCTTGAGCCTTTTAGATGACAAGAACTACCGATGCATACTGTAATTACCATATGGAAATCCTCCCAAACATTGTTATTTGATTAACAAATCATGATTTTATTTTATCACCATATGTTTGTAGTGTCAAAGCATATTGTAAATAATAAATAGCAGGTATCTTAATAATAATTAGAACGTCAAAAGCCTCAGAATTTTAAATAATGAATATATATACATTAATATTTATCTCGCAACCTACCTTTGGCTTTTGACGCTCGAATCATAATAATGTAAAAAACCTAATAATTCACGAAATAATATTCAGAACTTTTAGTTGTAATCAGAAAATCATATGTTATAATAAGAAAAGAAATTATAGGAAATATTAAGACAAAGGAGTCAAACACATGGATCTAATCACAATTCGAGAACTGTACAGAAATAAAGAACAGTATATTGGTAAAAAAATAACCATTGGAGGCTGGGTTAGAAGTAATAGGGATTCTAAGGCCTTCGGCTTTATTGTGCTAAATGATGGAACATTTTTTGAAACATTACAAATCGTATATAGTAACAAATTATCTAATTTTGAAGAGATTGCTAAAATAAATGTTGGTTCTGCTCTTATTGTTGAAGGTGAGCTAGTTGCAACACCAGAGGCAAAACAACCTTTTGAAATTCAGGCAGCTAATATTTTGATTGAAGGAAATTCCCCATCTGATTATCCATTACAGAAGAAAAGACATACCTTAGAGTATTTAAGAACCATATCTCATCTAAGACCAAGAACAAACACTTTCCAGGCTGTATTTCGTGTTCGTTCTTTAATTGCTTATGCTATTCATAAGTTCTTCCAAGAAAGGGACTTCGTATATGTGCATACTCCAATTATTACTGGGAGCGACGCAGAGGGTGCTGGAGAGATGTTCCAGGTTACGACTATGGACTTAAGTAATGTTCCTTTAACAGAAGACGGTAAGGTTAATTATGAAGAAGATTTCTTTGAAAAGCCAACTAACTTAACAGTTAGCGGTCAGTTAAATGGTGAAACATACGCTATGGCATTCCGCAACATTTATACTTTCGGACCTACTTTCCGTGCGGAGAATTCTAACACCACTCGTCATGCTGCTGAGTTTTGGATGATTGAACCAGAAATTGCATTTGCAGATTTAAAGGATGACATGATCTTAGCTGAGAACATGATCAAATATATTATTCGTTATGTATTAGAGAATGCTCCAGAGGAAATGAATTTCTTTAATTCCTTTGTTGATAAAGGTTTACTTGAAAGATTAGAGCATGTGGCAAACTCAGACTTTGGTCATGTTACTTATACAGAGGCAATTGATATCTTAGTTAAGAATAACGATAAGTTCGATTATAAAGTAAGCTGGGGCTGTGATTTACAGACAGAACATGAAAGATATTTAACAGAAGAAATATATAAAAAACCAGTATTCGTAACCGATTATCCTAAGGATATCAAAGCTTTCTATATGAAGTTAAATGAGGATAATAAGACAGTAGCAGCCATGGACTTATTAGTTCCCGGAATCGGTGAAATTATCGGCGGAAGCCAAAGAGAAGATGACTATGAGAAATTAGTTAAGAGAATGGAAGAGCTTGGATTGAAGAAAGAAGATTATGACTTCTATCTTGATTTAAGAAAGTATGGTTCTACCAGACATGCAGGTTTTGGACTTGGCTTTGAACGTTGTGTAATGTACTTAACAGGTATGGGCAATATTAGGGACGTAATACCATTCCCACGTACGGTTAATAACTGTGAGCTGTAATAAATAGAATGGATTCTGGTAATTAAGTTTTAATATATTTATAAGACCTTCATAGGTTACAAAACTGTGAAGGTTTTATTATTTTTTTTGATTATTAAGATAGGGCTGTTTAATGCATGGTTTGAGGTGTTATACCGGGAACCCGTTTGCATACAGGAATATTTATTATGTTGGTATAACTTACATATTTGTATTTAAAACAAAATGGATTATAATCTTAGAGTGACAGGAAGCGACATTTATTTTGCAATTGAAGGGCTTGTTATTGTTTTGGTGGCTGCTACAGTGTTTCTTTCAAAATTCAGACATAGAATGACAACAAGAGCATCCAAAACCTGTTAATGCTAGGAGGTGATAGATTTTAGTGGTGTATATATTGCTATTAAGGAAAAGATTTTTGGAGTAAAAGTAGATATGAATACGACAGTTCTTAAATGTAGATAGAAAGAGATATGTGGAAGCATTTTTTGCAGCCATGAAATCTCTGAACTAAATTGACATAAGGTTAAGAGGAGACATAAAGTGAAAAAGAATAATTTGTTTCAAAAAATATTAGTAGCCATTATAGGACTTATGATATGTGGTGCTGGGGTTGGTATATTTTTATACAGTCAGCTTGGAATGGATCCAGGGAGTGTGTTGGAATTGGGGCTAGGCAATGTGTTTCATGTAAGCTTTGGAACGGCTTCTGCACTGACAAATATAGTTATTCTAGTAGTTGTATTCGTTGTTGACAAAACCTATATTAATTTATCTTCCCTGCTGGCTATTTTTGGAGTAGGCTATACGGCCGATTTTATGAAATTTATATTGGCTCTGCTATAAAGGGAGAATTGAATCTTTTTGTCAGAATTATTATGATATTGACGGGATGCTTGATCATGGCAATAGGAATTGCTACTTATATCGGGGCTGACCTGGGAGTAGGTGCCATTGATCTGGTTTCAGAAATTATCAGTAATAAATTGAAACTATCTTATCGTGTTATCAGAGTGGTTTGTGATATTACTTTTGTGGTAGTTGGTTACTTACTTGGAGGTACTGTAGGTGTCGGAACAGTGGTAGCAGCATTTATGATTGGACCAGCAGTACAGTTTGTAAGACCACATGTATATAAAGTAACGGATAAAATAATAAAAATAGAAAAAGCCTATGCAGAGGGGTGAAGGGTATGGTAGATGTTATTCTGGACATAGATTCAGTAGTATTACGAGGCAGGGAGTACAGCCAGCTATGGTAGACAGAGCTGGCCTGAATATATACAGAGAAGAAATTCGTTCACAATTTGATAAAAATATAATAAACATACAAAGTATTGAGTAGCAGAATTTGAAAGTCTCATTTAGTTGTTCATTATGAACATATAATTCTTCCTAAATATTATAAGAAGAAGTAAAAAATGAATGTAGTATTTTAAAAATCAGAGAATTGGTGCACTGAACCAGAAATGTAAGGTAAAGTCTTATGTTTCAGGTTCACTATCAATTGGTAGTGTATTTAATTTTGTGTCTTTATTATTTTAATCTATTCCAGAGGTCGGGTGTGGGCAGAGCCCATGAATCCTTATAAATAAGGCTTCTCGGTATTATAACCTATTCAGAATATTGTATGAAATTATAGGAAGAGACACAGAAATATTTACACTCTCTATCAATTTCAAAAAATATATATCAAGCACTCTGTTAATACTTGTAAGTTCTTAAATTTCTATTTTGTCTATAGTACAATTTTTTTATAATTCTTCCCCACAATTCTTACAGAATTTAGCGTCCTCTTCATTAAGAGTACCACATAATCTACATTTTACTTTTATAATTTCTTTATTTTCTGCTGGCTTTGTTATGTTATTCACTGCATCAATATTACTGATAACATCATTTAACATTTGACCTTTTACTTCGTTAAATGGCTTTAAATCCTCTCTGGCTTTATCTGGATCTAGAATCATTCCAGAACCGGCAGCACCTTTTGCCCCAATTCTAGAGACTATACGTCCAATTGCTATAAGAATGAAACCAATTATTGGATTAGTAAAGGAAGGTAGTTTATTTGCGGTAAATGGGTCTCTCATCAAGTTTGCAACTTGAAAAAATACAGAGATAAATAATATAAATCCGAATACCATCATTCCAATTCCAATATAATAAGTTACTTTTCGCTCATTTGATAATTTTGACATAATCAACCCTCCATACATTCATTCATTATTAGTATTTCTAATATCTTTTCATAGGCTTTTCATTACTTTACACTATAAAAATAACAGATACTAAAAACTTATCATAGGAATAGTTTATCATTTTTTACAATTGATTTCAAGTTATAGAATAATTATATCCTAGCAATAATGGGTTTAAAAAAGCTTCCAAAATCATGGAAGCTCTTAATAAAATCGACCTTATTCTTACCTGTTTTGATATACTAGTTTCTTAAATTAATTTATGAATACTTCTGTTTTTATATTTCTATTATTTATTATAATGAAAAATAATGTGCTTATACTTATCTAAAGCAAACAATAAAATCATACCTAATATACCACATGCGATTACTTCACCAATCCCTACAGTAAGCATCAGGAATGGAATTGCATCAGGTACACCATAAGCGTAACGCAAAATCCATGGTACAATAAGTGTATTAGCAATAATAGGCGGAAGCGGAACTAGGAATTTGTTCTTTCTTAGCAGATATGAACCGATTGCCCCAAGTAAGGTTGCCATGGGACCAAAGATTACATCTAAAATATCTGCACCGGTTAGAAGATTGGATAATAAACATCCAATGGTAACTCCGGGAATAGCAGCGGGTGTAAAGAAAGGAAGTATGGTTAATGCTTCTGCGATTCTTGCCTGAATAGCGGAAAAGCTAATTGGTGCAAATGCAAAAACCAATACAACATAAATAGCTGCAATAATAGCAGCCTCCGTCATAAATAAAACTTTCTTGTTTCTCATATGAAATTCTCCTTTAGTTTTGTTTTACATCAGGAAGGTCTCGAACTGATGTTGATTGATTGGCACAAGCCTTGATTTATAAGGCTTTGCGACTTTATTAGTATATCATGAAAAACGGGGTTGTCAAGTGTCGACTCAACAAAAGATGACCCTGAAGTGAAAAAGACTTATGACGATTTATTGAAATCAGACATTGTCGGTTTAATCATGGATAAATTTAAGCTTAATAAAAAATGGGAGGATGTTACTGCTTTCTGTGCGCTTGCAGAATTTGGCTTAACACGGGTTGATGTTCCTATTGATGATTATATTGAACGTGTCATCAAGAATATGAACTTTAGTATGAAGTATGCCAAAATATTGCTGTTAAGAAATTTGGTATCTCTTGGATATTACAAGCATACATGGGTGAAAGATGAAATATCATTGGCTTTCTCCACCATACCAGGGTGTCTACTACTTTCACAATTATGTTAATGGCTGCAAAGACAATACCTAGAATTATAAGGGCTGTATCCAACATCAAATATTCCTTTTCCTTTACCTTCCACATGCATCACTTCCAAGATACGGAAGCTCAAAATGTACTCATTTTGGTTGAAAGGCAAAGTAATTAACCATTTACTCCTTAGAACCATTCTAATTATTAGAAAATAATTTTTAAATACTTCTTGACACATTATACTATGTAATATATAGTATAATACATAAGGAGGTATTCCATGGACATTCAGTTAAAAAAAGGTCTACTTGAATTTTGTGTTCTTGCCGTTCTTAATAAATCAGATTCATATGGTTATCAAATAATAAAGGATATATCAACTTGCGTTGAAATTTCAGAATCAACCCTGTACCCAATATTAAAAAGGCTGGAAGCCGGTTCTTACCTGGACACATATTCTGTTGAATATAATGGTCGGTTAAGAAAGTATTATAAGATTACTAATAAAGGAAAGGATTATATGAAGGAATTTTTGGACGAATGGCAGCAAGTAATGGAAATATATTATTTTATAAAAGGAGAACGCAATTATGAATAAAGCAGAGTTTTTGAATGAGTTATCATTTTATTTGCAAAATATGAATGACTCTGAAAAAAATAAGTTTATTATATACTATGACGAAATGATATCGGATTATGTAGAAAATGGTATGAGTGAAGAAGGTGCCGTGAATAAAATAGGGAGTCCGAAGAAAATTGCAGAGGAACTTTTAGACGATTATGGCAGTGTAAAATTAAATTTTCCTTCTACTGGAAGCAGATGGTTAAACATCATTTTAACAGTAATAGGTTTTCCATTATGGGGTAGTGTATTACTTGCGTTTCTATTAATGGTACTTTCTGTTTATTTGATTATCTGGTGCGTTCCCTTTGCTACCGGAGCTGGCTGTGTCGGATTTTTCACAACATCAATTATCGGAATTGTTGGATCCCCATTTGTTATGATAAAGAATGTTCCTATCGGTATTATGCAGTTAGGAACAGGAATTGCATCAATTGGCATTTCATTATTATTAGGATTTGCGACAATAGACTTATCAAAGAAAATTATTATCATAACAAAGAACTTAAATATAAAACTAGTAGGATTATTTAAAAAGAAAGTGGTGATACGATGAAAATAAAAAATTTTAAAAGAAAATGCATTATCTTAAGTCTTATATTAATTCTAACAGGAGCCCTTATTTCTATTGCTGGATTTGGAGTTGCTGGATTTAATTACAATAATGTGAAGGAAAATGCTACTACTGATGCATGGTATCAAACCATTCACGTTAATAATGACAACCTATGGTATGGAGTTAAACTTGGAGATAATATACACTTGATGAATATAGGAAATCCGGATTAATTTAGATATGTTTAATGTTAACAATTGATTTGAATGCAAAATCAATATTGTGTAGAGCATTGATTTGGCACTCAAGCAAATATTGTGTAAAGCATTGATTATCCATAGGCGGATGTACTTTGATTTTTAACCAAATAGAGTATTTTGGACAAAGGGGCTGTTGCAAAACTGTCATTGCTATGAAAGTGTGTCATTCTAAGCAAAATTTCAACGAAGCTGAATTTGCAAGGAATCCCTTTCATTCATTGTGGTGCTGTTAAGCATGATAATTTTGAGCGCAAATTCAGCAAATCTAAATTATGAGCTCGAAGAATCTCATTATAAAGCGAGATTCTTCGCTTTTTGGGCTTAGAATGGCAAATTTTAATTTTGCAACAGCCTCTTTCTGAAACTTCATGTTGGTCAACCCGGGAATAAAACAGGTAAAATTAGATAGAAAGAATGAAAGAGTTACCCTGTAACAAAGTGTGGACAGACTTCTGGTATATAGGGATTATTATCTTGTAGTTGTTGCAGACATATGATACTTTTAATATATCTCATACCATTTCATCAGCATATAATATGAATGTGATAATTAATACACAGGGTGTAATTTAATAGATACTTTTAAAATAGTTACTGTTTAAATTGATTTTCGAACCACCAATTCGTCTCATATACGTATAGGAAGGATGAGGTCATATGCTAACAAATAATTCTTTATCAAGAGATGGATTAATCATTAATCAGAGCAAGCTAAAGGCAATTCCATATGGGAAATATACCTCAGATTATAATGGATGTGGGTGGATTGCTACCTATAATGCCATGAAAATGTTAGGTGAAAAGGTGGATGAACAAGAAATTATAGAATATCTGAATAAATACAACATCCTTGATGGTAAATTGGGCACTAATTCTTTTGGTATTAAAAAGTATTTTGAAGAACAAAATGTAGAATTTAAATCTGTTTTCCTATCTAAAAGATTGCAGACGAAGAAAAATGCGGTAGGAATTCTTCTTTATACAGATGGAAAGAGTGCCCATTATGTAGCATTTCAAAGAGAAAATAGCAAATTCCATTTTTATAATGATGTATATGGGTGGAAAATGATGTTAGGACATTAGATGAATTCTTTCAAGGGAAGAAGATTCCTTTATGGTATTTAACCTTATCAGGAAAGTCCTCTGTTTCTTTAAAGGGGAGGTAGAATTGCCTGTTTAGAGGCAAGTGGGAATATCCAATTTGACTATTAAAATAGATTTATCATAATAAACCTTACCTTTTGAGATAGCAAACAGGCTATCCAAAAGGCAAGGTGTCATGGGGGATAAAGTATGCATTATAATTGTTTAATTGTGGATGATGAACAGCCATTAGCAGAAAGCACAAGTGAATATTTTAATTTATTTGATGTAAAAACAGACTTTGTATTAAATTCTAAAGATTGTTTTAAATTTTTGGAAGAACATACAGTAGATGTAATATTATTAGACATTAATCTTGAAAAGGAGTCTGGATTTGAATTATGCAAGAAATTGAGAAAAACATTGGATGTACCTATTTTATTTATAAGTGCCAGATCCAGTGACGATGATATATTAATTGCCCTTAATATTGGTGGAGACGATTATATTAAAAAACCTTATAGCTTAAGTGTTTTGTTAGCCAAAGTAAAAGCTGTTTTGAAACGGTATATAGCCAATGAAAAAAATACAGAGAACACACATCAGGTCTATGAGAATGGCGGGCTTGCTATTAATTTTAAGTTGGGAAAGGTATTTCTTAATGAAAAGGAAGTTCCTTTAAAATCCATGGAATATAAACTCTTAATTTATCTGGTTCAAAACAAAAACCGTATACTTGAAAAAGAAGAGCTCTTTAAGCAGGTTTGGGGGGATACTATAACAGGAGATGGTACCTTAAACGTACATATACGACATTTACGGGAGAAGATTGAGGACAACCCCAATCTGCCAACTAGAATTAAAACAGTATGGGGCAGAGGGTATGTGTTTGAAGAGTTATAGATTTGAAAAGGATAATAGGAATGTTTTATATGAATTGATTAAATAAGTGAACTTTTAAGTCAGTTTTCCTAAGTTTTAACCAGTCAGATTGGGATTCAAATGAATAAACTGCGAGTTTAAAACCAGAAATGGTTTAATCAGCAAACACTAAGTAAAGTTAAATGAGTGGAGTTATATGAAAGGGTATTAAGTATGAAATTTAAGAGAATGATTATAGGATTAGTGCTGATCCTGTCTATCCTATGTATATTTATAGCAAGCATTATCCGAAAAACTCCAAAGACAGAGCTAGATATTGTAGCAGTGAATGATATAGCAAAAACCATGGAAGAACAATGGCAATTTCTAAACTTACATAAAGACTATAACAGAAGTGACAATAATACTGATAACAATGTTGATAACAATACTGATAACAATAATGCATATGACTATTTGAACATTATGAGTGATAAATATGAAATGGATTTTTCTCTTGTTGATTTAGAGGGCAAGCTTTTATATACCACCAGTGAAGGAATAACACAAAACCTAAATGATGCCATAAAACACCGTGACACCATAGTAGATATCTCATCCAATGGTAAAATTGCAGGGAAATTAATAGTATATAATGACACGGGAAAAATGGTGGAGGAATCCAGAAATAACCTGATTATCATATCCATAGGATGTTCTTTCCTTCTTTTCCTATGGGGTATCAGTTATATCATATATATGAATAAAGCAGTAGTTAAACCTTTTAACCAATTAAAGGAGTTTGCAGGCAGTGTGGCGGCTGGGAACCTGGACATACCCTTAAAGGTGGATAGAAATAATTTATTCGGTCCATTTAGTGAAAGCTTTGATATTATGCGTGAGGAACTGAATAAATCCAGGGAAAATGAACGCCTAGCCAACAATAGCAAAAAAGAATTGGTAGCATCTTTAAGTCATGATATAAAGACGCCAGTTGCCTCTATAAAAGCAGTCTCTGAATTAATGTACATAAAAGCAACAGATGAAAAGCTAAAAAAGCAGATAGAGACTATTGTCAATAAAGCGGATCAAATAGATTTACTTATTTCTAATATGTTTAGTGCAACTATGGAGGAATTAAAGGAGTTAAAAGTAGAGGTTAATGAAGAAGAAAGTACTATTCTTCAAGATATGATATACAAAGCAGACTATGAGAAAAAGGTAAAAGCCTCTCCATTGAATCCGTGTATTATAAAATGTGATAAGCTAAGGCTTCAACAAGTATTTGATAATATTATTAGTAATTCCTATAAGTATGCAGGAACAGACATACTTATCAATAATGAAATAAAAGGCCGTGAGTTATACATCACCATAAAAGACTTTGGAAATGGCGTAGATAAAGAACAGCTTCCTTTGTTGTTTGAGAAATACTATCGGGGAGATAATGCAAAAGGAAAAAATGGATCTGGACTAGGGCTTTATTTGTCCAGATATTTTATGGATAAGATGGAGGGAAGTATAAGCGGAATGAATATAGAAGATGGATTTATGATTACAATCGTTTTAAGTCTGGCATAATCGGTACCTAATTGGTGCCTGGCACCTGGTGTCAGGCACCAATTTTCCAATTTTAATAAATAACCTGTTATGCAGGTGTGACCATAGCAGCTTTGAGGCTCATGATGCCAGGCACCAGTTCAAATTTCAGCAGCTTATAAGGCACCTGGTGTCAGGCACCAACTTATTGCAATTAAGGAATAATTAAGAATTAGATAAAGACAATTAATATTTTAGAATGTTATGATGGTCTTATAAAGGTTCATTAAATTTACTCCTTAATAGGTTCCCTAATTTATCACGCCTTGTTATGGAGCTTACGACAGAATACAGTTTAGGATAAAAATTGTTTTTTATCAACTGCCATCTACAATTAAAATGCCTAAAGCGCTGGAATCGAGGATGTTATGAAAGAAGTTATACTTAAAACAGATAAACTATGTAAAACATTTTCCAATGGTGGAGTACAGCAACATGTATTAAAGAATCTTGATATGGAGATTTACAAGGGAGATTTCACAGTTATTATGGGGTCTTCCGGAGCAGGCAAGTCTACTTTACTATATGCATTATCTGGAATGGATAAGCCAACCCTTGGAAAAATTCGTTTTAACGAATATGAGATTTCTAGTTATTCCGAGGATAAAATAGCGGTATTTCGCAGAAAAAATTGTGGTTTTGTCTTTCAGCAAATATATCTGCTGGACAATATGAGTATATTGGATAATGTTCTGGTAAATGGATTATTAGTTAACAAAAATAAAGCGGAAGTTATCAATAAAGCAAAGCAATTATTATCCCTGGTAAAGCTGGAGGAAAGTCTATGGAATAAGTTTCCTTCTCAGCTTTCCGGCGGTGAAGCACAAAGGGCTGGTATCGTCAGGGCTCTTATAAATGATCCAGAGATTATCTTTGCCGATGAACCTACTGGTGCTTTAAATTCTTCTTACTCTGAAGCGGTTCTTAATGTATTGTCTGAATTAAACGAAAAAGGACAAAGTATTGTTATGGTTACTCATGACTTAAAGTCTGCCAGAAGGGGAAATCGCATTGTTTACTTAAGAGACGGCATTATATGTGGGGAATGTAACCTTGGTAAATACATAAGCCATGATAAAGAACGCCACGACAAACTAGATGCTTTTCTGAAAGAAATGGGGTGGTAGTTGTGGGTAAAATCTGGCTGCTATCTCGTGGTAATATTAGTAAAAATAAAGGGCAGACCATTTCATTTGCAATTATAATCATTATTACAGCCATTATGTTAAGCCTGGGGTTAATTACCTTTCTTAACTTTGGCAAAAGCTTTGATAGGAAATGGGATAGAAATCATTATGGAGATACCTCCATGTTTATGTATAAAAGGGAATATCAGGATTCCTTTTTAGAATATATAAAAAATATGAGGGGAATAGAAGAAGTTGAACTTAGAGATGGCATTTTAATAGATGGAAGTATTGGCTATAATGGTGGCATATTAAATATAATGCATATGTTTTATAACATGGAAGAAGAACACACTATGGGCCGTATATCTGTTGTAGAAGAAATGAAACAACCGGTAGAAAGGCCTATTTATCTATCCTATCTGATGAAGACAGGAGGGGGCTATAAACTGGGGGATGACTATATAGTTAACACTGCAAAAGGCAATTATGGATTTACAGTTGCAGGTTTTGTTGAGGACTTAAATCTTGGCTCTATTAATATGAGTATTTTAGGTGTTCACTTAAAGAATGAGGAATTTAACAATCTAAGAAAAGAACTTGGATATGACAATGAAGCAATATCTATCTCTTGTAAAATTACAGATAAAAATGAAGACAAAAAGTTATATTCTAAGATGGGAGATGAATTTGTTAAAAAGGGAGTCACTTATTTAAATGGTAATTATTACTCCATAACAAAAATGGCCCGTACGGTAACAGCTAATATAGGTTCTATGATTATTGTTGCATTTGCCTTAATTATAGTAGTGGTAAGCTTACTGGTAATCCATTTTCGAATAACCAATTCTTTAGAAGAAGAAATGAAGAATATGGGGGTTCTAAAGGCTCTAGGGTATACCAGCAGGCAAATAATATCCTCTGTTCTATTGCAGTATATTGGAGTAAGTCTCTTTGGGGTGATAATTGGAATCTTTAGTTCCTATGGATTACTTCCTATTTTGGCAGCAGCATTCGATGCACAGACGGGAATCCACTGGGAGCAAGGCTTTGACCTTACTTCTGCAATAGCAACTACAATTGTTATCCTTAGTTTGGTAGGAATTGTGGCTTATACGTCTGCTCGTCGTGTGAAGCGGATGCAGCCCATTACGGCACTTCGAAGTGGCATTACAACCCATAGCTTTAAGAAAAATTATTATCCATTGGATAAAACATGGGGAAATATTCATGTACTTTTATCCTTAAAGAAATCCATACAAAATGCAAAACAGAATATCATGATGTCTGTCGTTATGATTGCAGTTATGTTTGCCTGTTTATTTGCAGGTGTGATGTACTACAATATTGGTATTGATAACAAAGTACTTTTAAATGCAGTCTCCACAGAGACAACAGATGTAAGCTTTGATCTTGAGGATAATGCTGATACTGGATGGATAATGGAAGAAATTCAAAAAATGGATGGTGTTAATAAGACCTTATATTATGATTTTAGACCTGTTATGTATGATAATGAATACTTAGCAGTTTATGTGACAGAGAATTTTAATATATTAGAGAACAACAAATGTTATCAAGGACGTAACCCGATACATGATAACGAAGTGGCACTAGGAGGCGGTGCTGCACAGGCATATAATAAGAAATTAGGAGACACCATAACCTTGAAAGTTGGAGATAGAAAAGAAGACTATCTAATAACTGGTTTGATACAATCTGCTAATTCCGGAGGATATGATGCAGAATTAACATCGAAAGCATATAAAAAAATTTTTCCTCAATTTAAACCAGATTATTTATATGTATATTTAGAAGATGGGATAGATAAGGATGCTTTTATTGCTTCTGTTTTTGAACAATATGGTGAATATATTACCAGCAGTACCAATTTTGAAGAAACTTATAAGAGTCAAATGGGAGTATATACAGTAATTGTATCCATCATTGCTATTATTATTGTATTGGTGACGTCTGCCTTAGTTGCATTAATACTTTATTTATTAATTAAAACAATAATTATAAGAAGAAGTCAGGAATTTGGGATTATGAAAGCAATTGGATATACATCCCCTCAGCTAATGCTGCAATTATCCTTAAGCTTCTTACCGGTAATATTATTTGGAACCATTGTAGGAGGTACTTTAGGTGCATTTGGAATCAATCCATTATTAGGTATACTATTTCGAAGCATAGGAATTATGAAGCTGGATTTTGTTATATCTATTCCGATGATTCTAGGAATAGGGGCAGGACTTTGTACATTTTCATTTGTAATATGCATTTTAGTCTCTTTAAGGATTCGAAGAATTGCAGCGTATCATTTAATCAATGAATAATCCTGCTCTAAATAAAAATTTAGCTTATTAACGTACGTACGCTTTGCCTAATTTAGGCTGTTCAGACCTTAGAG
>ENA-UOOI01001086-UOOI01001086.1-fermentation-metagenome-genome-assembly--contig:-NODE-1086-length-30473-cov-7.429614_pt1 | contig 30473 bp, 27 predicted proteins | sample MGYA00245779_ERZ724027 | MGnify/ENA primary metagenome ERZ724027 (study PRJEB28704, sample SAMN03018318) | fermentation metagenome | biome: anthropogenic terrestrial biome; feature: soil; material...
ACACGTAAATTGAGTCATTATGAAGACCCAGACAACACTTTCTGAGTTCTCAACATCCTTTAGGCAAAGCGTCCTACTTAATAAGCTAACTTTTTATATACCTAACAAATTTGGAGTAATGAAAGAAAGAGTTGTACAAAAGAATAATATCCTCTATAATACAAAAAGATAGATATATGAATACAAATTTATTATACAAGGAGCTAAAAGATGAAAAAAATCGGAATTATAGGTGCGATGGATGAGGAAGTAAAGCAACTTAAAGATAAAATGTCAGGCGTTCAGGTAAAAACCAAGGCATCTATGGATTTCTATTCCGGTAGCATAGATGGCAAAGAAGTTGTGGTAGTGCGTTCCGGAATAGGTAAAGTAAATGCAGCAATCTGTACACAGATATTGATAGATGAATTTTTAGTTGAAACAGTAATTAATACAGGTATTGCAGGATCTTTAAAAGCAGAAATTAATATAGGTGATATTGTATTATCAACGGATGCAGTTCAACATGATATGGATGTAACCAGTTTTGGGCATGAATATGGTGTTATTCCAAGAATGGGAACTTCAATATTTCCTGCTGACCAAGATTTAATTCAACTTGCTAAAAAGGTATGTGAAAATGTAAATCCAGATATACAAGTTTATCTTGGAAGGATAGTCAGCGGTGATCAGTTTATTGATGACAAAGCTAAGAAAAATTGGATTGCAGATCAGTTTAAAGGCTTCTGTACAGAAATGGAAGGAGCTGCTATAGCTCAAACTGCTTATCTTAATAGCATCCCATTTTTAATTGTTCGTGCCATATCAGATAAGGCCGATGATAGCGCTAACATGGACTATTATGATTTTGAAGCACAGGCAATTAATCATACTGTAAAATTAATGACTGGAATTATATCTGAATTTTAAAGATTTCTAATCCAAGTTATAGGATTTTCAAAACTAAATTAGTCGAACTAAATTCATCAAACTAAATTTATCAATCAAAATTCATCAATTTTATGAATAAGAAAATTGCTGTAAATTTACTAGTATATGTAATGCATTTCTAAATGGATTATTTTTTTCATAGACAGGAAGCGACAAGATAAGAATCTATTTTCTAAGAAATAATATTTATTTTATTTCTCAAAGAGGAATAATCCTTAATTATAAGATTACGTGTCTATGGATGTCAACCGATTGTTGTCCTCTTTCTCTTTTCAAAGGTTTGGTTATTCGTTATAATAACTTTAGCTTATGGGAAAAAAGAAAGGGGACATTTTTGTGGTAAAAGAATTATACAATAACAATATTATTATTTACATAATGTGTGGTTTATTTGGGATTGGGGTTTTACTTAAATTTGTGTTAAGTAGAATATACTCAAGTCTTATTAGAGCTTCCGAGAATATGGGGTCGGCAAAGAATAAACTGACACAAGTGATGAAATTGAAGTTTGAAACCTTCTATAAATTAAAAATAGGTGTGAATAATGTGGATATCTTTGTGGATAAGTATGTATATCATCACAAATTTTGTGGAATCTTGTTATCAACATGGGAGAATATTTGTGGACAAGCTCTTATAACATGTCTCCTTGTTGGCTCTGTAGGCTCTATTCTAGGCCTTATTTATGAATGTGGAAAAACACAAATTTTAAGTGTATTTTCTGTGGGTATTGTTTCTAGCGGATTGTTGATAATTTTTGATGGTATTCTAAATCTATCTGGTAAAAAAGAGTTAATCCGCTTAAATATGAAAGATTACCTGGAGAATTTTTTAAAGGTGCGATTAGAGCAACAACTTTTATCCCCAGAAATGATTGAGCAATATAAAAAAGAGTATTTAGAAAAAGAAGAGATAAAAGGAACCATGAATCCGGATATGGTAACGGCAACTGCCGATAATCATTATATTATGGTTGAAAAATCAGAAAGTATGGACAAGCCTTTATCTAAGAAGGAAAAGAGAACATCCAAAAAAGAGAGAAAAAAACTAGCTCGCATGGAGGCTGCTCAAATTAGAGAGGCAGTAAAGTTAGAGAAAAAGCGTAGAAAAGAAGACGCAAAGGAAAGTAAAATCCTATTAAGGTTAGAAAAAAGGCAGAGTAAGTTGAACAAAAAGCAAGCGGCAAAAGAAAGCCGTTTAGAAGTTCAAAGAATGAAAGAAATGAAAAAGGAAGAAGCTAAATTAGCTTTAGAACATAAGCGTGCTGAAGAACGTGCTGAAATGGAGCGCAGCAGAGAAGAACTAAGAAAAGCGGAAGAAAGAAGAAAAGAAGAAAAAATCAGGCAGCAGGAGATACAAAAAGCACTGTTGTTAGAAAAACGTATTGCAAAAGAAAATAAGAAAGATCATGGAAAAGAACAAAAAACCATAGCACAGGAAAGAAAAGAAAACTTAATGAGAGAAATCCAGAAGCGAAGAGAAGAAGAAAATACAGTAAAGATGCTTGATTTAGAAGAAAATCTGGAAAGTTTCCATAAGAAAAATAGTAATGATAATGAAGCAATTTTATCTAAAAAAGAGAGCCTTGATAATATAAAAGAGGTAGCATCTGTTTCGAAAGATAGAATAAAAAAACAGAAAGAAGAGGCTCCAAAGGAAAACATCAACGAATTAATTACAGCTGAGAGTAAGAAAGAAGACAAAACTAGTAAAGTATATCAGAATAAAACTCAGACAAGAGGAAGCAATAGTAAAAAGAAAAGAACTCCAGATCAGTTAGAGGATAAATTAATTGAAGATATTTTGAAAGAGTTTTTGGCATAGTATACTTAAAGAATTTCAATGATTGGGAAGTTATAATTAGAAAGTTATAATTGGGAATTTATGATGAATTCAATTTCTAAATGGTAGTGTATTTAATTTTATGCTTTTACTTTTTCAACCTATTCCAAAGGTCGGGTGTGGGCAGAGCTCACGAATCCTTATAAATAAAGGTTTTTCGGCATTGTGACCTATTCAGAATATTGTATGAAACTATAGGAAAAAACACAGAAATATTTACACTCTCTTCTAAATTTTTTATTAGCCCTGTTGCAACCAAAGGGTAATTTCGTGATTGGTTCTAAAGTGAATACATAGGTGTGTCTTATGTTCCCTCGGACTTAGGTTTGAGGGAACTTTTATGCTGGCTACCGAACTGTTTTATGACTTGTCCAATGCTATACTAAGTAATTCACCTATTTTCAAAACACCTATAACAATTCTTTATAGATATCATATCAAATATATATTTTACATATTAATGATGGATTGCTATACTTATACCAGTAAAGGAGGATACATATGAAAAAAAATAGACTTTGGAAACTCTTTATTTCAACCTTAACTTTAAGTGCATTCACATTTGGTGGTGGTTTTGTAATTGTTTCCCTCTATAAGAAGAAATTTGTTGAAGAATTAAATTGGCTGGATGAAGATGAAATGTTAGATATTTCTGCTATTGCACAATCAAGCCCTGGTCCTATACCAGTAAATGCAAGTGTAATTTTAGGATATCGAATCCATGGTATTTTAGGAAGTATAGTTGCCGTATTTGGTACAATCATACCGCCTTTTGTTATTATTTCACTTATCTCAATTTTCTATGAAGAATTTAAAAGTAACCATGTAATTGCAATAGCTTTACAAGTAATGCGAGCAGGAGTAGCTGCCGTTATTTTAGACGTGGTTGTAAATTTAGGGAAAAATGTAATTAAGACCAAGAAAGTTCTTTACATTATTGTTATGATAGTTGCTTTTATAGCCACCTATTTCTTTCATCTTGGTGCTATGTATACCATATTCTTCTGTATTGGAATTGGACTTATTACTGTACTTTTAGATTATAGAAAGGAGAAGAAGAATGGGAACTCTATGGACTCTGTTCATTAGTTTTATACAAGTGGGTTTATTTAGTGTTGGAGGGGGATATGCAGCAATCCCACTTATTCAGGAACAAGTGGTTCAAAATCATAAATTACTAACTATGGCTGAATTCACAGATTTAATTACAATTGCTGAGATGACTCCAGGACCAATTTCAATTAATTCAGCTACCTTTGTAGGGCAAAGGGTATATGGTACTTTAGGGGCAGTAGTATGCACCTTTGGGTGTATTCTTCCATCCTTTATCATTTGCTTGACACTTGCTTATTTTTATTATAAATTTAGGAAGTTCTCCGGAGTTCAAACTGTACTAGGAGCTCTTAGACCTGCTGTTGTAGCCCTAATTGCCAGTGCAGGACTTTCAATTTTAGTTCTTGCATTATTTAATACTGATTTCAATAACATAGTTCTTAGCGAATTTAGAGGGCTTGAATTTGCACTATTTATAGGTGGATTTATAATCCTTAGAAAGTATAAGGTCAGTGCAGTAAGTATTATTTTAGGAACAGGAATTGTCGGTACTATTCTGCAAATGATTATTAATGCAATTTAAAATTTGAAATAGAATTAGATCTGTCAGGATTATTCTGCAAATGATTATTAATGCAATTTAAAATTTAAAATAGAATTAGATCTGTCAGGATTATTCTGCAAATGATTATTAATGCAATTTAAAATTTGAAATAGAATTAGACCTGTCAGGATTATTCTACAAATGATTATTAATACAATTTAAAATTTGAGATATAATTGGATCTTTTTCGTGATTTCTATTATAAATATATCTTATTGAACGTGGACAGCTATAATCAGCAAAGGTTAATTGCTTTAAGCTTTGCTTTTTTATTGCTTCTTTGGCAGCAAGTTTAGAAACAATAGCAAAACCATATTGATTTTCAACAGCTTGTATAATCGTTTCTAAATTTGTTGCTCTAAATACGACTTGGGGATAAATCTTCCTTTCATTCATATCAATTTCAAATTGATTTCTATTATGACTTCCCTCTTCCCGGGAAATCCATGGTAATAGTTCCAAATCTGCCAAATATTTAATCTCATTTTCAAGAGGATAATGATAACTGATTATTGCTATTAACTCATCCTCTAAAATTTCAATTTGGGTTATATTTTTTGAATTAATTTTACCTTCAACAATAGCAATATCAATTCTATTATTCAATATTAGCTTTTCGATTTCAGCAGTATTGTTAATTACGACTTCAAACTCTATATTTTGCATTAATGATTTCAAGCTTTTAAGGTATCCGTTTAATAAATATTGCCCAACTGTAACACTACTTCCAATACGGATTATTTTGTTTTTGTTAAACATGGCTTCATTCATTTCTTTAAAATCAGCCATTACTTTTCGTGCATATTTTTCTAATTTAACTCCTTCAGGAGTCAAATAGAGTTTTTTAGAAACGCGATTAAATAATTTTGTTGAATAGTAATTTTCCAAATCCTTAATCATAAGTGAAATGTTCGGTTGTGTGGTAAAAAGCCTGTTAGCTGCAGCAGACATTGTTTTATAATCAATAACAGCTAAAAAGGCTTCTAATAATTTTATATTCATGGTTTAGCCTCCATATTCTCGTTACGATATCCAGCCTATTTTATCACAATACAATAAAAAATGGAACAAGGGCATGCCCATTAGAAAAGTTACAAAGGTTGGATTGACGGTCTGTACAAAAGGGAGAATGGGATACCGGGCTGAACTGTAACGCTATAAAAACTTAATTTGGCATTATATTGCCAAATATGTATGTAAATAGTATAATATATAGATATAATTATTAGTCTTGCTTAATCCTTAATTGGAATAATAACTTTTATTAATATATGTATAAATATAGGTATATCTTAAGCAGTAAGAAAGGAGCATATTATTTCGTATACATATGTATAGGAATAATGTAATTACGATATGAAATATAACCCAATCTCATCGGCAGAGATTTTTAATGATTTATGTGAAAAAATAAGGAAGCTAGAGCTGGAACCCGGTGAAAGAATAAGTGAAAATGAGATGGCGGCACGGTATAATGTTTCAAGGTCAACAATTAGATCTGCATTTTCAAAGCTTGAACAGATTAATGTAATAGAGATTTATCCTCAGATAGGAACTTTTATTAGTCCTTTGAATATGGAATATGTTTATGATTCCTTATATATTCGAAACCTTGTTGAAATGGATGTTTTAGAAGATGTTATTAAGCTGGAAGATAAAACAGCATTAATAGAGACACTAAGAGAAAATCTGAAAGCCCAAGAGCAATTCCGTGGTAATCTGGATTACGATTCAAAATTTGAAAAAATAGATCATGATTTTCATTATGCAATCTTAGAAAGTGTAAACAGGCAAAGTATGATGGATATATTAAAAGACTCCTTCATTCATATCTGCCGGTGGAGAAATTTTGATATTAGATGCAGGAAGAGAATAAGTTCGCTGATAGATGAGCATGGACTTTTAGCTCAGGCAATTGAGCAAAATGATGTAAAACTAGCAAAAGAGACAATGAAAAGGCATATATTAAATTTTAATGACGAATATTTTAATCAATTGAAAAAAGATTACCCTAATTATTTTAAATAATTAGGGCTTTTTTATTCTTTTTTAATAAGAGCTATTTACAAATAAAACAGGTAGTGATATAATCTAGTTAATTGTTAAATAAGTAACAATTTATTTTATAGTTTATCTTGTTACTAGAAACAAGTTACTAGTAAGTAGCAATTTAAACCTTAATTAGAAGAATATGTTAGTTATAGCCTAATATTTAAATAGTTAAAATAATAACCTAAATTTTAACAAGGTGCATAAATATATTTTAATATTACTAAATAATTGTTGAAAGTACCCAAATAAAATTGACTTATTAAAGTTACTTTTTTATCCAATCAAAAAACGTAAGCATCTGATACATAAAAAGGGAATTAGGGTATCTGTATTAAATTTACACAAAAATACTATTTTTTTTGAAAATGATTGTTATTTTAATGACAATCATTTTCAAAAATGTAATCATTAATATTTTCAAAAAGGAGACAGGTTTATGATTTACACTTTAGGAATTGATATAGGGTCTACAACTTCAAAGTGTGTTATCTTGCAGGATGGAAAAGATATTCTGGGAACTTCTATTTTTACAGGGGGAACTGGAACATCATCACCAATTAAGGCAATGGAAACGGTTCTGAGTGAAACCGGTATTACAAAGGATAGGTTGTCTGCAATCGTTGCAACGGGTTATGGGCGAACAACATTTACTCAGGCACAAAGTCAAATGAGCGAGTTAAGCTGCCATGCAAAAGGAGTGCATCACGTATTTCCTTTAGCTAAAACGATTATTGATATTGGTGGTCAAGATGCCAAGGTCATTAATTTATCCGATGAGGGTAAAATGGCCAACTTTGTTATGAATGACAAATGTGCAGCCGGTACAGGAAGATTCTTAGATGTAATGGCAAATATTTTTCAACTGACTATAGACCAACTAGAAACAGAAGCATTCAAAGCAGAAAAAGCCGTGAAAATTTCAAATACTTGTACGGTTTTTGCTGAATCGGAAGTTATTTCTCAATTAGCAAGTGGAGAGAACATTAGCAATGTCATTGCAGGAATTTGCCAATCCGTAGCAGGAAGGGTAGCTGCACTGGTAAGACGAACAAGCTTTCAAGAAGATGTATGTATGAGCGGTGGTGTTGCTAAAAATGGAGCAGTTAGAAAAGCTATGGAAAAGGAGCTAGGCGTAAGTATTAAGTATTCGCCTATGGCTCAGTATATGGGTGCATTAGGCGCAGCAATCTACGCTTATGATAAAACATTAAAAGAAAGGATGAATAGTAATGAGTGAAGAAGTCAAAAAATCAAAACATGAACTTGATCCCAATTCTGCAAAAGCTAAATTGAACAAAATTATAGTGGATCATTATGCGGGGGTGCAAGCGGCAAAAGACAGAGGCGAGAAAATAGGATGGTGCGCAAGTAACTTCCCACAGGAAATATTCCAAACCTTAGGTATTAAAGTTTGCTATCCTGAAAATCAAGCTGCTGCAATTGCAGCCAGAGGTGCTGGACAACGAATGTGCGAAATTGCAGAAAGTGATGGATATTCTAATGATATCTGTGCTTATGCAAGAATCAGCTTGGCATACATGAAGGTAAAGGATGCACCGGAACAAAATATGCCACAGCCGGATTTCTTATTATGCTGTAACAATATCTGCAACTGTATGATCAAATGGTATGAAAATATTGCAAAGGAATTAAACATTCCCTTAATACTGATTGATATTCCTTTTAATCCAGACTATGAAGTATCTGATGCCCAGGTTGCATATGTAAAAGGTCAATTTTTAGCAGCTATTAAACAGTTGGAAGAAATAACAGGCAAAAAGTGGAGCGATGAAAAGTTTAAAGAAGTTATGGCGATTTCCAATCGTACTTCAAGAGCATGGCTGGAAGCAACTTCTTATACAAAATATCAGCCATCACCATTGAATGGTTTTGATTTACTGAATCATATGGCTGTTGCAGTATGTGCAAGAGGTACCATTGAGGCAGCAGAAGCATTTGAGACACTGACCAGGGAATATAAGAAAGCAGTTGAAGAAGGCACAAGTACATTCCGTGCTGAGGAAAAATATAGAATTATGTTTGAAGGTATTGCCTGCTGGCCACATCTGCGTACAACAGCAACAGGCTTAAAATCCCGTGGTATTAATATGGTTGCTACGATTTATGCAGATGCTTTTGGCTTTATCTATAACGATTTTGACGGATTGATAAAAGCTTATTGTAATGTTCCTAATGCAATGAATCTTGAACATGCAAGAGATGTCAGAAAAGCTATTGTGAAAAAAACAAATGCAGAAGGACTCCTGGTACATACCAATAGATCCTGTAAATTATGGAGTGGCTTTATGTATGAAATGAGCCGCCAAATTGGAGAAGACTGCAATGTACCAGTAATATCTTTCGATGGTGACCAGGCGGATCCACGTAATTTCTCAGAAGCACAATATGATACAAGGGTTCAAGGTTTAATGGAAATTATGGAAACGAATAAAGGAGGAAAGTAGTAATGGAAAAAATAAATCAATTGTTAGAAGAATTTCGTAATATAGCTGAAAATCCAAGCAAGCAATTAGAAAAATTCTTAAAACAAGGGAAAAAAGTTATTGCATGTGCTCCGGTATATACTCCTGAGGAAATCATACATTCTATGGGACTGATACCTATGGGTGTCTGGGGTGCAGATATGGAAATTAAGGAAGCCAAAAGTTATTTCCCAGCATTTATATGCAGTATTGCACAATCCATCCTAGAGCAGGGACAAAAAGGATATTTTGATGGAATTAGTGCCATTGTTATTCCGTCATTATGTGACAGTTTAAAATGCTTGGGTGAAAACTGGAAGTATGCCGTTCCTAATATTCCATTTATACCTATGACTTACCCACAAAATCGTAAAAATGAAGTAGGGATTGAATTTACAAAAGCTTCTTACAAGAGAGTAATCAAAGATTTGGAAAGAATTACTGGACAAAAGTTTTCAGAGGAATCTTTAGCCAAATCCAATAAAATATACAATGAGCATAATGAGGTAATGAGGCAGATTAGTGATGTATTGGTTGATTATCCTTTTATTACAGCATCCCAGAGAAATGATATTTTTAAGAGTGCATATTTGATGGAAAAGGAAAATCATACTTCATTAGTTAAGTCGTTAATTGAAGAACTGAAAAAGATGCCGAAAGAGGAAAATAAAAAAATAAAGGTTATAACATCAGGAATCTTGGCAGATTCAAAAAATCTTCTTGAAATCTTCGAAGAAAACAATCTACAGATTGTTGGAGATGATATTGCCCATGAGTCAAGACAATATCGCGTGGATATAAAGAATGATGGTAATGCCTTAGATGGGCTGGCACTTAAGTTTTCGGAAATGGATAATTGTTCTGTATTATTTGATGTAGATAAAAAACGTGCAGATTATATTGTAAATATGGCGAAAGTTAAGAATGCCGCAGGTGTACTAATGATTATGACAAAATTCTGCGATCCAGAGGAATTTGATTATGCGATTATCAAGAAAGCCTGTGAAGAAGCAAAAATTCCATGTATACCAATTGAAGTAGACAGGCAAATGGTTAATTATGAACAGGCGAAAACCATAGTGCAGACATTTGTAGAAAATATTTAACAGTAGTTTAACCCCATCGAGGATAATTCCTACTTCCATAGACGGGGATAACCCCCACTTTCGTAGGCGGTGAAATCCTCACTTCCGTAGGCGGGGAAATTCTCTCTTCCATAGGCGGGGATAATACCACTTACGGAAGTGGGGATATAAAAATAAAAAGCACCTTATTAAAATATAATAAAAAATTACATTGGAGGTAATATATGAAGCTAATTGATAAGAAAAATATGTCAGTTACAGTAGGTGTAGCATTTGTATGGTTTACTACCCAGTTTGGTGGAGGTTTTGCATCAGGCGCACAGTTATTTCAATATTTTATGAAGTTTGGTATTTGGACACTTGTTACCCCTATTTTAGCACAGGCGATAGGCGCCTTTTTCCAATGGTATGCATTAAGATATGCATATAATAATAAATTATATGATTATAGAAGCTTTAATGATAGCTTTTATGGGAAGTTTGCACCAGTATTTTCTAATCTGTATGAAGTTGTATACATTATGCTGCTCGGTTTAGCACCATCTGTTGCATTTGCCACTGGTGGAGCAACATTGGCTACTTTAACAGGTCTTCCTTACATGCTTTGTACTTTTATTATTGGTATATTTATTTTTATTGTTGCAATTTATGGAACAGAAGTTGTTCGTAAAGTTGCATCAACCTTATCTGTTCTTATTATAGTTGGATTATTAGTAGTATACATTCCCAATATTGTTGCTCAATGGTCCACAATTACCAGTACAATCAGTAGTATGGCAGCTGACAAGGCACCAGCTGGTCCAGCTTTCTGGAGCTGTTTCATATATGCTTCTTTCCAACTAGCATCTATCGGATTGCTTGTTCAGCATGCAGAACCTTTCCATTCTGAGAAAGATGCAAAAACAAGTATGATATATGGCTTCATCGTAAATGCAGGAATTATATTTATCAGTACATTAGGATTATTGGCAATTGCACAAGATCCAAAGGTATCTACTGAATCTATTCCAATTTTATTATTAGTAAGAAATGGTGTTGGCAGCAGTTTCATGACTCCGATTATTTCTGCATTAATCGTTTTAGGATCCGTATCTACCGCTGTTAATATGATTGCAGGTATTGTAAATCGTGTGGTATGTAAATTTGAAAAACCTCAGCCAGCAGCAAAAGAAACAAACGGAAAGCAAAAACCATCCAAATTAACAGTTATTACTGCACTTGCATTTACTATTTTAGCTTTTGCCATTGCACAGTTTGGCTTGATTCCTTTAGTAGCTAAAGGATATGGATATTTAGGATATGTAACAATCGTTGTAGTTATAATTCCATTTATCATCCATATGATTCTTAAGAGAATGGGAAAAGTAAATTAATATAAGGAGGAACAAAAATGTTTCTAACAGAAAAACATGAATTAATTAGAAAACTGGCTCGGGAATTTGCAGAAAAAGAATTAACGTCAGATATTTTGGACCAGGTAGAAGCAACTGGGGAATTTCCGGAAGAAATATTTCAGAAAATGGCGAAAGCAGGTTTCTTTGGAATTAAGGTTCCTAAGGAATTAGGAGGAAGTGGAGCGGATCACCGTGCTTATGTTATTGTTATGGAGGAAATTGCTAAAGTCAGCGGTGTTGCTAGTATTTATATATCATCACCTAATTCACTTTCTGGGGGACCACTTTTACTGGATGGAACAGATGAGCAGAAAGAAAAGTATTTAACTCCTATTGTAACCGGTGAAAAGAAACTTTGCTTTGCACTGACAGAACCGGGAGCAGGATCCGATGCAGGAGGTATGACAACGACTGCTGTAAAAGATGGTGATTATTATATATTAAACGGAAGAAAAACTTTTATCACAATGGCACCATTAAGCGATTATGCAGTTATTTATGCCAAAACAGATGTTACGAAAAAAACCAGAGGCATTAGTGCATTTATTGTGGACATGAAGCTGCCTGGTGTTTCCTGTGGTAAACCGGAAGACAAAATGGGAGTAATCGGGTGTGCTACCAGTGACATTATTCTTGAAAATGTAAGAGTGCATAAAAGTGATTTGCTGGGTGCAGAAGGGGAAGGTTTTATCAATGCCATGAAGACCCTGGATGTGGGACGTATTGGTGTAGCAGCCCAATCCATAGGGTTAGCCCAGGGCGCTCTTGATGAAGCCATTAAGTATGCCAAAGAAAGAAAGCAATTTGGAAGAAGAATTGGAGATTTCCAGGGTATCAGTTTTATGCTTGCAGATATGGCAACAAAATTAGAGGCAGCAAAATTATTAACCTATCAAGCAGCATATCTGAAGGATATGAATAAAAGCGCAACAAAAGAAGCTTCTATGGCGAAATATTATGCTTCCGAAGCATGTAATGAAATATGTGCAAAAGCTCTTCAAATACATGGTGGTTATGGATTTATCAAGGATTATAAGATTGAAAGAATGTATAGAGACTGCAGGGTATTTACAATATATGAAGGTACTTCACAAGTACAGCAAATGGTAATCTCAGGACAGCTGCTAAAGAAATAGGAAGGAGACCAGATAATGAAAATTATAGTTTGTGTAAAACAAGTACCAGATACCAATGAAGTAAAAATAGATCCAGTCAAAGGAACCTTAATTCGAGAAGGTGTACCAAGCATATTAAATCCAGATGATGCAAATGCCCTTGAAGCAGCTTTGAAAATAAAAGATGAATATGATGATACCACTGTTGATGTTATAACTATGGGACCTCCCCAGGCGAAAAGCATGTTAAGAGAATGTCTGGCAATGGGGGCAGACTCCGCTTATCTATTAAGCGACAGAGCATTTGGCGGTGCTGATACCTGTGCCACAAGTACCACAATAGCAGCAGGAATAGCCAATATGGGAAATGTGGATATTATATTTGCAGGTCGTCAGGCTATTGATGGAGATACTGCGCAAGTAGGTCCACAGGTAGCCCAGAGGCTGAATCTTCCCGTAGTTACCTATGTACAGGAAGTCGAGATTAAAGATGGAAAATGCATGGTTCAGCGTCAGCTGGAAGATGGATATGAGCTTATTGAAGTACAAACACCTTGTCTTTTAACATGTGTTAAGGAATTAAATCAACCAAGGTATATGACTGTTTCAGGGATTGTAGACGCCTATGAGAAAGAAATTACAGTTTGGAATCATGAAGATGTTAAATTAGATCCAAAAGACTGCGGGCTTAATGCGTCTCCTACACAGGTATTTCGTTCTTTTACACCGGATGCAAAGGGAAAAGGCGAAATGATTCCAGCAGGAAACCCATCCGAAATAGCAAGTACACTAGTTGGAAAATTAAAAGCAAAGCACATCATATAAGAAAGGACAGGTAATATAATATGGCAGTTAGAGTTATAAATGAAAAATGTAAAGGATGTTCCATATGTATAAAGAATTGTCCTTTTGATGCAATCACTATGGTTAACAAAATCGCTGTCATTGGACAGGCATGTACCGGGTGTGGAGTTTGTGCTGAAAAGTGTCCATTTCATGCCATAGAAAAGGTGGAAGAAGACAAAGCACATATAGATTTAAGTCAATACAAGGGCGTATGGGTATTTGCAGAACAGCGTAACAATAAGATAATGCCCGTTGCTATTGAACTTCTGGGAGAAGGTAGAAAACTGGCAGACCAGATTGGTACTGAGCTTTGCGCAATTGTATGTGGAAGCAATATAGAATCTTTGACAGAGGAACTTTTTGCATATGGTGCAGATAAAGTTTACTCTGCTGATTATCCTGAACTTGCTACCTATACAACGGATGGATATACAAAAGTTATTTTTGAAGCTATAGAAAAGTATAAACCGGAAATTGTTCTGCTGGGAGCAACACATATTGGACGTGATTTAGGTCCAAGCCTTGCAGTAAAAGCTAACACAGGCCTTACTGCAGACTGCACAAAGTTAGAAATCGATCCAGTGGATAAGAAGATAAAACAAACCAGACCAGCATTCGGTGGTAACTTAATGGCAACAATCGTCTGTCCAAATCACAGACCACAGATGTCAACTGTAAGACCCGGTGTTATGGAAAAAGCAATATATAATCCATCCCATAAGGGAGAAGTAGTGAAGCTGGATGTTCAATTTCATGAAGGTGATATCCGTACCAAGGTTATCGAAGTTATTAAAACCTTACATGATGCTGTATCTTTAACAGATGCGGAAGTTATCGTATCCGGAGGAAGAGGTCTTGGAAATGCGGAAGGTTTTGAACTATTAAAAGAGTTAGCTGATAAATTGGGCGGAACCATAGCTGCTTCCAGAGCAAGTGTAGATGCAGGCTGGATTGATCATTCCTACCAGGTAGGACAAACCGGTACAACAGTAAAACCTAAAATATATTTTGCCTGTGGTATATCCGGTGCAATTCAGCATATTGCAGGAATGAAAGATTCCGGATGCATTATAGCCATTAATAAAAATGATACTGCACCAATTTTTGACGTTGCAGATATAGGAATTGTAGGAGATTTGTATCAGATAATTCCGGCGATTATAGAAGAATTGGATAAGCAGGAAGCTTGATAAACAAGAAGCTTGATAAGCAGGAAACCTGCTTAATAGGAAGCTTGATAAATTACAGGAATTAGGAAAAGCCTCATTAAGGAATGTTGAAAACGGAAGAAATTTCATATTATATTGAATCAGGAGGAATAGAAATGATCGAAACAAGAAAACCACTACAAGGCATTAAAGTAGTTGAACTGGCAAATTTTATTGCTGCAGCCACAGCTGGAAGATTTTTAGCGGATTTGGGAGCAGACGTCATTAAGATTGAGTCTCCAAAAGGAGATCCTTTAAGATATACCGCACCATCTGAAGGAAGACCTTTGGATATGCATGAAAATACCACTTGGGATTTGGAAAATGGAAATAAAAGATGTATTTCACTTAATATGAAAGATCCAAAAGGGAAAGAAGCATTTTTTAAATTATTAGATACGGCAGATGTTTTAATTACCAATTGGAGAGTTCAAGCCTTGGAAAGAGCTGAATTGGATTATGATACTTTAAAAGTGAGATATCCAAGCCTTGTGTATGCAATGTGCACCGGATATGGCGAATATGGACCAGATAAGGATTTACCCGGATTTGACTTTACCTCTTTCTTTGCAAGAGGAGGATATTTAGACTCCTTAAGACAAAAAGGAACAGTGCCAATGAATGTTGTTCCCGGACTAGGAGACCACAACGTTGGTATGAATCTGGCAGCTGGTATCTTAGCAGCACTGTATCAGGCAAAGATGACCGGAAAAGGTGAAAAAGTTACAACCAGCTTATTTGAAAGTGCTGTCTTTAATATGGGAATGATGGTTCAGGCAGCACAATATACTGACTACGGAAAGAAATACCCTATCTCTGTCCGTGAATCTGATAATCCTTTCAATGCTGCTTGGAAAACAAAGGATGATAGATTTATCCAGACCTGTATGCCAGATTATAACACATATTATAAGAGGTTTATAGCAGCAATCGGAAGAGAAGATCTGGTGGAGAATGAAGATTATTATCCTGTACAAAACCTTCAGGCAAAGAAATTAGGAACTGAAGTATATGATATTTGCATGGAAGCTATAGGAAAGAAAACAGTGAAAGAATGGAAGGAAATATTAACAAAAGCTGATATTCCTTTCAGCGTGGCACAGTCCTGGGAAGAAATACTAGATGATGAGCAAGCCTGGGCTAACAACTGCTTTTATCGTATGAAATATGACAATGGCAATGAGAGAATTCTAGTCTGCTCACCAGTAAACTTTACAGAAATGGGACCAGCAGATTACAAGAGGGGACCATTGATTGGTGAACAAGGTATAGATGTATTAAAAGAAATTGGCTATAGTCAGGAGGAAATAGAGGAATTTATAAAGAATAAAACCATGTTTGTTTGGGAAGACAACAAATAGTAATCTGTGTACAGAATGGTTTAAAGTAGAATACTAAATTGACTAACCCAAAATATGTACCTAGGATTTTGGGTTAGTCTTTTTAGTATTATGAAAAAAGGTGAATTACGTATAATGTTAAATAAAACTATTTGTGAATGTTTGAAGGAACGGATGAAGCATTCACCCAATGAACTTGCATTAGAATATGAAAATATAATGTTCTCATGGAAAGAGTTAGATTCTATTTCTGATAATGCTGCAATTGTTTTTATGAGGATGGGTATAACAAAGGGCAGCCACGTAGGCTTATGGAGCTGTAACAGTCCCAACCTGGTGATTGATTTCCTTGCACTGGTAAAGCTTGGTGCCATTCCGATTATAATGAATACCTGTTATAAGGAAATTGAATTATCCAGAATATTAGAATATGCAGATGTGGAATTTTTGTGTTATGGCGAAGGGCATAAGGATATGAAATATGTGGATTTATTAGAGAAGATTCCACTATGGCATCCTAAGAAAGAACATTGTATTGCCATTGATAAATCCAAAGAAGGAAAATGGTACGGATTTAGAGAAGAATATGACGATATTACCCCTTCCGAATTAGAAAAGCTGAACATACAAATGAAAAGAGTACAGCCAGAGGATACAGCTGCCATATTATTTACCTCAGGGACTTCCAAGATGCCAAAAGGAGTCATGTTGTCACATTATAGTTTGGTAAATAACTCTAACGCAATTACTTCTAATATGCATTGGACCAATAAGGATAAAATGTGTGTAGCAGTACCTATGTATCATTGCTTTGGCATAACGGCAAGTTTACTGGCTGCAGTTCATTGCGGTTGTGCATTGCATATGTTAAAGCAATGTAAAACTGCAGAAATCTTTCACAAGATTGAAGAATACCATTGCACTATTTTAAATGGTGTCCCTACTATGTTTCTTGCAATGATGTATAATGAAAAGCGTAAGCAATTTAATTTGCATTCACTCCAATCAGGAATTATTGCAGGGTCAAAAATTTCACCTTCAGAGTATCTTAAGATTTGTGAAACTTTTCAGATGGCTCATTTGCAGACTTCTTATGGACAAACAGAAACATCACCTTGTATAACCATATCTGATTTCGAGGATTCTATAGAAATCAAAGCGGACACCTCGGGGAAAAAAATCGACAACATACAACTTAGGATATTTGATAATAATGCCAAGCAGGAAGCGGAATGTGGCGTAATTGGGGAAATACAAACTAAGGGATATCATGTTATGCAAGGTTACTATAAAAAGCAAGAGGAAACTAAAGACACTTTTACCAAAGATGGCTGGTTGAAAACCGGTGACCTTGGTTATCTGGATAATAAGGGATATTTACATATCACCGGAAGAATAGCAGAGATGATTATACGGGGAGGCGAAAATATCTCTCCTGCGGAAATTGAAGAATGCATCAAAAATTATCCTGACATTAAGGCGGTAAAAGTAATTGGCATCAAGGCGGATGTCTTACAGGAAGAAATTGCAGCCTGTATTGTTCCAATGGATGGAAAAGTGATAAATGGGGAACGATTAAAAGAGTATATTAAGGAGAAAATAGCATATTATAAGGTTCCAAAATATATCTTAATGTTTGATAATCTTCCATACACCTCTAATGGGAAAATAGCCTTAAATGAGCTAAAGCAGATTGTAACAGACCAGCTGAGTACATCATGTGAAGCGAAGGGGTTTGAAACCACGAAGGAAAGGTAAGTAAAAGGAAGATGGAATGCCCACAGGGAGATGGAATCACACTGAACTGTAACCAAGTGAGTATAGAAAAGGATTGTTGTGAAATTATGAAGACAATAGATGTAAAGCAAAAGGATAATAAAAATAGGCTTGCAAGTTTACAAAATCAGATAAGAGAATGCCGATTATGTCAAGAGACGTTTAGGTTTGAACCCCATCCTATTGTACAGGGTAATCATAATGCCAAAATCATGCAGATTAGCCAGGCTCCATCTAAAAGCGTCCATGAGACAGGGAAACCCTTTTATGATGCCAGTGGTAGAAAACTTCGTAGGGAATGGTATCAAATATCGGATGAGGATTTTTATAATCCGGATAATTTCTATATTGTGTCAATGGCGCATTGCTACCCCGGAAAATCGCCTAATGGGGGAGATCGTCGTCCCCCCAAGATTTGCTCAAAGCAGTGGCTTCTTAAGGAAATGGAGCTTGTGGATAATAAAATTTACATCTTAATTGGCGGAATTGCAGCAGAATTTTTCTTCCCAGGTGAGAAAATTACATCATTAGCCTTTGAAGATAAACAAATCAATGGAAAACCTGCCTATATACTACCACATCCATCTCCATTAAATATGAAATGGTTTAAGGATTATCCTCAATTTACTGAGGAAAGAATTTTTAAGATACAGAAGGAAGTTCATAAAGTATTAGGTATTTAACTTCGTTAGGCTGGGGATGCTGTAAAGCCTGTTGCAAAACCTGCTGCAAGACTGTCATTCTGAGCACAAATTCAGCTTTGCTGAATTTGCGCGAAGAATCCCATTATAAAGAGAGATTCTTCGCGCTAAAGCGCTCAGAATGACAAAATCTTTTTGATTGACTTAAAGGCTGCAGGTATAAAAGACAGGATAGTAATAATTTGCAAAAAGACTCATATATTTAAAATAAATTAATAAATCGAGGAATCCATGATTATACATATTGTACAACCCGGTGAAACGATTTATACCATAGCGAATAATTATAATGTATCAATAACGAGACTAATAGTTGAAAACGGGTTAACGAATCCGGAGCATCTGGTTGTTGGGCAGACCATTGTAATCGCATATCCTGAGGAGGTTTATATAGTCCAGGAAGGAGATACCTTGGAAAGTATAGCCAGAGCGCATGGGGTTACCAGAATGCAGTTACTTAGGAATAATCCGTTTCTCTCAGGCAGAGATGTTATTTATCAAGGTGAGTCAATCGTTATTCGGTATGATACTCAGGGCAGTGTCACTTTAAATGCATATGCCTACCCGTTTATAGATAGGGATATACTTAGAAAGACACTGCCCTTTTTAACGTATTTAACAATATTTAATTACAGGACGATTCGGGCTGGTGTACTCGAGGGAAGTGACGAAACGGAGGTTATCCAAATTGCTAAGGATTATGGTGTAGCTCCTCTTATGTCTTTATCTACATTAACTTATCAAGGAAGGAACGATATTGAAGCAATAAATAGTGTACTGCATAATGAGGAAAGTATAGAGCTGCAAGCGGATGCTATTTTAAGTATCCTAAGGGCAAAACAATATTATGGTTTAAATATATCACTAGTAAATTTAGATCAGGAAAGCTTGCCTGCCTATGAAAATTATATGGCTAAGGTATACTCGCGTTTAAAGGAAGAAGGGTATATGCTAATGATTACCATAACTCCCAAAATCATAGTAAGTCCGAACCAAATTTCCTTTGAAAAAATGGATTATACGGTTTTGGGCCAGTTATCGGATTACCTGCAAATTATATCTTATGGCTGGGGTACCATTGCAGGTCCACCTTCTGCAACAACACCTGCCTTTTTGACAGAACTGGCACTTGAGGATGCGGTTACTATGATACCTCCTGAAAAATTGTTTTCTGGAATCTCTATAATCGGATACGACTGGCAAAGTCCATATATAATAGGCGTTACAAGAGCCAATGCTCTAACCACGGATGCAGCTATTCAATTGGCAGCCCAGACAGGGTCAACTATAATGTTTGAAGAAAGGTCCCAAGCTCCATACTTTGAGTATTATATGACTCTCGCTGGGAGAAATATCAGGCATATTGTATGGTTTAGCGATGCAAGAACTATTGATTCCTTAATAAGGTTTATACCGGAATTCGGTATTCAGGGTGCTGGAATCTGGAACATTATGAACTATTTTGCTCAAATGTGGTTAGTAATAAATTCACAATATAAAATAAATAAAGTTCTTCCTGAATTTTAATTAGTGATTCATTATTTAATGATTAGAGCGTTAAAAGCCAAAGATAGGTTGTGAGATGAATTTAACTAGTATAGTAGGTTTGCGAAAACTTATCTCTCAAATATTAAGTTTATTTGTTATTTATTTTCCCCATATCAATAAAGGCTATGATAAAGTGCAAAAATAGTTGCAAATTATCATAGCCTTTGTTCCTGCTGTTGCTTTATCAACATAAAAATAGTGCATATTGCCGATAGCATTTTTATGCCGCATATTGGTCAGCGGTAACTCTTTCAACCCGACCATTTATATACCACATATCGGTCAGTGGTACTCTTCTACTACTATAATAGCAATTGAATTCAAAAAAGTCAATCCTTTATTGAATCCTTTATTATCATATGCAATTATCGGTTAAATATTGCAACTCCAAAATTTATCACGAATTTATATTAAATGTGGAGCATGATACTCATGTTTTGAACCAAGCGGAAATCACTCAACCAATTAGTTTTTATCTGAATTGAACAACGTATATGTTTTATCTCCCCGAACATAAGTAAGTTCACCAATTGTTCCATCAGAGGTATAGAGATAACCATATTCGCCCGTATCAAAACGGACTGCACTATGGCTATAGTTCCCAAGTATGGATGAGTCAATCACATCTTCTATGGGGACAAAGCGATTGCTGAACCGCTCTTCCATCTGCTGGTAGGTTGATTCCTGCAAGGTATGACTTGAAACTGTATATACAACCATATTTTCACTACTCATGGGGTGTAATTGTACTGTAGTTCCATCTATACTCACTGAAATATCACAGTAATTATCACCTTGCGTTTGATGACAATTCAAAGGCTTCAAGTCCAGGCTATGAATGAGTTGAAGTGTATTAAGGTCATATACAAATAATCCGAAATAGTCGTGGAAAATTACAATATCATCTGAAGCATAATCAAGTTGTACCATATCAACGCCTACCGTTTGCTTAGGCGACCATTCTGGCGCTATGGGCTGCAGAAATTCTTTTTGTGTAAGTATATTACTCTTATTATTTGTCATCAACCCGACACACACTGCCAATCCAACAACGGCTATTATTATAATCCAAAAGGAAGGCCTTTTGTAGTTAAGTACTAAGCTTACTTCTCCTTGTACATGTCTATAATCTTTCATATCATTTCCTCCTTATATATTTCTTTCATATTATAACGAAAGTGAGAATGAAATGTGACAATGTATATTATATAATTCCATATCATTATTTTATTTCTGCATTTTCCAAAACCTTCAAAGCAATGCTTTGGTTAATATCACCAATTAAAGATGCCCTAGCACTGGGAGAACTTAGATATTTATGAAATTGATTAAAGCATTCATAGCCGGTGTAAGTGCTTTCCCTTTATGACATATCAATTGCTCACATACAGTAATTGGAAAGCTTGGGCTGACAATTGAAAAAATTGACTTTTGAATTAGCTCTTTTTTTACGACAAACTCAGGGATAAATCCTATACCATAAGAGTTTAAAATGAGTTCTTTAATTACTTGTACATTTCCAATTTCATAGGTGGGAATTAGAAATTCGTTATGTTCTGCGATTATTTCATCTAATTTTTTCCGATAACTGATATTTTCTTCTGTAAGATATATGGGATATTGTTTTATATCAGATATAGTAACATTGGCTTTACCAGCAAGAGGGTGTTTAGAGGAAATATAAAAATTAGCATTGACAGGGGACTCTTTTAATATAACAATATCAGGCCGCTGTATTTTTAAATCCAGAGTACACACCATATCTACCTCATTATGGGTAAGTAAAGTAAACATTTCTGATGTTACCCCTGTTTTTATAATTACTTTTATATTTGAGTAATGTTTTTGGAAATTAATTAGAATGTCTGGAAATATGGATGTGCAGATGGAATCAGCCATTGCAATGCGGATGGTACCAGCAATATCATCAGTACATCCATTTAGCTGTGAGTTTAAGTCTTCGGTTAAAAGCTGGATATTTTGAGTATACTGTAGAAATATTACACCGTTAGCAGTAAGTTCAATTTTATGACCAATGCGGTCAAAAAGCAAATGACCTAACTCTTTTTCTAAATTAGAAATTTGTGTAGAGACAGATGACTGTGAATAACCTAGTTCCAAAGCGGCTAATGAAAAGCTTTTTAGTTCTGCAACTTTTATAAATGTTTGTATATTCTTAAAATCCATGTTGTCCTCCAGGCAGTATCAAAGGTATTGATGATATTATCTATATTATCAATTATATTTATTCTGTCAATTATGATATAGTAATTCATATAGAAATTCAATATCATAATTTTTAAAGGTGGAACTTATGAAAAAAAACAGGGAAACAAAGTCAAATAAAAGTGGAACATTTGGAAGTAAGTGGGGGTTTATAATAGCCTGTGTTGGATCTGCAGTAGGATTGGGTAATATCTGGCTTTTTCCATATCGTCTGGGGCAATATGGAGGAGCAGCATTTTTGATACCATATCTATTGTTCGTTTTTTTATTTGGCTATGTTGGCTTATCAGCAGAGTTTGCAATAGGAAGGAAGGCGCAAACCGGTACTCTTGGAGCATATGAGGTTTGCTGGAATAAATCAAAGTATAGTAAAGTAGGAAAAGCATTAGGGTGGATTCCATTAGTTGGTTCTCTTGGAATTGCAACCGGATATGCAATTATAATAGGATGGGTGTTGAGATCCTTATTTGGATCTGTAACAGGAGCTTTATTTGAAACTTCCAGTGGGAATTATTTTACACAGGCAACAGGAGATTTTGGTAGTGTAATATGGCATATTGCAATATTAGGGCTTACTATCCTTATAGTATTTACAGATTCCGTATCAAGAATTGAGAAAGTTAGCAAAGTATTAATGCCAGTTTTCTACTTACTCTTTGCTTTTTTGGCAATAAGGGTATTATTATTGCCAGGTTCCGTGGAGGGATATAAATTTCTTTTTATTCCGAAATGGGAGTCTCTATTACATATTGATACATGGGTTATGGCAATGGGGCAGGCATTTTTCTCCTTGTCAATTACAGGCTCTGGTATGATAGTTTATGGAGCTTATCTTGGGAAAAAAGAAGATATAGTAAATGCTTCCTTGCAGACTTCTATATATGATACTTTAGCAGCCTTATTATCTGCACTTGTTATTATGCCAGCTGTATTTTCATTTGGAATTGAACCAACGGCAGGACCTTCCCTTATGTTTTTAGTAATGCCTGACATTTTCAGACAGATGGCATTTGGAAGGGTATTATCATGTATATTCTTTATTTCAGTACTTGTAGCAGGGATTACTTCATTAATCAATATGTTCGAGGCTGTTATTGAAAGTTTACAGCATAAATATAAGATTTCCAGAAATATAGCGGCGTTAATTAGCATTTTAATTTCATTTTCCATAGGTGTATTTCTGGAAAATGAGTTGAGTGTAGGAAAATTTATGGATTTCATTACAATTTTAGTAGTTCCGTTTGGCGCAGTATTTGGTGCAATATCTATCTATTATGTATTAGGTAAGAATAAGATAGAAGAAGAATTAAATTGCGGAAGAAAGAAAAAGTTGCCGATGGTATATTCAGTAATAGCAAGATATGCGTATGTTCCTATCACTATTTTGGTTTTCATTTTAGGCATTATTTATAAAGGAATAGGATGAGTAGAAATGCAGCTCTATTGTAAATGAAAGGGGACTGTAATGCAACCAGAAGATAGAAAAATTGTTTTAAAGAAGGATATAATTGATGGTATTAAAAATGTTGGAATTGTTAATGGTGATACGGTAATGGTACATACCTCATTAAGCAGTATGGGGTTTGTATGTGGAGGACCTCAGGTTGTGATAGAGGCATTGTTAGAAGTTGCAGGAGCTGATGGTACAATTATGATGCCAACACAGTCGTGGAAAAATCTTGATCCAGAAGCAGGTGTTCACTGGGAAGAACCAAAAGAGTGGTGGCAAACAATACGAGAAAATTGGCCAGCATATGATAAAAAAATCACTCCAACGAATACTATGGGAGCGGTTGCTGAGATGTTTCGTAATTGGCCGGGAGCATTTAGAAGCAATCACCCTGCTCGTTCAGTAGCAGCAGTTGGGAAAAATGCAGAATATCTGACCAAGGACCATGATTTAAGTAATATATTTGGTATAGGTTCACCCATAGATAAATTATACCAGCTAAATGGAAAAGTATTGTTGATTGGTGTAGGTTATGATAAGAATACATCGATTCATTTGGCAGATGCGATAGCTTCTTATCCTTCAAAGCATAATACAAAAGAAGGCAGTGCAATTATGGTTGAGGGAAAAAGAGAGTGGGTTACTTATGAAACATTGTATGTGGATGGTGAAGATTTTGAAGAAATAGGTATGGCATTTGAAAAGAGTCACAAGGTGATAGAATCGTCTATTGGCAATACAGTAATAAAGTCCATGAGTCAGAAAGAACTTGTTGGTTTTGCAATTAAGTGGATTGAAACAAATAGAAAGTAAAACTCCATATATTATCTTGCGATTATTCCGTAAAGCAGAATGCTCAATCATGGCAGTGGTACTGCATTTACCGTCTTGATATTATTCCTTTAAACACACATTTTTAACATATATAATGTAAAATAAAAAAGAGCACATATTCAGGTGATTGTATGATTATAGATTATATGCCTGTTTAAATTAAACGATATGGACGCTGTTATTGTTATTGCTGTAATCGGAAGGCAATCTGTATGCAAATTTATTATTCAAATGATAAAGAATATTTATTAAGAAATTGGAGGAAAGTATATGATAAACCGCTATGAGAAAAATGAGAAGGATGAACAAGCTGAAATTATCAAAGCATTTTTCCCTGACGATCCAGACCTAATGATTAACTATATTTCTGATTTTAGAGAACTAATGATGAAATATAACGCTGCAATACGTGAAATTCAAACAAAACTTGAGATATTAAACGATGAGCTTTCTCTTAATAACCGCCATTCACCTATAGAAAATATAACTTCACGTATAAAAAAACCAATGAGTATTGCAAAAAAACTGAAAGACCTAGATAAAGAAATTACATTGGAGAGTATAGTAGAGAATTTAAATGATGTTGCAGGGATTCGCGTAATTTGCTCTTTTGTGGATGATATATACAAGGTTGCCAAAATGCTTGCCAGTCAGGATGATATTACTGTAATAAAAGTAAAAGACTATATAAAAAATCCTAAGCCAAACGGTTATCGCAGTTATCACATGATTGTGGAGGTTCCAGTCTTTTTCTCTGACAGCAAACAACCAATGCGGGCTGAGGTACAAATACGAACAATAGCAATGGACTTTTGGGCAAGCTTAGAGCATCAATTAAAGTATAAAGGGAAAGATAGTATTATAGAAAATAATACTACCGAAAATACCGAAAAAATTGTTAAGGATTTAAAGGATTGTGCTGAAATTATTTCACAAACTGATTTGAAAATGCAAAAGATAAAAAAATATATTGATGAAATTTAGTTATTGAGAAGGCATTTACCGGTATACCGGCAAATAAAAACACGTCCATATGGCGTGTTTTTTTGTGTAGTCTATGATTGTTTGTTTTATATTTATTATTAATAAATTTTGGAAAGGGATTTGTCTGGTATTTAGTTAAATTTTATAGTTATGAATTATGGAACAATTTCAAATACAGTACCCTGGTTAAAATCAGCAACATTTTCAGAGCCATAAACCCCTAAATATAGTCTGGTTTGATCAAAATTTGCTCCCAGACTAACATAGAAAGCAGAATTAGCTCCAAAATCATAATCAACTTCAATGACACTAAAATCATTTAGCTTACAATCTGTTCTTATCCCGGTATATGCTAAAACCCCTCTAATGGGAGGTCTAGATCCTTCATTCCGAGCTAAATCAATAAACACAATATTTCCTATTAAATCAGGGATTTCATTTCCCATGTATGGCTGTACTCCTGTAAGGGCAGTTGCTCCAAACTTATCGGGCCGGGGATCTTCATGAAAATAACTAACTAGAGGCTGAAGATGCAGTGTTGAAGTTTTTACTGTCTCATCGTAATAAGCAATTGTTTTCTCATCAAAAGCCGGATTTGAAGAGCATCTATTTATTATGGAAGTAGGAAAAACACCTTCCCACCCTCGCCAGCCAAAGTTAATAAATCCTTCTTCGTCAAGTTCAGATTTCATAAAAGAAGCTTGAACAATCTGAGTAACCGGTATTGATTTATAATCAGTAAATGTAAAAATTGACTCTACCAAATCCTGTCCCACATTTCCTACATACTTGATATACTGATTGTTAAACCTTTGAAAAGAAATGCCTGGTATATTGCGGACCCCTTTGGCAATTACCCTAAGTGTTTCCTGAATAGGTTCTGGAAGTTCATCAAAACGCGTAACTACGGGTGGATTATCGATAAATGTATTCTTATCTACATCAATTTCAATTATTTTACCTGCAATCTCCATAATGTTCTGACTTAAATTAAATGGATCATAACCTGCTCCACCATCGCCGGTTGTTAAAATAAGTTTTCCTGTTTCAGGTGAAAAGTTTAAGCTATTCACACCATTATGGTTTAAAAATGGTCTTCTTATATTAAGTAATGTCCGTTGTTTCTCAGGTTCACCATTGGATTGTAATATCCATTCTTCAACAGTATCAATATGATTATATTTACTTTCTCTATTTGCCCACGTTAGATTTAGGGTTCCAGGATTGCACGGATTAGGTTTAAAAGAATTAGGAAGAGCACTTGGACCTTGTGTTCTGGCAACGGAATAATGAAGATAAAACAGACCGTTATTATAAAAATTGGGATGAAATGCAAGCCCTATTAATCCACGTTCATCATATCCACCTGTGGAGACACCCAGTTGTAAAACTTGGGAGCGAATATCTAAAAAAGTCTCTATAACTCCGTCTCCTATGTAAAAGATTTCTCCTATCTGGGTTGCAATAAATAATCTTTCTATTGAGTCACCCGGTAGTATTGCTGTTTTCAAAACAGTGGGCAGATTTAAATTGGTAACAAGAGGCTGTAAAGTAACTTTAACTTTTTTCAACAATCTTATCCTCCTTCTTATGGTTTCCTCTTAAAAGAATATGTTTTAGATTGTTCAATTAGTACAGTATATATACTTACCATAAAGTTTTTATGAGAATATAAGCATTTCCCTTATAAAATAATATAATAGCTAAGGAAATAAAATATGTAATCATTTTACAGTTAATCATTTTCACCTCTTTTATTTTCAAAAACCTATTTCAAGTTAAACGTTTTTTTATGTTAATTACAGATTATCAAGGATTATATATTTCCTTTTATTAGATTTTCATATTGATAAAATAGGTTTACTTTGATAGAATAAGTGGAAAGATTTTAGTAACTAAAAATTAGATTTGGAATGTCAAAGGAGCATAAGAATATGAAAAGTATGGTAACGTTTGATTATTCAGCAACAAAGGGTTTTATCTCTGATTCTGAAATTAAGATGATGGAAAGAATTGCAGAAAATGCAAAGGATGAGCTTATAAAAAAAGCAGGTCCTGGTAATGAATTTTTAGGTTGGATAGATTTACCCATAGATTATGATAAAGAAGAATTTGCACGTATACAAGCTGCAGCTAAGAAGATTCAAAATGATTCTGAAGTATTACTGGTAATTGGTATTGGTGGTTCTTATTTAGGTGCCAGAGCAGCCATTGAATTCTTAAGACATAGTTTTTATAATTCTGTTTCTAAGGAAGTTAGAAAAACACCTGAAATCTACTACGTTGGAAATAATATAAGCAGTACTTACATGAAACACCTAATCCAAGTAATTGGAGACCGTGACTTCTCCATTAACATGATTAGTAAATCAGGTACAACAACAGAACCTGCTATTGCTTTTCGTGTATTTAAAAAGATTTTAATTGAGAAGTATGGAAAAGAAGAGGCTGCAAAAAGAATTTATGCAACTACAGATAAAGCCAGAGGAGCCTTAAAGAATCTGGCTACAGAAGAAGGTTATGAAAGCTTTATCGTACCAGATGAAGTTGGTGGCCGCTATTCTATTTTAACGGCTGTAGGCTTACTTCCAATTGCAGTAAGCGGTGCTGATATTGTTAAATTAATGGAAGGTGCTGCAGCTATGAGAGAATATTGTCTTAATAGTTCTTATGATAATAACTATGCAGTGCTTTATGCAGCCATCCGTAACATCTTATTAAGAAAAGGTAAGTCAATAGAAATTCTGGCTAATTATGAACCTTCCCTTCATTTTGTTTCTGAATGGTGGAAACAGCTTTATGGAGAAAGTGAAGGAAAAGACCAAAAGGGTATTTTCCCTGCTTCCGTTGATTTAACTACAGATTTACACTCCATGGGACAATTTATACAGGATGGTCAAAGAACTTTATTTGAAACGGTAATGAATCTGGAGCAATCATCATGTGAAATATTAATTGAAGAGGAAGAAGTAGACTTAGACGGATTAAATTATTTAGCTGGACAAAGTGTAGATTTTATTAATAAGAGTGCTATGAAGGGGACCAGATTAGCTCATACCGATGGTGGAGTTCCTAATTTAATTATTAATATTCCTGAGCAAAATGAATTCTACTTAGGCCAATTATTCTATTTCTTTGAGTTTGCATGTGGAGTAAGTGGATACATCCTTGGTGTGAATCCATTTAACCAACCAGGTGTAGAAAGTTATAAGAAAAATATGTTTGCCTTATTAGGTAAACCGGGATATGAAAAACAAAGAGAAGAATTGCTTAGAAGATTATAGAACATTAAGGTGCCTGGCACGCAATTGCGTGCCAGGCACCTTAATGTTTAATTGCGCACCAGCTACTTCTATGTTTACTTCTTTGCTTAATCTATTTTCTTTACAAAATGTTGATAGTCTGGCTCGGTTTTCCAGAAGCCACCCCAATTAAAACCTCGTTTCGTAAAGGCTTTAAATAAAACATCATTTTCTTTAATATAATAAGGGTTATTCCGGTTTCGGTCAGCATACTTAGTGCCTTCAACAGGCAGGATTATGGTTTCATCATCGTTATATTGGACATATGGATTATATAAAGGGTTTATATCAATAGCTAAGCCAAGAGCATGTTTGGATAAATGGTTTGCTCCAGGCACCGGACGATAATTGAAAGAGGAGGTATTGTTGGCTGCCATAGAAGTATTATCATCTGCATTATATTCATCTACTAACACTATTCTTTCGATGGGATATTCTGCCTCATATAATTCTTTAAAGATTTCAACTATATCCTTTGCAATTGCTTTATTTACAATTAATTCACCTATATGTGTTTTCTCGTCAAATCCATAATGGAGTACTCTTACGTATCTTAAGTCATCAAGGGGAACGGTACAATCTTCTCCATATGATTTTCCTTTTATTCTATTAAATATGTTCTCTGATATCTCTTCGTAATAAAAATATGTATCCATTGCTGTATCTTCAACCTCGTTAATATCTAATATTGTTTCGGCAGGAAGCTGGCTAAGAGATTCTTTGTCATATACTTCATTTAGAACATCTTCTTCACTATCTGAATCAGATGTTATGCTTTGATTAGATGTTGCACTTTGATTAGGTGCTGCATTTTGATTAGATGTTGCATTTTGATTAGATGTTGCACTTTGATTAGGTGTTGCACTTTGATTAGGTGTTGTATTTTGATTAGGTGCTACACTTTCACCAGATGTAGTATTTTCCACTTGGCTGCCTTGGGTTTGTTTTTCTTTTGTATTAACATCCTTACGCCTATTACCATACTTTAGAAAACCGATTGATACTTCAAGCAAGATTATACATAGGCATGTAAGTATGAGTTTTCTTTTGCTTCCTTTCATAATGTCGCTCCTTGCTTAGAATCATTAATCTTCTTCGATTACGTGAATCTCCAAATAATCAAAATCGATGAAATCTATAAAATTATCTTGAGTGAATCTGGTTTTATCATGCTTCTTAAAGTCGGAAATGGTTGCATCTAACCATATCGGCTTAGATAAATCAAACTGATAACAAATTTCATCCACAGCTGCAAATATCTTTTTAGTTCGATTTAAGGTCTTATCATCGTTACATATTACCAAATCCCTTTGCATACGATTGTCCTTAAAAGTCTTAGCCCATAAGCGGAACATAAGAAATCTCCTTTCGGTATTTTGTCAGTAATATGGGAGTTTTGCTTGAATTATCAAGTATTCCTCATATTTTTCAATTTATAATTTTTAAAAGTAAACAGCTCAAATTCTCTTAAATTTCCAGTCAATGTATTAAAAAATAGATGTCAAAAGAGTACACAGCAAAGGTGTCAAATAAACGGCAAGTGCCATGAAATCTCATTAGTTAAATATTAAACTATATACCTAATTTATTCAAGGAATTTTAGTATACCACTAAAGTTCTTTTTTTAATACCCATTTCAATTTAATAGCAGGATAAACTTATAAACCGTTATTTGAACCAAAAGCTTTAAATCTATGTTT
>ENA-UOOI01001087-UOOI01001087.1-fermentation-metagenome-genome-assembly--contig:-NODE-1087-length-30469-cov-4.613961_pt1 | contig 30469 bp, 30 predicted proteins | sample MGYA00245779_ERZ724027 | MGnify/ENA primary metagenome ERZ724027 (study PRJEB28704, sample SAMN03018318) | fermentation metagenome | biome: anthropogenic terrestrial biome; feature: soil; material...
CTCATGACCGGGATTGAACCGGTGACCTCGTCCTTACCAAGGACGCACTCTGCCAACTGAGCTACATGAGCGCATGGAGCGGGTAACGGGAATCGGACCCGCATCACCGGCTTGGGAAGCCGGTACTCTGCCATTGAGCTATACCCGCAATATTGTTTTACGATATAATATTTTACTATCCTTTAAACTCTATGTCAAGAGATTTGTACGCTTCGTAATTTGAGCTAGCTTATGTTATTTTGAACACTCATCCCCAGATTCAAGATTTAGACAAGTTCCTCGGGCTGGCTGGAGAAGAATCGATTATGCATCGCGTACCTTTAAATACTTTTCAAGTTTCCTCTTGACACGCTGCAGCGCATTATCAATGGATTTGGCATGCCTGTCCAAATCACAGGCAATTTCCTGATAGGACTTGCCGTCTAAATATGATTTAAGAACTTCCCATTCCAGACTGCTAAGGACCTCTCCAATTTTCGATTCTATATTAACAAATTCTTCTCTGCTTATAATCAGCTCCTCCGGGTCGGATATTTTCGTGCCGGATAATATATCAAGCAAAGTTCTATCTGAATCTTCATCATATATTGGTTTATTAAGCGATACATAAGAATTCAATGGAATATGTTTTTGTCTGGTTGCAGTCTTTATAGCAGTTATTATTTGCCGCGTTATGCACAATTCAGCAAAAGCCCGAAAAGATGAAAGCTTATCCTGCCTGAAATCACGTATTGCCTTATAGAGCCCTATCATGCCTTCCTGTACGATATCTTCCTTATCCGCTCCGATAAGAAAATAAGAACGCGCTTTAGCCCTTACAAAATTCTTATATTTATTGATTAAGTATTCCTGAGCCTTTATATTCCCATTTTTAGCAAGGCGGGCAATTTCCTCATCCGACATACTATCGAAATTCTTCGGCTCGTACTGCTGGGCTTTAGCATAATGCTTCAAAAACACCGCCTCCAGTACACTTAAGTAGGTCAATCTCATAGACTTATTATACATTATTAACAAATTTAAAGTCAAGGCAAATTACCTCTGACGCCTTAATTTATCAAGTTTTTCCCTCACATCCAAATCCAATCTGTTTTCAAGGGTATGTTTTTTATCAGAATTTTTGAGTCTGTATTTTTCCGTCATCTTTTTTCTTGAATGCATTACTTCATATCTTAACTCTCTTGCAGAAATCCTCGAGGCTCCTCTCCCCAGCACGACCTGTTGTTCAAGCCAATCGGAAGTTGCAACCTGTATATTAAACATGCTCCCCACCTGATCGGCAAGCTTTTCGATATATGAGTCTGCAGTTTGATTTTCCTTAGTATACACTACCTCGATCTTCCCGAAGTTTTCATGCTTTTCCATGCTCCCCTTAACCATATGGGCGTCGAAAACAACTATGACCTTTATGCCTTTATACGCTCTGTAATCTTCTAAAAACTCAAGCAGTTTCTGCCTTGAGCCTTCTAAGCTGATTTTTTGCTCATTTATCAGTTCAGGCCAGGAATTAATAATATTATACCCGTCAACAATCAAACACCTGGTCAAAGCCTCCACCTTATCTCTTATAAATTCTTTGCCTCAATACCTCATACATCAAAATTCCAGCTGCAACCGACGCATTGAGTGATGCTATTTTCCCTCTCATAGGCAGGTCGACTAAAAAATCGCAATTCTCCTTTACTAACCTTCCTATCCCAGTACCTTCATTTCCGATTACAAGCGCAATCGGGCCTTTAAGGTCTGCTTCAAAATATGCTCGTTTACCATCCATATCCGCTCCGACAATCCATACGCCCTTTTTTTTCAGGAGTCTGATAGTGGAAGTCACATTTGTAACTTTTGCAACCTTTACATATTCCACCGCACCGGCAGAAGTCTTTGCAACCGCAGGGGTAAGACCGACAGCCCTGCGTTTTGGTATTATCACTCCATGGACTCCACAGGCATCTGCCGTTCTAAGAATCGACCCTAAATTGTGCGGATCACAAATCTCATCTAATATTACGATAAATGGGGGTTCATGCTTTTCTTCAGCATATTCCAGTATTTCATCTACATCGGAATATTTATACGGTGAAGCTATTGCAATTACTCCCTGATGATTCTTTGTTTCAGACATAAAGTCCATTTTGGCTCTATCAATCTCCAAAATAGGCATATTCCCCTCCCTTGCCATGGAAATTATTTGCCTTATGGAACCTTCATAAGAACCCTTTGAAACATATATCTTTTCTATTGTCCTTCCTGATTTAAGCGCTTCTATAACAGGATTTCTGCCTTCTATTTTTGTTGTTTCATCACAATATCGATCCGTTACTGTATTACCCGGGGAATTGTTAGAAATTACCATGCATTCTTGATTTCTTATATTATCCTTATTATCATATTTCTCATGTTTTTTGCTTCCATCTTTTCTTTCCATATGAGCACCTGCCTTATGTCTAACTCCGATTCGTAATTTTATCTTATGTTATTTTGAACGCTCATTCGCCAGATTCAAGTTTTGTAAGTTCTAAAGCCTGAAACGGACGCATATTTTATATTTTAAAAGCGCAACATAAACTTATGTTTTCTGGACACTATATTCGCTAAATATTTAAGTATCTCTCCCTGACTTCCGCCATTTTACCGCAGCTCATCTTTCCTTCCGGGCAATTTCCCCTAAAACAAGAAGGCCCCGCATTTTTAAAAAGCAGGGGCGCAACCCTTTTTACCTGCCTCAACATTTCGTCTGCAAGATTTTTTATTTCCCACTGTGCCCTGTTGCAGCACCTGAGATGGAAAAAATTATATAACGCCCTTGCATTCATGGTAAACATGATCTTTGTCTCGCAGGCATTCGGCAGTACATATCTTGCGTCTTCAAGAGATATTTTTTCAGCCTGGACTTTAGCTTTTTTTTGATCTATGCCTTCGAGGATCAACTTTTCATAATTCCCCTTATATAACATTCCTACCAGTTCATCATAATATTTCTGATCGCTTTCCATTGCCTGCAGAAATCTCTGCTTTGCCTCCGGTATATGTTCGATTTTAGGGGGAATAATATATTTAAATTGTTTTAGACTAACATACCTTTGAGATTGCTGCGAATAAGAGCAGCCTATCCTGTGCCTTACAAGCTGATGTGTAAGGGCTCTACTCACTCCTTCCGCCGCAAATGTAAAATCAACATGTTCGATCGGGGACTCATGTCCTAAGTTCATAAGCATTTCAATAAATTTTTCTACGTTATCTGGGCTCAGATTCCCCATGATTGTATCTATCCCTGAACTGCTGTAGCACAGTTTTGCAGCCGCTGATACCAATTTTTCAGGTTCAGGTGTGTATTGCAGCAACTCGACTTTCAACGCCGTTTCCAACTGTATCCCCCCGTCACAAAAAACTATTTAATTCCAATCTTAAATCTGTTTATCTCTTATCTTTGTTACGGGTGCATTTTTTATAGTTGAAGAATAGTGTTAATGCACCCCTTCGTCACTTTTCTTTTCTGCCATAGAACAATTTAAAATATCCATCAGCCTCTTTATGTCACCCTTTAAATACATATATCCCAAAAGTGCTTCAAATCCTGTAGCATTTCTGTATTCGCATACGTCGGCATTTTTGGGTACAAATCCCGATTTCGAATTTCGGCCTCTCCTTACAATGTTCAGTTCCTCCTCCGTCAGTATATCCTGTATCCTGTGAAGAGTCTCAAATTGTGCATGTGCCTTCACATATTTTATCGACAGTATATGAAGTTTATGAACATTCGACTCAGTATTATCTGCAAGCATGGAGGTCCTTATATACAATTCATATACTGAATCGCCGATATAAGCAAGCACCAGAGGATTTAACATATTTATCTTTTCATCCGGCATATCATTTATATCTTTTAAATTTTGCATCATATTTTTAAACATCAATCTTCTCTTTTCCAAATAACAGCATAGTATATCACAGCCGTTTTAAACAGTATAAACCTTTTTTGTACCTTTATTATCGACAAGTACTTTTACTCCCTTTTGAGTATCCTGTATTTCAACGCCCTTTTCTTTAAGTTCATCCCTTATTCTGTCTGCAAGCGCCCAATCCTTATCTTTCCTTGCTGTCTGCCTTTGCCGGATAAGTTTTAATATCTCTTCATCAAGTTCTCCGCCATATGTCTTTTGCAGCAGTACAAATGGTTTTCCAAGCTCTCTTATCATGCTGATAGACTTTTCGATAGACTTTTTAGGTGAATCGGGCTTGATATTCGTATTTACATCTCTTACGAGATCGAATAATACCGAAAGACCGTCAGCCGTATTAAAGTCATCGTCCATTACATTTATAAATCTATCCCTATATGAATCGAGGCTGTCATAAAACTTTTGCTCATCGGGATTCAATTCACTATCAGGAGCATAATCAAGGAGATACTCGAGGTTTTGTACTGAATTGTATAACCTATCAAGGGCAGATTTTGCCTGCTCCAAAAGCTCGACATTAAAGTTCAAAGGCGTCCTGTAATGTCCCGATAACATGAACAGCCTTATTACTTCCATACTATATTTTTGAAGTACTTCCCTTGCGGTAAAGAAATTGTTCAGCGATTTTGACATTTTTTGATTATTTATGTTTACAAAAGCGCTATGCATCCAGTATTTTGCAAAAGGCTTCCCGGTCCTCGCTTCGCTCTGGGCGATCTCATTTTCATGGTGTGGAAATACGAGATCGGCTCCGCCTCCATGTATATCTATCGTATTTCCCAAATACTTTGAAGCCATGGTAGAGCACTCGATATGCCACCCCGGCCTTCCCTTTCCCCATGGGCTATCCCATGCCGGTTCGCCTTGTTTTTGCTTTTTCCATAACGCAAAGTCCATGGGATCTAATTTTTTCTCATTTATTTCAATCCTTGCTCCGGCCTCAAGATCATCAAGCTTTTGATGCGAAAGCTTTCCGTAACCGCTAAACTTTCTCGCATTAAAATATACATCTCCATCCACATTATAAGCATAACCTTTATCTTCAAGGTCCTTGATAAATTTTATAATATCATCAATATTTTCCGTAGCCCTTGGATGCACTGTCGCCCTCTCTATCCCTAAAGCATCTGCGTCTTTGAAATATTCCCGGATAAACCTATCGCCAAGCTCCCTTACGGTTATATTGCTTTCATTTGCCCTTTTGATCATCCTGTCATCTATGTCTGTAAAATTCTGTACATATCTCACATTGTATCCCCTGTATTCAAGATATCTTCTTATCGTATCAAATGAGATAAATGTCCTTGCATTCCCGATATGGAAATAATCATATACCGTTGGCCCGCACACATACATTAAAACTTTCCCCGGGTTTAATGTATGAAAGTCCTCCTTAGATTTTGTAAGAGTATTAAATATTTTAATTCCCATTTTAATATCATCCTTTCCCTAAAAGTCACACTTAAAACTTTATCAAATGAAATTTTTTAAAACTGCCACGACTTCACGTTATATAAGTGCATATTTTATATTTGAATAATGTTTGTACACCCCCGTTATATTGCTCAATGAAAGAGATGCATCCCGGCATGGATTATCTATTATTATACCATCTATTTTTTAGTAAAATACATAGAAACTTCCTTCAAAAAATAAAGAAGCCTGTGAATTATCGTCCTGAGAAAACCTGTTTTCACTGTAGTCTCAGAAAAATCATTGAAATATGTGGAAAAATTTTTTTGCTGGGCCGCAATCTGATTCTCGCTTAAATCGGATTTTCTAACCCTGTCCATAATCGATATAATGCTTTTCTTCTCCATGTCATCTAATGATATATTAAATCTTTTTTCATTATTAGAAATTATTTTCTTTATGGCATTAATATCAGCCGTTTTATCTTTAACAACCGCTTTTTTTATTTCATTCGTAAACTGAAGCGATTTTTGCATGCCTATCTTCTGCCCTAAATCCCCCATAAATACAAGTTCTTCTGCAGCAGCTATTTTTACATCTTTTGAAATATCGCTGCCTTCAAGTTTTTCATAGGCTTTTATTATTGATATCACCGCTGTGCTACCCGATATACTATAAGGTGATATGACTTTTAAATCAACATCCTTTATGCCCGCAGTAATCATGCTGCTTGCTATCATCTCAGGGGTGACATATGCAATATTTTTTGTATAAATCCTCAGACCTTCGGAATTATTATTTACAACATACGAGCATACAGACGCCTTTGAATTTATACTCTGTGAGGAAACCCCCGGCAGATAATTTTTTTCCTCTTTGTGGTCCAGTGTAACACATTCAGCATTTGCATTTATATTGAGTTCTTTATATATCCGGTCCTTTTCCTGACTTTTTATATCCGCCCCAATACATAATATACCTGTGCTGCCGGCAGCCACACTCTGAAAAGATATTAAAATTATAGCAATAGCAGATATGAGCATTTTATACATTTTTATCACCTTAACTGTTTGATTAATACTATTTTACACCATAGACCTTAAATGTTCACTAAAATAACAAATCATTTTTATATTTTTTTTACATAATATTAATAACTTTTGCAGGAGTTATTATAAACTCGTAGAAATATTTATCTGAATAGTCTAATTTTATAAATAAAATATGAAAGAAGTGAACTAATTGAAAAAGCTGATTTATTTACTTTTACTTTTTATTTTTGTATTCTTATTATTATCAGGTTGTTCGCTCGGCAATGAATATCAGATTAAAAAAGCAGTCCGAAATTACTATAAAAAGATAAATTCCGCTGCAGATGCAAAAGTAATAGGGATTAAACTTTCAAATATGGAAAATCTATCTTTGGCGGAATACAGCAAAAAAGGTAAAGAGCCTGTTTTGGATCTTCTTATGATAAACAAGGATTCACAGGGATATTTCGTTTTCAAGTCAGCATCGGGATTAAAGCCTTCATACACCGATACTATTTTAAATAAAGTCAATTATGATAACAATACGGTAATATTCGGTACATTCAAGGATAAAAATGAAAAATATACAGGCGTGTCCATTTCTTATTCAGATGGCAAAAAGTTTACAGCAAACATAAAAAAAAGGCAGGGGTTTATAATCATCTGCAATACGCTTTCCAGCATCAAAAATGTAACTCTTTATGACAGCAAAAAAAATGAAACGCCATTGGCGAATCCTTTTATCAATGAAACCAAATTTTTGATCGTCAGGAATCAATAAAAATCCGCCAATGGCGGATTTTTATTACACTCTGAATACCACACTTTCTCTGGTAAACATATATCTTGCAAACATGATGGCGATTATAATATAAATTATAGCCCAGGCAAACGCTATTATGATATGAAGGGGGTTGACTATGCTAACTATGAGTTCCTTCATTATGCAGACTATATTTACTATCGGTATGTTAAAATATCCTATCGGTATATTCTTGGGATCTATCATATAAACTGCAAATGCAGGTACCATAGCGACTATCGTAATGGGGCTTAAATAAGTCTGCGCTTCTTTAAAGGATCTCGCATATATACTTACTGCAAGCTCCAATGCTGCGAATATCAATGTGAGCGAAACAGTGGCAAGCGCAATTATAATAACAGTTGAAATAGAAAAAACATTCCCCTGGCCGAGTATTTCAGGATTGAATTTCTGAGCTATGAAAAGCCCTACCATAGATGCTAACGTTCCTATTATTCCTGCCACAGTTATAGCAAAATATTTTCCCATCAAAAGGGACAACCTGTTCGCCTGAGTTGTAAGCAGCGGTTCAAGAGTGCCTCTTTCTTTTTCTCCGGCGCCGTTATCCGTTGCCGCAGGAAGTACGCTGCTTGCAGAATATATCGCAAGCATTAAAGGTAAAAGCATAGAAAAAATCATAAGCCCCATGCCGTTATCCTGATTATTTTGAGGCCCCAGTTTTTTCTCTATAATATTTACCGGATTTATTATTGCAGGATCGATTCCCTTTTCCTGAAGCCTTTGGCTTACAATTTCTGAAGAAAATTGGCCTATAATCTCCCTTACCATCCCCTCGCCCATCGTGGATGTTTGATTTGTATCATCGTACTGTACAGTCAAGGGCACAGGCTTACCATCTTTAACGGCATCGTCAAAACCGCTACCTACAAAAATTATGACCTTGACGGTACCCTTTCGCAGCGCACCGACGGCATCATCAGCATCCACTATCTTAAGCTCTTTTCTCTCCTTCAGGAACTTCACTATGGATGAATTATTATCTTCAGCTTTTATGGCTACTTCGATGCCCTTCTCCTGTGTATCCTTGATCAACTTCTTTGTGCTGAATCCCATAAATCCATACATTACAGGAAAAATCAAGATCGGGATCAGTATGCTCGATATAATAGTTTTTTTATCTCTGAACATATCGATAAGTTCTTTTTTGAATACTATAAAGACATGTTTTAGATTCATCGCTTACCACCTACCAGTTCTATAAATACATCTTCAAGGTCCTCATTGTTAAAATGCTTTCTAAGGGTGGGTATGTCTCCGTCTGCAACAATGACGCCCTTATGGATTATAACTATCCTGTCGCAGAGTTTCTCGACTTCGCTCATTGTATGACTCGAAAAAATTATTATCTTACCCTGTTTCCTGCAATCCTCTATAAATTCATGTATGATCCTCGTGGAAGTCACATCCAGACCTGAGGTAGGCTCATCAAACAGCATAACCTTGGGATTATGCACTATAGCCCTTGCAATTGAAACTTTTTGCTTCATGCCTCTTGAAAATTTGCCCACCCTCTTATCGATATAATCCTTCATATCAAGCATATCGGCAAGTTCATCTATTCTTTTGTCTATAGCAGAGCCTTCCATATTGTTAAGCTCTGCAAAGTATCTTATATTTTCCCTTGCAGTAAGTCTGTCATATATTCCAACCTCGCCGCCGAAAAGTATTCCTATTTCTCCTCTTACTCTGTCAGGCTGCTTTAATAAATCAAATCCGTTTATTTCGGCGGTACCCTCAGTCGGCTTTAACATTGTTGCAAGCATCCTTAAGGTTGTAGTCTTTCCTGCGCCATTTTCCCCAAGCAGCCCCAGCACCTCCCCCTCTCTCGCCTCAAAGCTGATTCTCTTTACCGCTTCAAAGGCCTTGAACTTCTTTGAAAGGCCTCTTACAGTGATCATTCAATCATCTCCAATCTCGTTAATATTTTTACATATACTCGCAACAGCTATCGATGATATGCCATCTTCATTCCCTGTAAACCCGAGTCCCTCTTCGGTCTTTGCTTTTATGCTTATATTCTCTAATCCAATATCCAATGCGCCCGATATATTTTCCCTCATCTTTCCTATATAAGGAGACATCTTAGGCTTCTCGGCAATTACTGTAGCATCTATATTATTCACAGCATACCCTGAAATCTTTAATAGCATAGCAGTTTTTTTCAAAAGAACAATACTCGATATCCCCTTATATTTTCTATCAGTATCCGGAAAATGCATGCCTATATCCCCGAGAGCGGCAGCACCAAATATAGCATCTATAATGGCATGGATCAGCACATCGGCATCAGAATGGCCCAAAAGCCCCTTTTCATATTCGATTTCCACACCTCCGATAATCAGTTTCCTTCCTTTGACAAGCCTGTGAACATCATAACCTATTCCTACTCTCATTTATTCCTCCTTAAAGCGGCGGTGGCAGATTTGTTATTTAAAACTGGGCCAATAAATAATATGCACTCATGACTGATAGAATAATTTATATATTAATATCATATAAAAATCAAGCCCTATTTACAATAGTTAACCAAAAAATAACGTTCATGGAGGGCCTTTAGCTGGTGTATGTAAATTATTTGAAAAATATTAAATTGCTAAGCTCACAGCCTTAAAAGTCTGTATTGTTCCTGTGCTTTATTATAGCCTCAGCTATATATATGTCATCAGGAGTCGTTATTTTTATGTTATCATAGCTGCCTTCAAAAAGTTTCACCCTTGAGCCTGCCCTTTCAACAAGCATAGTATCATCGGTGCCTATAAAGCCGCTTTTTTTTGCTTTTATATGAGCATCATATATTATGTTATATTTGAAAGCCTGAGGTGTTTGAACTGCGTAAACCTTATTCCTGTCTGGAGTATTGAGAGTAAATTTATCCGAATCGACTATTTTTATGGTATCTTTGACGGGAACCGCACAGGCTGCGGCGCCATATATATACGCTTCTTCTACACTTTTTTTGATTGTTTCTTCTCTTACAAAAGGCCTTGCACCGTCATGTATCAAAACAATATCGCACATGCCGTATAATGCAATCAGACCTTTCAATACGGAAAACTGCCTTTCAGCGCCTCCCGGTATAATCTTGGAAACTTTAGATATGCTGTATTTTTCAACGATATCTTTTCTGCATCTGTCAACTGTATCTTCACCGCAAACTATAACTATGCTATCTATACAGCTTGTACTGCTGAATACATTTAATACTTCTGCAAGTATTTCCCTTCGGCCTAATTTAATAAAAAGCTTATTTATATTGCCCATACGGCTGCTCTTGCCTGCTGCAGCTATAATGGCTCCCACTCTTAAATTTTTGTACATTAATATACCCCCAGTAAAAAACTATCACTCTTTGCCAGAGCCTATATTTAAAGAGCTGCTGCATAATGGATAAACATTCATTATGCAGCAGCTTATTTTTTATAAATATAGCTATAATCAGCCATTTTATAATATTTCCTGTTACAGCAGCTCCCTTATTTTATACTGCCCTCTCCATCTGTGCTTTGGGTTTTGCAAAAATCATCCTGCCTGCTGCCGTTTGAAGCACACTCGTAACAACGACATCGATATTTTCGCCGATAAACTTTCTGCCTCCGTCAACTACAATCATCGTACCATCATCAAGATAAGCAATACCCTGGCCATTTTCCTTGCCATCTTTGACAACCTGGATAGCCATCTCTTCCCCGGGAAGAACGACAGGCTTGACGGCATTTGCAAGCTCGTTTATGTTCAGTACCGCTACACCTTGAAATTCAGCTATCTTATTCAAGTTGTAATCATTGGTTATTACTTTCCCGCCAAGAATCTGGGAAAGCTTCAAAAGCTTTGAATCAACTTCTCCGATATCCGGAAAGTCCTTTTCGATTATTTCAACAGGAATGTTAAGTTCTTTTTGTATTTTGTTTAAAATATCCAGCCCTCTTCTTCCCCTGTTCCTTTTGAGGCTGTCGGACGAATCGGCTATATGCCTGAGTTCTTCCAGTACAAAATTAGGGATAATAAGCGGACCTTCAACAAATCCTGTTTGACATATATCAAAAATCCTTCCATCAATTATAACGCTTGTATCAAGTATTTTAGGCTGCACCCTGCTGTGTTCGCTCTTCATATATTTCTGTTTGGAGCCAAACTTTTTAAAAAAGGAAAAAACATTGTAAAATTCCTCTTTTCTCTTAATCGCGATATTCACTCCTACAGAGCCTAATACTATATTCAGTATTATAACGATGATTGTTCCTATATTATATGGCAAACCGTTAAACGGACCTGAAAATAAGTTTGCAATTATAAGACCGGTTATAAGCCCAAAAACTGCTACGATTATATCGTTCATCGGCATTTTCTGCGTTGCGCCCTCTATAAATTCAGACAATTTCCACACCAAATTAATAATCAATGGAGATATTATATACATTATAATTCCACCAATTAATGTCAGTACAATGTATGCTATAAGAGCACCATGTTGAACCTTTATAATCTGTGCATCAACTATGACAACTGAAAGTGCATAACCGATTATAAGTCCACAGAGGGTAAGCAGCCATCTTATTATTTTATTAACCAATAATAAATTCACCTCCTCTTTCTATTTATTATTGACATATACACAATAGATTAAACCAGAATAATGCACTAAAAAAGCAAATAAATTACTTAAAGAAATTAATACATTAACACTAATATATAGTAATTATAAAGAAAATTCAACTGATTAAATCTTAAAAAATTGTTAATATACTGGAAATATACTCTATTTATTAAGAACTGCATCCTTTATTATACTTTTAACTTCATCAAGCTTAAGTCCTGTAACCAATATAAGTTCACTATAAAATATTTGCTCGGTTTTTTCAAGTATCTTCTTTTCCGCAGGCGAAAGCCCCTTCTTATTTTCCCTCAAGTATAATTCCCTTATAACATCTGCAAGGCTTAAGGTATCCCCCCTTTTGATCCTTTCCATGTTTGTCCTGTATCTTTTGCTCCAGCTCTCATTTATATAGTTTTTTCCCATTTTCAGATAACGGATAATCTCCATATATTCATTATAACTTATTATATTCCTGATCCTGAAATCGTCCATTGAATCTATAGGAATCATTACTTTCATATCATCGATAGGAATTTTCATAATATAATACTTCTTTTTTTCTTTTAATACTTCTTTTTCTTCGATCGATACGATGATGCCTGCTCCATGCATAGGATACACAATTTTATCACCTATGTTAAACATTTTACCGCCCCTTTACAAATTGTTCTACTATCAGAATACTCAACAAAGCACAGGATTGATAAAACAATTTTAAATAACTTCAATTCGTAATATGTGAAATCAGGTATAAATAGGATTATATTATTTTGAGCAACGAATGAGCATTGTTTAAAAAAATAGGCTGTTGCACAATGAATAAATATTTTATTGTGCAACAGTCTATTTTTCATTTATATAGATGGCACGCGACTCTATGATTCTCGCCTGCCATTTTTAATTCAGGCTCTTTACTTTTGCATATATCCATGCAGTACTTGCATCTGGTATGGAATCTGCAGCCTTCAGGCGGGTTTAAAGGGCTTGGGACATCGCCGTTTAAAAGTATCCTCTCCCTTTTTTTCGTCGGATCCGGTACGGGAATCGCTGATAAAAGCGCTTTTGTATAAGGATGCTCAGGATGTGAATACAAAATTTGGGCATCCGCAATTTCAACCAGCTTCCCAAGATACATGACTCCCACCCTTCTGCTCATGTGTTTCACAACATTCAGTCCGTGAGCTATAAAAAGATAAGTCAGATTAAATTCTTTCTGCAGATCATGGAGAAGATTCAATACCTGTGCCTGTATTGAAACATCCAAGGCCGATACAGGCTCATCGCATACTATGAGTTTGGGATTCACAGCAAGAGCCCTGGCGATACCCACTCTCTGTCTCTGCCCTCCGCTGAATTCATGAGGGTATCTGTTTCTATGATAGCTTGCGAGCCCAACATAGTCCAGCAATTTTTGCACCCTTTTCTCGACTTCAGCTCCTTTTGCAATATTATTGATTTTTATCGGTTCAGCGATTATGTCACCGATTGTCATTCTGGGATCAAGGGAGGCATATGGGTCCTGGAATATTATCTGAATGTTTTTATGGAATCTTCTCTGTTCTTTTTTATTAAGCTTAGTTATATCATGACCTTCAAATATTATTTGACCAGACGTTGGTCTTAATAAATTGACTATCATCATACCAGTCGTGGATTTTCCACACCCTGATTCCCCGACAAGCCCAAATGTTTCGCTCTTATATATATCGAATGTCACATCGTCGACAGCCTTCACATATTGCTTTGATCTTCCAAATATCCCATTCTCCACGGGAAAGTATTTTTTCAGATTTTTAACTTCAAGTAGCTTCTCCATGCCTATGCCCTCCCCCCTTCATCTGAACCATACATAAAGCACCTTATCTGGCGATCGCTATATTTTACAAGCTGGGGCATTTTTCTTATACATTTTTCCATGCACTTTGGACATCTTGTGCTAAAAGCACAGCCTGCCGGCATGTTCAAAGGATTCGGGACAGTACCGGGTATCATGAACAATTCTTCTTTTTTTTCATCAATTTTCGGAATAGAAAGGAGCAGACCCTCAGTATAAGGGTGAAGCGGTTTTGCAAATATTTCTTTGACGCTGCCGCTTTCAACAACCTTGCCGCAATACATCACAACCACTCTATCAGCTACTTCCGCAACAACGCCAAGATCGTGGGTAATAAGCAGCACGGCAGTATTTAATTTGTTTTTAAGTCTCAAAATAAGATCCAGTATCTGAGCCTGTATTGTAACATCCAGGGCGGTCGTAGGTTCATCTGCTATCAAAAGCTCCGGATTGCAGGCAAGAGCCATGGCAATCATAACCCTCTGCCTCATCCCGCCGCTCATCTGATGAGGATAATTTTTAAATCTTTCTCCGGGAGACGGAATGCCAACCAAATCAAGCATTTCGACAGCCCTCTCTTTTGCCTCTTCCCTCCCCATTTTTTTATGCCTTATGAGAGTTTCCGTAATCTGCTTTCCAATTGTAAACAGAGGATTTAACGAAGTCATGGGCTCCTGAAATATCATTGATATTTCGTTTCCTCTTATATTCTGCATCTCTCTTCTGGTTTTTTTTAAAATATCCTTTCCCTTAAACAATATTTCCCCACGTATTACTTTCCCCGGGGGATTTGGAATAAGTCCGAGTATGGAAAGGGATGTGACACTTTTACCGCAACCCGATTCGCCGACCAATGCAACAATCTCTCCATTATCTATATTAAAACTCATACCATCTACAGCGTTAAAGGTACCGTCTTTTAATTTAAACTGTGTAACCAAGTCTTTGACTTCAAGTAACATAACATCTCCACCTTATCAACGAAGTTTCGGATCCAATGCATCTCTCAAACCGTCTCCCAGAAGATTAAACGCAAGCACGGTTATAGTTATGGCAAGTCCCGGAAATAATATTATATGGGGGGCGTTGCTGAAATACCCTCTTCCAGAACCAAGCATGCTGCCCCATTCGGCATATGGCGGCTGAACTCCGAGGCCTAAAAAGCCCAAGGCGGACGTATCAAGTATTGCCGTTGAAATCCCGAGCGTTGCCCTTACAATTATAGGTGACATCACATTTGGAAGAATATGCTTGAAAATAATAGCCGCATCGCTGTTTCCCACGATGCGCGCAGCCTGAACATATTCATTCTCCTTTACCGATAGGATCGAGCCCCTTACGATCCTCGCATACTCAGGTATAGTGACTATACTTATTGCGACTATGGCTTTATCGATGCCCTTCCCGAGAGCGCTCATAAACGCTATTGCAAGAAGCATTGAGGGAAAGGCAAGGATTATATCCATGATTCTCATTATAATCATATCGGTTTTACCGCCATAGTATCCTGCGGCCGACCCCAGTATTATACCTGATGTCAGTGCAATTGCGACTGCGAAAATTCCGACTCTAAGCGATATCTTGGTACCATCTATAACCCTGCTTAATATGTCCCTTCCCTGCTCGTCTATGCCAAAGATATGGGATGGGGAAGGAGGCTTCAGACTCTGTGAAAGATCACCCTTATAAGGATCATAAGGCATCAAAATTTTTCCAAAAAGCGCAACGAATATAAGGATCACTATTATAGCAAGTCCGACCATCGCCGCTTTATTTTTACTCAATATCCTCCACATTTCCTTCAAAGGAGAATATGCCTTCCTCACATCTATACTTTTTCCTGTGTTTAACTCAAGGTTGTTTTCCATAAAGCATTCCTCCTTTTATGAATATTTAATTCTCGGGTCAAGATACGCATATATAATATCCACAATCAGATTTACAACTACAAAAACCACGGCCATTAACATCACGGCACCTTGAACAACAGGATAATCTGATTTTAAAATAGAATCCACCACATAACTTCCGACTCCGGGCCACGAAAACACCGTTTCCGTGAGGACCGCCCCGCCAAGCAGCGAGCCGAGCTGAAGTCCTATAACTGTAATTATCGGGATCAAGGCATTCCTCAAAGCATGTTTCATTATCACTGCCCTCTCAAACAGTCCCTTTGCCCTGGCTGTACGTATATAATCCTGCCGTATCACCTCTAACATGGTGGATCTTGTCATCCTTGCAATAATTGCCGTAGAATATGAACCCAATGCCGCGGCCGGAAGTATCATATGGCTTAATGCACTCTTAAGTGCTTCCATATTGCCCGTTAAAATGCTGTCCAGTATATAAAAGCCCGTGATATTCACAGGTTCCAGCCCAAGCTGTATGCGTCCGGATACAGGTACTAAATGAAGCTGTACAGCAAACAATACGATCAATATGAGCCCTAACCAGAATATTGGCATGGATACTCCTATTAATGCAAATACCATGCTCAAATAATCTATAATAGAATTTTGTTTTACTGCAGATATTATGCCTATCAATATTCCAAAAACCGAAGCTATGATAATTGCAGCAAGAGCAAGCTCTATCGTAGCCGGAAATCGCGACAATATCTCTTTTGTAACGGAAGTCTGCGTTATAAGAGAATTCCCGAGATTGCCCCTTATCGCATTTTTAAAAAAGTTCCAGTACTGCACATACAGAGGATCCTTTAAGCCTAGCTGCATTCTTAATTTTTCTATCTGGTCGGCAGTGGCATGTTGTCCCAAAATTATGCTTGTAGGATCAGCCGTAAATACATGCATAACTACGAAAACAAGTATTGATACCCCTATAAGTACGGGTATCAATAATAATAATCTTTTTAAAATATACTTAGCCATCTAATTCCTCCCACGAAAATAATAAATATGGAAACTCCGCCTGTACGGCGGATTTCCATATTTATTTCATATATATACTGCCTCAAACCTTTTCATCGGTTCTACTAAGGTATATTCTCAAAATTCGCTTTGTTTTATCATTCCTTGGTAACATCCTTTAGAAATACCGAACCCGTCCTGTGAACATAAAATTCTTTTATCTTGGGAGAGCTTGCCGCAAGATTTGTACCATGAGATATCAAAATCCACGGAGCATCCTTTGCAACTATCTGCTGTATCTGCTTGTAAATATTATCCCTTTCAGTGCCGTTTGGTGTAAGCCTCCCCTTTACAAGGAGTTCGTCAACCTGTTTGTTTGTATACTTGGCTACATTCAGGCTCGACTTGATCTCATTCGAGTCAAAAAGTGATAAGAAATTATCGGCATCACCATTGTCGCCCGTCCAGCCATAAAACAGGATATCGCCTTCGCCCTGCATCGATTTCTGCTTATATTCTGTCCACTGGTATGTTTGAATCGTTGCTTTTATTCCGACCTTGCTCAAATAATTCTGTACTGCTTCGGCAAGTTTCTGGCCTCCGACTGCGTTATACGGTCTTGGATTAGAATAAGTTATTATCTTTACCTGCAAATTTTCCTTACCCAAATCCTTCAGCATCTGCTTAGCCTTATCCGGATTATACTCATAAGGCTTAACTGTATCATCATAGCCTGGTATAAAGCTCGGAAGCGGACTATTTGCAACTTCTGCATATCCCTGGTACAGATACTTTACAAGTTCATCACGGTTTATGGCATAGGAAACGGCTTCCCTCAATTTCGGGTCATTAAATGGAGCTCTTGAGCAGTTAAATGCAAGGTAATTGATGTTCATGCCCTTATCCTGGAATATGGTAAGCTCCTTTTCTTTCAGCTTTGGAATATCATTAGGATCAAGTCCGTCCATCATGTCGATCTGCCCTGCGATAAGGTCATTTGCGCGAACGGAATTCTCTTTCTCAAATTTGAAAATGATCTTATCCGCATCTGGTTTTGTCCCCCAGTAATTCGGGTTCCTTTCAAGTGTTATCGACTGCCCCTTATCCCATTTCACAAACTTATACGGGCCTGTTCCAACAGGGCTTTCATTTAAGTTATCATTATGAGCCTTAAGGGCTGTCGGGCTTGCAATAGGTGCTGCAAGACTCATAGCAAGGTTCGCAAGGAATGGTGTATAAGGTTGTTTTAATATGAACTTTACGGTGTAATCATCGATTTTTTCTACTTTGTCAACTGCTCCGAATGTAAATGATGCATATGGCATATCATCCTTCACTTTTGGAGGCAGCTGTCTTTCTACATTGTATACTACTGCATCGGCATTAAAGTCGGTGCCGTCATGGAACTTTACACCCTTTTTCAGGTGGAAGGTATACTCTTTTCCATCAGGACTTATTTCCCACTTTTCAGCAAGTCCGGGAACTATTTCAGTGCTGTCCTTTTTATAATTTACCAGAGTATCGTATATCTGCACTGTAACTTTTGCAGACTCTCCATCGTCGACCCATGCAGGATCAAGCCCTCTTGGATCAGCGCCTTGTGCATAATAAAATATCTTAAGTGATTTATTTGCAGTTTGCTTTGTACCGCAGCCGGCTGCAAATACCGAAAATACTATTATTAGCGAAATAATTAAAGCTACTGCCTTTTTCATTTTTTATCCCCCTTTAAAATATAACTGCTCTGCTTAATATATATTTTTCAACACAAAGATGAATTAATGAATTGAATATATGCCATAAATTTCATATGTATTTATCTTACTATTATATTTATGCATATATAATAATAATGAATTACCAATTGGCTGCCATATATTTGACTTTTTTATATTTTAACATTATCCTTTAGTAAAAGCAATACTTATTTCAAGCCATTTATCAAATATTGTCCATGTGCTATAAACATATGTCTATTTACAATGCTTGCACCATATTAAGTTTAAATTTTCAAAATTATGCATAATATATTTTATGGTTGAATAATTATAATATAATTATTTCATTTTTATTTTTTTGTAAACTATTTTTAGCACACATTGACAAATACAGTAAAATAAAACTATAATAGGCTTATACAGAGCAAAACACATCGGGGAGTGAGCTTATTTATGAAAGATTTGATATTTGATGATTTTCAGGAACAGGTGGCTGAAATACTGATAAGGCACAAAAGTATTATAGATATTTTAACAAAACTCCAGGAGGCGGAAGCAAGACTTAACAGGGCCGTTGCAAAATCTGTTACTACTTGCGGGTGCCTTCAGATAGATGCAAAAAAGCAATGTATATCCTGTGACATGCCAAAAGATGTGACTTTCGAAGAGCTCAGCAATATGATGAAAAGCCATTTAAAAGGCAGCCTCTGCGATAATTGCAGGAATATAATTGAAAAGGAAATGGGAAACAATATATTTTATATAGTTTCTCTTTGCAATGCTCTCGGCATTAATCTATATGATGTTTTTTTGGAGGAATATGACAGGTTAAAGCTGTTGGGAAAATATGACATGAGATAAACCCGATCAAGCGGGTTTTTTATTTAATGGAAATTATTTTATATTGTCAGTATAAATTTTTTATATATGCCTTTCCATCATAACTTGCTCTTTTAGCCTTTTTAAACCATCGATTATTGCTCTTGTCCTTACTTCTCCTATACCTTCAACGCTGTCAAGCTCGTCGGCAGAGGCTTTAAGTATGCTCTGAAAATTTAGAAATTCTTTTACAAGATTTGATATAATCGACATCGGAAGCCTGGGTATCTTGCTTAGCATCCTGTATCCCCTGGGCGTAATTATCTCATCTAGTACCTCCATGTCTTCAGGATATCCCAGCATCTTGCATATCTCAAGAATGTCCAGAAGCTTATCATAATCCATATCGGATATATCATTCCAGGTTTTCATGTGATCCTCATCCTCATCTGAGGAATGGTAATCCTTTATAAGGTATATACCATCCGTCTCAACACCATTTACGAGTTCATTCATCTGCATGCTTACAAGATTGCCCTCATCCCCGAGTTCGCATATATATCTTTCAACTTCTCTTACTATTCTTAAAACCATCTCGGTTCGCTGGATAGCAACTGCTACATCATACAGCGTCACAAAATCTTGGAATTCAAGGACCGACAGGTTTCTTGCCGCCCGGTCGAGCGCATTTTTATATTTTTCGAGAGTCTGTATTGCTTGATTTGCTATGGATAATATTATCGATGTATCTCTTAAGACATATTTTATGTTTCCCTTATATACTGTGATTATATTTCTCCTCTGAGAGATGGATATTACTGTGGCATCAGTCTGCTTAGCCACTCTATCGGCAGCCTTATGCCTGGTCCCGGTTTCTAAAGTCGGTATTGAAGGATCTGGTACAAGCTGGGTATTGGCATACAATATCTTTTTAAGGTCGCTGCTTATGATTATGGCTCCATCCATTTTTGCAAGCTCATATAGATACGAAGGAGAATAATCGCTGTTTATGCTAAAACCTCCATCTATTATCTTAAGAACATCCTCACTGTCTCCGATTACGATTAAAGCTCCTGTACGCGATTTTAATACATTGTCCAGTCCTTCCCTCAGCAGTGTTCCCGGCGAAAGGATTTTTAAAATATTCAAAAATTCAATTTCCCTTTTTCTTTTTTCTTTCATATTAATCTCCATTCCGCCGCTCATGGCCTATGGCAAGACAACAACTACTAGCTTTTAAGAGCTATATCCAGCGCTTCATAAATATTTTGAACACCATATATTTTGATTTCGGAAAAACCTTTAATATTTTTTGCGTTGTCCTTTGGCAAGACAACAGACTTAAAGCCTAATTTATATGCTTCTTGTATCCGTTTTTCAATATAACTTATTCCGCGCACTTCTCCTGTCAGGCCGACTTCTCCCATTACAGCCATCTCGGAGTTAATCTCCTTATTTTTAAAACTTGATGCGACAGACAATATTATTCCAAGGTCGACTGCAGGCTCATCAACTTTTATTCCACCTGCGACATTTACATATGCATCGCATGTCTGAAGCTGCATTCCCGCCCTCTTTTCAAGTACGGCCATAAGCAGCACCACTCTGTTATAATCTATGCCTGTAGCCATACGCCTTGGCATCCCAAAACTTGTTTGGCTAACCAGTGCCTGAAGCTCAACCAAAACCGGCCTCGTTCCTTCAATGCTCGAGACTACCACATTCCCGGGTACGTTTTCTGGCCTTCCAGTTAACATAAGCTCTGAAGGATTCGGCACTTCAACAAGTCCCGTATCCCTCATCTCAAATATACCTATTTCATTTGTCGAGCCAAACCTGTTTTTAACTGCTCTCAATATCCTGTATGTATGATGCCTTTCGCCTTCAAAGTACAATACCGTATCGACCATATGCTCAAGGACTCTCGGCCCCGCGATGGAGCCCTCCTTCGTAACATGCCCTACTATAAAAATGGCTACATTCATGGATTTTGCGATACGCATCAGCCTTCCCGTCGCTTCCCTTACCTGGCTTACGCTTCCTGGTGCGGAAGTAAGCTCTCCTCTGTACATCGTCTGTATGGAATCGATTACTGCTATATCCGGCTTGATATCTTCGATAAACTTTTCAATCAAATCTATATCGGTCTCCGATACTATATATAAATTGTCGCTGTCGACTCCAAGCCTTGAAGCCCTGATTTTAATCTGTTTTTCCGATTCTTCCCCCGATATATATAGTATTGTTTTGTTTTCCTTTCCTATACTATTTGATATCTGCAAAAGCAAAGTCGATTTCCCGATTCCAGGATCGCCGCCTACAAGTATCAGAGATCCTTTTACGATGCCTCCGCCCAGAACCCTGTCAAGCTCTTTCAACCCTGTTTTATATCTTTCTTCATCCATTACCTTTACATCATTTAATTTTACAGGCTGTGAATTTCCTGCAAACTGCTCCGTTTTTTTGTCCTGCTTTATTTCTTCTACCATGGTGTTCCAGCTTCCGCACCCGGGACATTTGCCAAGCCATCTTAAAGATTCATATCCGCACTCGCTGCATATAAAAACAGTTTTCGATTTCATTTTTTCACTCCCTTATATAATCTATAAATTATATAAAAAAATGGGGTGCAAGAAAACATCCCATTTCCCTAAAAGAAGCGAGGTGCAGGGGTTGCACCTTACTTCTTAATGAACTCAAGTTCTCCATTTTCAGCGTCGATATCCACGCTGTCACCCTTTTTTATATTGCCCCTAAGCATTTCTTCAGATAATCTATCCTCTACTGTCTTTTGTATAGCACGTCTCAATGGTCTTGCACCATAGTTTATATCAAACCCCTCTTTAGTCAAAACCTTCTTCGCAGCATCCGAAAACTCAACATGGATATTGAGATCATCAAGCCTTTTTCCGACGTCCTTGAGCATCAATGAAACTATTTTTTCAAGATCACTTTCTTCAAGCTGATGGAACACGATGACTTCATCCAGCCTGTTTAAAAATTCCGGCCTGAAAGTCTTTCGAAGCTCTTCAAGCACATTATCCTTCATCCTGTCATATGATCTTTCAGATTCCCCTTCATCGGTCGAGAATCCCATAGTCCTTTGCTTTCTTATGGTTTCCGCACCAACATTTGATGTCATTATGATTATGGTATTCTTGAAGTTGACTGTTCTTCCCTGTCCATCCGTAAGCCTTCCATCTTCGAGTATCTGCAGCAAAATGTTGAACACATCGGGATGGGCCTTTTCGATTTCATCAAATAGAACCACCGAATACGGATGCCGTCTCACGGCTTCTGTAAGCTGACCGCCTTCATCATAGCCGACATATCCCGGAGGAGATCCTATAAGCCTGGACACCGAATATTTTTCCATATACTCAGACATATCTATCCTGACCATCGCATTTTCATCACCGAACATTGCTTCCGCCAGCGCTTTGGAAAGCTCGGTCTTTCCTACCCCCGTGGGTCCTAAGAATATATAGGAACCGATCGGCCTTTTAGGATCTTTAAGGCCAACTCTGGCTCTTCTGACAGCCCTTGATATTGCCTTTACAGCTTCATCCTGGCCGATTACCCTTTTATGAAGTATCTCTTCAAGATGCAGCAGCCTTTCGGATTCCTTTTCTGTAAGCTTGCTTACAGGTATATTGGTCCACTTTGCAACAACCTGGGCGATCTCTTCAGGTCCTACAATAGGGTTTGAAGCTTCATTCTGATTTTTCCAGTTCCCTTTGAGGCCATCTAATTTATTCTTTAATTTCCTTTCTTCATCCCTGAATTTTGCAGCTTTTTCAAATTCCTGGCTTCTTATGGACTCTTCCTTTTCTTTCTCAATTGCGCTCAACCTGTCCTCTAATTTTTTCAAATCATCGGGCGGCGTAAACATCTGAAGCCTTACTCTGGCAGCGGCCTCATCCATTAGATCTATTGCTTTATCGGGCAGGTATCTGTCTGTTATATACCTATCCGAAAGTTCAACCGCCGTTTCAATTGCTTCATCAGTAATCTTTACCCTGTGATGGGCTTCATATTTATCCCTCAGTCCTTTTAATATCTCAACTGCCGCTCTTTTGTCAGGTTCTCCTACCATAACAGGCTGGAACCTTCGTTCGAGCGCAGGATCCTTTTCGACATATTTCCTGTATTCTTCAATAGTCGTCGCACCGATGCACTGCAATTCACCCCTTGCAAGGGCAGGTTTCAATATATTCGATGCATCAATCGCACCTTCTGCGGCACCTGCACCTATTATGGTATGCATCTCATCTATAAATAGTATCACGTTTCCGGCCTTTCTTATCTCAGCCATTACCTTCTTTAACCTTTCTTCAAATTCGCCTCTATATTTCGAACCGGCTACCATCGACGAAAGATCAAGTACGACAACTCTTTTATTCCTCAGCAACTCAGGCATCCTGCCTTCTACTATCTTTTCAGCCAAACCCTCAACCACAGCCGTCTTTCCAACTCCAGGCTCACCTATTAGCACCGGATTATTTTTTGTTCTTCTTGAAAGTATCTCGATAACCCTTTCGGTTTCGTTTTCTCTTCCTATAACCGGGTCGAGCTTGCCTTCCTTTGCCATTTCTGTAAGATCGCGTCCATACTGATTGAGCGTCGGCGTATTTGCACCCTTTTGCGATACATCCGCTTCCTTGCCCGTAGATTCGCCCATTCCCATGCTATCTATAAGTTCCTGCCTTAATCTGTTAAAATCTACTCCAAGGGATTCAAGAGCAGCGACTCCGACACCTTCCCCTTCTCTTATAAGTCCGAGAAGCATATGTTCAGGGCCAACATAATTGTGCCCCAGATTCCTTGCTTCAACAATGGATAATTCAAGCAGTCTCTTTGTCCTGGGAGTCAAGGCCATCTCCGTCTGATACATGGAAGGTGTACCTCTTCCTTCAATATTTTCCACCTGTTCTCTTACTTTATCAAGCGTTACTCCCATATTTTGCAATATCTTTGAAGCACTGCCTTCTCCTTCTTTTATGATACCGAGAAGTATATGTTCAGTCCCTACATAAGTATGATCAAAATACTGAGCCTCTTCCTGAGCCAGAAGCAAAACCTTCTGAGCCCTTTCCGTAAATCTTCCAAACATCATAATATCACCTCATTTCAACTTTTCTCGTACATATTCGGCCCGCTTTATGTCCCTTAATTCAGGTGAAAGTTCCTTTCCTTCCCTTTTAACCAAATTAGCAGGCTGCATATTTATCATAATTTCGTTCAATAAAATGGGATCTATCCCGTCAATTATTCCTAATTCTTTCCCAAGCCTTACATTTGATAGGAGATTCAAGCATTCGCTGCTCGATAATATTCTCGCATTTTTAAGTATCCCAAGGGATCTCCATGCAGTGTCTTCAACCATGGTCATATTTGATTCCTTTAATCTCTGCCTTGCGGCTCTTTCCTTATCGATCAGCTGCTTTGTGACTGCAGCAAGGTTGGATATTATCTCCTCTTCGGAAAGACCTAGCGTTATCTGGTTTGATATCTGGTATATATTACCCTGTACGTTCGAGCCTTCTCCGTATATTCCCCTTATAGTAAGCCCTACCTGGCTTACCGCATTCAACATTCCATTAATGTTTTTAGTAACGGACAAACCGGGAAGATGTAACATAACTGAAGCTCTGATTCCTGTCCCTATATTCGTAGGGCAAGCCGTAAGATAACCTATTTTCTGATCATATGCATAATCGATATTTTCTTCAATGACATCGTCTATATTGCTTGCAAGTTCATAAACTTCCCGCAGCTGAAACCCAGGGTAAATGACCTGCAGCCTTATGTGATCCTCTTCATTTATCATGATGCTGACGGTTGAATCTTTATTTATAAGCACCGCCGACTTTTCACAGTTATCTACAAGCCCCGGGCTTATAACATGTTGCTCAACCATCGCCATCCTGTCTGTCGGAGTGATCTTTGAAAGTTCGATAAGGCGAAACTCTTTGGAAAGCACGGTATTGCTTTTTAAAATCGCATCGCTGCACTTTTGTATGATTTTTTTTGCCTCTTCAACACTCATCATATGAGGGAAGCGATATCCCTTTACATTCCTTGCAAGCCTTACCCTGCTTGAAAAAATGATGTCGCTTTCCGGACCTTCTTCGTTTATCCAGTTCCCCATGGCTTACACCCCCTTGTTATTATCCTTATTCTCCAGTTCTTTTATTCTATCCCTGAGTTTCGCAGCTTTTTCAAATTCCTCGCTGTCTATAGCCTTCTTAAGCTCATATTTTAATCTCTCGGTGTCCCTCTTAATCCTTATAAGTCCGCCGGTTCTTCTTGGTACCTTGCCTGTATGCTGTGTATTTCCATGTATTCTTTTTATTATAGGTTCAAGTCTGTCCGCAAAAGCATGATAGCATTCACTGCATCCAAGCATGCCCGTTCTTTTAAACTCTTCAAAGTCGAGCCCGCATGCCGGACATTTTATATGCTTTTCCGTCTGGTACGTAACAGGATTGTTTCCTGTAAAATCCATAAGCCCTGTCAGTATATTCGAAAACGAGAAAGGAGCGACAAAGTCCGTTACATCGCTGCCTATGTTAAATTCATTTCTCTCTCTCGCACATTGTTCACAAATATGGAATTCACTCTTTACTCCGTTTATTATTTTTGTGATATGCACTGTTGCGGGTCTTTCATTACAAATCTCACATAACATATATTTTACCTCCTTTAAGATTGTATAACTCTTTATCTGTCTTTCGTTTATTAAAAGCTAACTTAACAAAACAATCAGCATCGATTTTAGAATATTTGCCCTTAAGGAATCTCTCATCTCTTGCTGCACATTTATAGTCTTATCATTTATAGCAGCATTCATTATAGATGCTTCCCTCTCTGTTATAAGATTATGATCCAGAAAAGCATCTATATAAGATTCCGCTGCCCTCTGTGTAATCTCGCCGCCTATTTTTTCTGAAATAAGCTTATTTAAGTAATCATTACCATCCAAGCTTATTCTTGTTATTCTGATGGAGCCGCCTCCGCCTCTTTTGCTTTCTATATAATAACCCCTGTCCGTGTTAAATCTCGTCATCAATACATAATTGATTTGAGACGGCGCACATCCGAAATGATTTGCAAGTTCATTCCTCTGTATTTCCAGAATATCCCCGTCGGTTTCTTCAAACATTCTTTTAATGAATTCTTCAATCAAATCAGATAACCTTGGCATCCATTTCACCTTCTTTTGACTTTGACTTTCTTTGACCTTTGTTCTAATTACATTATATACGGTTATAAAAATAATTCAATACCTAAAATTAATTATTTTAAACCAAATGGCAAAAAAGATTTATAAACATCTATTTAATATTATTTCAAATTATTTGACTTTTAAACCTTTCATATACCTTCCTGATCTCATCATCGTATTCTATAAATAATCCTGCTATATCCGGATCAAAACTTTTTCCTGATTCACTGATAATTATATTTCTGGAATATTCATAAGAGAATGCATCCTTGTATGATCTCTTGCTGGTAAGTGCATCAAAGACATCGGCCACCGCGACAATCCTCGCACTCAGAGGTATATCCTCTCCTGCCTTTCCATATGGGTATCCGCTTCCATCCCATTTTTCATGGTGGCCTTCCGCAATTTCTATACCCATGCTGAATATGCTTCTTCCATTCTTCTGTACTTTTTTCTCCGCGGTTTTTAGCACCCATGAACCATATATGGTGTGAGCCTGCATTATAGAAAACTCTTCAGGTGTAAGCCTTCCGGCCTTTAAAAGTATATCATCCCTTATTCCTACCTTGCCTATATCGTGAAGAGTGCTAAATCTTTCGATATTGTCGATATAGTCGATATTTATTATATCGCTGTATTTTTTATTCTTTGATAGAAGTTTTGCCAGCAACCTCGAGTATACGGATATTCTCTTTAAGTGCTCTCCTGTATTACGGTCCCTTTGTTCAGCCAGTTTTGCAAGTGCCTGCACGGAACCTATTATCATATCATCTATGAATATAGTTTTTTCAAGTCCGAGAGCTATGCTGTTGGCGATGATTTTCAAAAAATCAATATGTTCCTTTTTATATATATTTTTACGATTGCTCGAGAAAAAAATAATTCCTATTACTTTTTTATTGTTTTTGAGCGGAAAGGTAATCGATGATCTTATGCCTTCCTCAAGAAGTATTTTATTATATTCTTTAATGGATTTGCCCTTAGTATAGTCTTCAAGATCATTTATAATCCTCTCTTTGCCCGTTTGCACAATTTTTATAAGACTGGTATCATAAATATTTGTTTTATATCCCAAGAGCCTCTTCGGTAAGTTTTTATGATTTTTTCCTGATGCACCAAAAGAAGCTTTTATAGTTTCCCCATCATCTTCAATTAGCGCAATGCCTATATATGTATATGGAATATATGCCGAGAAAGAATCATATATGTAATCCAAAATATCTTTAAAAGGTTTATTCATGTTTATATTTTCTATCAACGATATCAAGCTGTTAAACTTGTCCGAATTCATGATCGATTTTTCTTTTATGCCCATAAATATCCCTCCACAAATGTAATCATATATATTATCGTACATGCATTAAATTGGTTTAGCATAAATTTGCATTAACATACAAAAAGAACCGGATAAAAACTAATCCGGCTTTTTTAGTACACTTCTTATCAGGCATATGTCTTATATCTGATATCCGAAAAATATTCTCAAATAATCCTGTTGTCCCGCTTTTATTCATATAGCGAGCGATCCTTTTCAAGCTTGTTAAATATAATGACAATCACCGATGTTAAAAGCAGGTATATAACTGCTGCTATTATAAAGGGTGAAATTGTAAAATCCCTTGTAACCGCTTCTTTTGCAGCCCTAAGCAGGTCCGGCATGCCGATGGCGGCCACAAGTGCCGTATCTTTTACGAGATTTATGGCTTCATTTGAAGTTGGAGGAATTATCCTCCTTATAGTCTGAGGCAATATAATAATCAGCATAGTCTGCCTGTAATTCATCCCTAAAACCCTTGCGGCTTCATACTGGCCCTTGTCTATCGATTGTATGCCTGCTCTTATTATTTCTGAAAGATATGCAGAATAGTTCAATATAAAAGCCAGCGATGCCGCTATAAATGGTTCAAACCTTATCCCAAGTACCGGTAATCCAAAATATACAAAAAATACCTGCAGCATAAGGGGAGTCCCTCTAAGTATCCATGTATAGATATCAGCCGCAAATTTAAGCGTTTTTATTCCCGATACTTTAACAAGCGCGATTATAAGTGCAATGGGAATGGAAAACAATGCTGTAACTGCATACAATTCGATAGTTGTTATTGAACCTTTTAGTATAAATATCGTGACATCCTTAACATAATCCAATTCTCTCACCCTATTTTACAACAATATCTTTACCGAACCATTTTTCAGATATTTTTTTCGCGGTTCCATCATCTTTCATGTCGTCAAGTGCTTTATCGAGAGCTTCCCTAAAATCTTTATCTTCTTTTCTTATTCCGACTCCGTATGATTCTTCCCCGAGGTTATCTTCAAGGACACTATATACGCCCGGCTTCTTGGAAATATAATACCTGCCTACAACTTCATCTACGACTACTGCATCTATTCTTCCATTTGCAAGATCCATCAAAGCTTCCGTGTTATTTGAAAACTTTCTTATTTTTTTCAGCGAGTTCATGGTCACGGCATCATTCTTCAACGCATTTTCGCTACTGCTTCCCATCTGAAGTCCGACGACTTTTCCCTTTAAATCCCCTTTAGACTTTATGGAAGAACCATTTTTTACTACGATGATCTGCCTGTTTTTCAGATATACTCTTGAAAAATCAATCTCTTTCTTCCTCTCATCTGTGATTGTAAGGCCGTTCCATATGACGTCTATATCTTTATTTTTTAAGCTAAGCACCACACCGTCCCAGTCAACAGGTTTAAATTCAACTTTGACCCCTAACCTTTTTGCTGCCTCCTTGGCAAGGTCTATATCGAATCCGACAATATCCCCATTCCCGTCTCTGAATCCCATAGGCGGAAAACTGTCATCAAGCCCTACTATGAATTTTCCCTTTTCTTTTATGCCGTTTAAAGTATTTGCACCCTGTGCACTTTTAGTCTCCTTATCGCTAATACTTTTTCGCCCTTTTAAACTGCATCCTGTAAATAATACTGCTGCCAGCAATACTATCGTAAATAAAACTTTCTCTGTCCTCTTCATTTCTATCCCCCATTTCCATTCTTTATATTATTATTATACTTTAGTAAGCTAAATTTGTAAACTATTAAACTAAAATTCTTTTAAAAAAAGGCTATCTCAAAATAAGGAAATAATACAAATTATTGAGCGGCTTAAATTTGCGAAGTCAATATATCGTATATAAAACTTATTTTGAGACAGCCTTTTTTAATTATTTCTATGCACCAACAGGTAAAGTTTCCCCCTGTCTTTATGCCCTATGGCAGATACATCAAATTCGTTACTTTTTAATACATCGATAATTGAACCGACCTCCTTTGAATTCTTATCCTGGATTATTATCTCAAGTTCATCATCCTTTGATACTATAGGAAGGATCTGATAAAGCCTATCAGTATCATTCGGAGTTATTGAAGATCCAAATTCCAATCTGTAATCCGACATAAATTCAATCCTCCTTATACTCTTATATATTTTTTGTCTATTTCAAAATTAGTATTCCAGGATAAATAAAGTTTAAGATAAACCGGATTTATATCCTTTTGGCACATATCACAAGTCTGGCATCATTAAACTCATATGAACAAGTCACCAGAGTCAATATTTTATCGCCTTTCGTCACTTCAATGCCAGTCTCATATATTGAGTTGCGTGATATTATATTAAGATACCGTGCATATTCCTCGTCGCTGTCGAAGTAAATCTGTATAAAGTCAGAGCCTTGGTGGAAAATATATACTGAAAAAATACGCCATTTCATAGATTGCTCAAGCGAGTCGTATTCAATTGTTTTATGTTTTAGGCAAAAGGCTGGATCCTTGTAATTTAAGAGGCTTCCAAACATGGTTCCGTCTTTCATGCTGTGACCATAAATAACAGTATTGAAATCCCTGTCACCGGTATTTCTGTAATCCATGAATATGGCTCCATGGGAGGACTTTTTCCGCTCCACGTTATGATTTAAATAAAATCTATTATTATCGGCTTGTACGACAGGATAATCGATTTTTGTGCCAGCTATTTTGATCCACCCGATAACATCTTTATTGATATCAAGAAGGCCCTTAAATCTGCCGGCATACTGCCTGTGTAGATTTGGATCCGAACTATCCATTTTGCCGATACTTCCTGCATTATCAAATTTATGATACTCCTCGCTCAAATTTTTATTGAGAACTGTGTTGGAATAACCATCATACAAATAGA
>ENA-UOOI01001089-UOOI01001089.1-fermentation-metagenome-genome-assembly--contig:-NODE-1089-length-30437-cov-68.500033_pt1 | contig 30437 bp, 32 predicted proteins | sample MGYA00245779_ERZ724027 | MGnify/ENA primary metagenome ERZ724027 (study PRJEB28704, sample SAMN03018318) | fermentation metagenome | biome: anthropogenic terrestrial biome; feature: soil...
CCCACGGTCCACTCCAGGGGGAGATCCCGGAGAAGAACCAGACGCGGCTCATCCCGGATATCAGCCCGGGCACTGCCCTCGCCCCCTCCCGGGCGGGGTGGGGTTTACCGGCATACCTGGAGAGTGGAGACAGGGGAGGGGGCAGGCCCCCATAGGCGTTAACTTACCAGACGGTTGTAATGCATTCTCGTTGATACCGTCAAGTATCAGGCAATCGGCGAGTTCTCATCTATGCTCTAAGGCAGTCCTTTTCCAGTGAGATTCCCGTGATCACTATCGTTTTCAGAGGAGGAGGACTATTGCCGCACACCACCGGAACCGTGTGGCTGATAATCCATCAAATCAGCCACATTTCACGGAATAGGGCATTATCCTCTCGAATCCTTATGGCTAAAGTTAGCGCATATGGGGCAGGCCCCCTCCCCGTCAGCCTCTCCCCCCATGGCGATAGCCACCACGGTCCACCGCAGGGGAAGAGCCCGGGGAAGATCCGGATCCGGCACCAGCCCCATCGGGAGGGGAGACGAGTACTAACTAAGTCCGATAATTTGGAATCGTTGCACTAGGGAATCCGGCCGGGACACCCTGACTTCCCCGGGATAGAAGAAGACCGCCGCCCCCAGGACGACATGCCGACCCGCAGAGCCCGCATCGCAGGGTGACCGCTCCCGGGGTCATCCGGCACCATAACCCGGCCAGGAACGCAAGGAGAGGCGTCTCGCGCGCCGTCGCCGGCGTGGGCGCCCGAGCGCAACGGGGAATGCCAAGACTACGGGCGATCGATGTAACTCCAGAGGAAGGGTTCACCGGGGCACACGCCGCCGGAATAGATTAGAGAAGGGGACCCGGAGGGCCCCCGGTAAAGAGAAGAAAGATCGGTCGGGTTACGCGGACTTAACCGCGAGCTCGACGTCTTCTGCCTTGATCGTCTTGCGTCCCGCGTGCTGGGCAAGCCTGTTGGCTTCCTTGGTCAGCTCGGCGATATACGCCTCAGCCTTTGTAACCAGTGCAGCAGCAGCGTCGCTGCCCACTCTCTCAGCACCATTCTTCTTTGCGATACGTACAACCGCAGCAATAGGTAGATCTGCCATAATCTGATTTCACCTCTAAAAAGAAGTGTATGAGTTAATATTTAAATATTTCGGGATTATCTCGGAAATTTACGTTTCTCTTTCCTATCAGCGATACATATGGGCAGGGCATCCTGATATCCGGCAGAAAAATGGGGCGATTGAAAAAGAGGCAGATATTGCGTTTTTCGGGTAGAGGACGCATAATTCAGGGTTTTCTGGATTCCACCATCGATTTTGCGAGCATTATTGCATTCGTATAATTTGCTGAGGCGCGCGACGTATCCACGAAAATTCTATCGATATTTACCACCGGAGCACCATGCCCGGCTCCGGCTCCAAGGAACGTGAGCGTGCGGAAGATCAGGTTCCCGGAAACCCCGTCGGGAGCGACGACCATCCCGTACCGCCTCGCTGCCTCCTCGATCAGGATCTCGGTATGCTCCGCACCCGTCAGGCGGGCGACGAGCTCGGCATCCGCCATCGTCCGGTCGACGGTCGGGTGACGCCCGATATCCCCGAGGCGTCCGCCCGAGAGGACCGCCACACCATCGGCGAGACCGAAACTCCGGGCGATATCGCGGCCCCGCTCGACGAATCGAACCTTCTCCATGACCGTCCAGCCCTCGTCGACACCGACCGGGGCGAGGAGAAAAAGGTGTCCGTCGGCGGTCTCGAGAAGGGCTATCCGCTCCAGGTGGTCGACACCTGCGGCCCCTTTGAGGGCCGCAAGCGTGGAAGACGCAGGCAGGGTGCCCCTGACGGCGGCATCGATCCTGCCGGCGGCGAGAGCCTTGATGAGGGCGACCTCCGGCTGCTCCGCCTCGACGACCGTAACCGCATCTCCGAACAAGTCAGCAGTCCCGGGGCGGGAAAAAAGGATAAGGTTAACTTCCCGGCCGACCGCCCGGACAGTCGAGAGGATCTTCGCATCAGGGGATGCCGCACCAAGCCCGACCGTTACCGGCATACATTCCCTTCGGTGAAGATCTGCATGATGCCGTTCTGGTCCAGGTCAAAGACCTGTGTCTCCCGGCCCAGGTACCTGACGGTCAACCTCCGGCCGCCGTTAACCACCCCGATAGGGGCTGCAGTGATGCCGGCATCAACAAACCGGCGGCAGACCTCCTCCACGTTCTCCTCTTTCGCAGTCAGGATGAACCCCATGCCGGGATACATGCGCACCCACTGCTCGAAGGAAAGGCCGAGCGCGGAGAGGTCCGGCCGGGGTATCGCCTCAAGATCGATCACCGCCCCCTTCTCGCTCACCTCAAGGAGCATGCCGAGCGTCCCGATGACACCTGGGTTGCTGATATCCTTACCGGCTGTCACCAGGCGCTCTTTTCCCAGATCCTCCATCACCCGGATCTGGGCCCGCACCACCTCTGCCGACTTCATCGTGACCGAGTCCCAGTTGAAACAGCATGACGGGTGAACCCGGCCGTCGAGGTCTATCGCCGCGACCACGCAGTCACCCTCCTCTGCCGTATCCGAGAAGATGAGCTGGTCTATCCTGGCCGTCCCGAGGATCGCCACATCCACAACGCTGTACGGCGTCTCCGGGTGCAGATGCCCACCCACGATCGGGACGCCGAACTGCGTGGATGCAGCGACCATGCCCCGGGTCACCTCGTCGCGGATCAGGTTGTTCGTGACGGAGAGGATATCAACCATCGCAACAGGCCTTCCCCCCATAGCAGCGATATCATGAACGTTCACGAGCACGGCACAGTATCCTGCCCAGAACGGGTCTGCCTCCATGAGCTTGCTCCAGATGCCGTCTGCCGCAAGCAGCAGGGCATCCTCCCCATTATGCCGGATGACCGCAGCGTCCTCACCGAACGAAGCGACAACATCAGGGCTCTCGATCCGGAGAGACCGGACCATATCTCCGATCGCCTTCTTCCGGGTAACGCCTTCGTATTCCCTGACAGCCTGTGCTACCGTATCGGTGGAGCAATCCTTCACCACAAGAACACCAACACTCCGCTTTTCCTTATGGTATTCTGCCTCATCAGAGATAATGTATTTGATTCACCAGTATTATGCACTCTGCTCCGGGAACCGATAGCAAGCGGCATAGCATGCCCGGTCCCGATCCGGGAAAAACCTCCGGCAGACGTCCGGTAGCAGAACAGCGGCGTTCTCGTGCAGGGTCTCCCGGGATCTTCTGCGTCTGCACCGGGGTTGTATTTTTGATGCATCGCGTCACATAGATCTGTATGGATTGGGTGGAAAAGTACAGGCCACAGCGCCTTCAGGACGTTGTGGGGAACTCCGGCGCCGTCAGGCAGATGTACGAGTGGGCGCGGGACTGGTCGCGGCAGAAGAAGCCGCTGCTCCTGTACGGGAAACCCGGTATCGGCAAGACATCAAGCGCTCACGCCCTTGCCAACGACATGAACTGGGAGATGGTGGAGCTGAACGCCTCCGACCAGCGGACCAAATCGGCCCTCGAACGGGTGGCGGGATCGGGCTCCACCACGGCCAGTCTCTCCGGTGCGAGCCGCAAACTCATCCTGCTCGACGAGGCCGACAACCTGCACGGGCAGGCGGACCGGGGCGGGGCGAAGGCGATCGTGGAGATCATCGCGGCGTCGCAGCAGCCGATCATCCTGATAGCAAACGATTACTACTCCCTCTCAAGAGACATCAAAGCGGCCACGGAGCCGGTGCAATTCCGGGCGCTCCAGGCCCGCTCGATCGTCCCCCGCCTCCGCCAGATCTGTGCCGCAGAGGGTGTGACGTGCGATCCGCTCGTGCTCGATGATATCGCCGGCCGCGCCGGCGGCGATATGCGGGCCGCGGTGAACATGCTCTACGCCGCAGCCATCGGGAAGGAGCACCTCGCGACGGGTGACGTCCACACTTCCGCAAAGGACGAGCGATCCACGATCTTCGAACTCGTCGGCGGGGTCTTTAAGGGACGGAGGGACGCTGACCTGCTCCGCATGGCGGTGGAGGTCGAGGATACCCCCGACACCATCGAACAGTGGCTCGAAGGGAACATCGACCATATGCCCGATCTCGCCTCCCGGGCAAAGGGCTACGCCTGCCTATCAAGAGCGGACGAGTATATCGGCCGGACATACCGGCGGCAGTACTACACACTCTGGCGGTACGCAAGCGCCGTCATGCTCATCGGCGTCGCCGACGCCGCCGGCGGGCACGGCGTCCACGGCCGCATCATGCCGCCATCGCGCTGGCAGAAGATGGGAGCATCGAAGAAACAGAAAACGATCCGGGCAGGCCTGACCCGGAAACTCAGCGATATGACGCATATACCGGAGGATGCTCTCCGTGAAGACTTCTTCACGGCGATCAGCATCCTCGTCGAGCAGGACCCTGCAGGATACGTCCGCGAGTTCGAGCTCGACGCAGATGAGCTCGCCCTCTTCATCCACGATAAGGCCCGGGCCACAAAGGTGGTCAAAGACGTGGCAAAGGAGGAGAAGGCGAAGGAGAAGAAGGAGTCAGGCAAACAGAAGGCCTCCGGCAAAGGCAGGAAGCCCAGAGACGACGATCCTCCCGGCGACACCGCAGAGATGCGGCAGGACCTCCCCCCGGGTCAGGCGACGCTCTTTTAAGGGCTGCGGCGGCGGTGGTAGCGGTGGAGGAGGACCGGGCCGCAGTCCACGATCTCGCCGCCGTCCTTGTATATCTCACATCCCAGGTGGTAGACGAGTAGATCGCAGTTGACCCGGTCGGCAAGCGCGATCAGCGGCGGGACCATCTCCACACCGGGACGCACGGCGTAGATCAGGTCCGCACCTGCATACAGCCCGATCTCGGGCTCGAATATATCGTCGGTCACCACCGTGAGCCCGTCGTGCCGGATGCCGGCCCTTATATCAGTGCAGAGGGTAAGAGCGCCGGCTGCCGCGATAACCCGGGCGGCGTCGGGATTGTTGCCGATGCCCACTTCCACGACCCGACGGTAGCGAGCGGCGATATACTCTCCGATGCTCCGTTCAATACGTTTATAGTGACGCATTACCCAGAGATTATGTAATGGGCATCAATATTCTTTGGGATCCGCAGGCACCGGCAGGTATCGAGCTCCCGGTCGCCCGGATGATAGCGATGATCCTCGGAAGAGAGACCGGGCTCGTCGAGTACCCGTTCATCATCGACGGTTACGACAGGAACCGTGACCAGCACGATGCTCAAAAGATCCTGGACCGCCTGCAGGATACCCTCACCCGCAGATACGACATCCCCGGCCCCCTGCTGCTCGTCACCTCCCGGGACCTCTACGTCAACGGGTGCGACTTCGTCTTCGGCCTCGCGAGGCCGGCAAGCGGCGTCGCCATCGTCTCGACCGCCCGCCTCGGGAACGGTTACTATGGGAGGAGACCGGACGACACCGACCTGATCGACCGGACCGCGAAAGAGGGAGCACACGAACTCGGGCACCTCCTCGGGCTCGGGCACTGCGAAAACCCCGAATGCGTCATGTTCCGGCCGCGGACTCTGGACGAACTGGACCGGAAGAAGAAGATGCTCTGTCCGGCCTGCAGGGAGGCGCCGGGCCCCGGGGAAGAGGGATGACAGCAGCCCCCGACGCTGCTGCTCTCATGCTGGCTGCTGACAACTCCCGTCGGGAACACCTCACGGCGTTCCGGGAGAGAGCCCTGCAGGGACGGCCTGGCAAAAGTTTTAAACGAAAGTCACGGGAAACCTAGGAGTGAATTACAATGGGATACTCTTCTTCCTTAATCCAGCGAAAGTTCAAAGATATCGTCGGGAGGCGCTACGAGGCAGTCCTCAAGGACTACAGTGAGTTTCTGCTGACCGACGAGGAGATGCTCGTCCCGGAGGTCCGGTCGATCCTGATGCCGCTCGACATCTTCGTCCACGATATCACCGACGAAGCCATCGAGGTGCTCTCTGCCTACAACGCCACCATCTCGCTTGCCTACATCACCGATGCCGGGGTTATCGAACTCCTTGAGCAGGCGCTCAACCATGCATCAACGGAGGAATTCCGGGCGAAGAAGGAAGAGGAGGGGCGGGAGCTTCTCGAACGGACCGCGGCAAAACTCAAAGAACACGGCTTCTCAACCCAGACGCGGATGTTTGTCGGGCATAAGGGCGACGATGTTGTCAGGATAGCAAAGAATCACGACATGGTTGCACTCTGCCGACGCTATGCTGACGGGGAGTCGACCGACGTCTCGGTCAGCCCAATCGTCCTGCGTATCTGCCAGCGGGTGGAGACACCCGCGCTCATCTACTGACGGGTGCATCAATGGAAACTGTTGCACTCATCGCTATAGCGGTCTTTCTCTTCACCTACGCGCTCATCATCGACGAGCGGATCCACCGGGCGGTTGCCGCCATGCTCGGGGCGGCGATCGTCGTCTTCATCGGTATCGTCCCCTGGGAGGCGCTCCTCCAGCACGTCGACTTCGGGACGATCTTCCTGCTCCTCGGCATGATGATCATCGTCAATACCGCCCGCGGTAGCGGCCTCTTCGAGTACATCGCCATAAAGACGGCAAAACTCGCGAACGGAAGTCCTATCCGGGTTCTCATCCTCTTTGCGCTCGTGACTGCGCTCGTGAGCGCGTTCCTCGACAACGTCACCACGGTCCTCCTCCTCACCCCGATGCTCCTCTACGTCGCGAGGGTGATGAAGCTCAACCCCATACCGTTCCTGGTCACGGAGATCTTCGCCTCCAACATCGGCGGGGCCGCGACGCTCATCGGCGATCCCCCGAATATCATGATCGCATCGTCTGCGGGACTGACGTTCAACGAGTTCCTGATCCACCTCGGCCCCATCATGGCCATCGATATGGCGATTCTCATAGGGATGATGTACCTCATCTACGGCCGGTCCATGAAGGTGAGCCCCGATGAGCGCAAGGAGATGGTCCGGACGCTCAACGGCCTCGATGAGCGGGCGGCGATCGTCGACCGGGCGCTCTTCAAGAAGTCGGTGGCCGTCATCGCCTTCGTGGTCGTCCTCTTCTTCATTCACGACCGGATCGGGGAGATCCTGCACATAGTCCTGCCGTTCGTCGACCCGACGATGGGGCTTGAGCCCGCAGAGGTAGCCCTCATCGGGGCGGCGATCCTCCTCTTCTGGAGCAGGCAGTCTCCAGAGGAGATCTTCGAGAAGATCGAGTGGCCGGCCCTCTTCTTCTTCGGCGGGCTCTTTGTCATCGTCGGCGCCCTCGTCGAGACCGGCGTCATCGCGAGCATCGCCTCGGTCATGGTCGAGAACGTCAGTTCTACCGGTGAAGCGATGTTCATCGTGACCTGGTTTGCCGCCATCGCCTCGGCGATCGTGGACAACATCCCCCTGACCGCGGCGATGATACCGCTCATCCACGACCTCGGGACGACGATGGATGTCTATCCGCTCTGGTGGGCGCTCGCCCTCGGTGCATGCCTCGGCGGGAACGGCACTGCCATCGGAGCGTCGGCAAACGTTGTTGTTATCGGTATCGCTGAGCGTGAGGGGATCGGCATCACCTTTATCGATTTCCTGAAAGTAGGGATGCTGGTGCTCTTCGTGACGGTGGCGGTGGGCTTTGGCATGCTCTGGATGATGTTTGTGGTGTGAACGACATGAAAATACTCGTGCTTATCGATGGTTCGAAGTGGAGTCACAAGGCGGCTCTGCATGCGATTGAACTGGCAAAGCGGAAGAATGCCGAGGTGGTCCTCTTCTCGGTGCTGGATATAGCGGAGGCCAGAGCGCTGGCGTTCAACTTCTGCGCCCAGAGCGGCATATGCGACCAGGTAAAGGACTATGAGGGCCGGATCTGGGGAGATATGCGGAAGAGCACCCAGCAAGAACTCACCGCCATCCTCTCCCGCTATACGGGGGAGAAGGTCCGGTGCTCATCAAAGATCATGGAAGGCCGGATCAGGGATGAGGTGTTGCGGGAGGCGAACTCCGGCGAATACGGGCTGGTCGTCATGGGCGCTTTCGGCAGGAGCGGGAAGACCCGGATCAGCGCCCTGCTCGAACAGATTGGCGGTGCGGTCAGGCCGCCGCTGCTCGTCGTCCGGTGACCATCTCATTTTTGGCCGGTGCAACCTCCCGGGAGCAGGCCTTGCGGGCATCCTGCTCGCTGACCGACACGGCGCTCGACCGTACCTGAAGCGACGCCTGCCACAGCCGACGGCACCGGGCACATCTCTGGTTCCCTCCCCGTCCCACACCCGCATATCATGCCGGGATGGAGAGGAGGTCTCCTCCCGGGCAGGACTGCCGAAGATCCGGGCTTACTTCACCTGCTCAAGGTCTTCCGAGAGGTCGCCCGTCCAGAAGTCGACGGCGAGGAGGGGGGGCGACCGCAAGGGTGATGCAGGCCCCGATGAGGAGGGAGGCGGCGGCAACGACGGCGTAGCGGGGCAGTGCGTCTCCAGCCATGGGATCACTCACAATGCCCCGATATCCTCATACCAGAGGTCGGGGTGCGCCTCGATGAACGCGTGCATCATCGCTTTGCAGACGTCAAGATCCAGGTCGAGCACCTCGACACCGTGAGATTCGAGGAACTCCCGGGCTCCCGGGAAGTTTACCGACTCTCCTGCCACGACCTTCCCGATCCCGAACTGGACGGCCGCTCCTGCACAGAGGTAGCAGGGCATCAGCGTGGAGTAGAGAGTACACTCTGCGTAACTCTGGAGCCGCCCGGCGTTCCTCAGGCAGTCAATCTCGGCGTGGAGTATAGGGTCGTTACACTGGACACGGCGGTTGTGTCCCCGGCCGATGATCCGGCCGCCGCGAACCAGCACCGACCCGATGGGTATCCCACCCTCCCGAAGCCCCTCTTCTGCCTCTTCGATGGCGCACTTCATGAATAAGTCCATATCTGACGGTCTCCTGGATAACACAAATGGGATTATAAACTGATCGTAATCAGTAGCCAGATAAAAGAAGTTACTACAAGATTATAAACACATACGAGAAGGATGCGATGGAACCAGGCTCCGGCAGTGGAGATAGGTTCAATACCCGGCGGCGGCCCGGTCCGGCGGCAAAGAGCGGGGGAGCATACCCGGATTTTACCCGCACAGAGTCAGACGCTCGGAATCTCCCGCTCGGTCCCGATCTCGTCGAGCGCCTCCCGGGCGGCAAGCCTGACGTCGCGGTCAGCATCGCCGAGGAGGCGCACCAGGGATTCCCTGGCCCGCGGGTTGCCTATCCGGCCGAGCGCCCGTGCCGCCATCCTCCGGACCCGGGGTTTTGCGTCGTCGAGAACCCGGATCAGCGGCTCGACGGCCCGGGGATCGCCTATGTTCCCGAGTGCCCATGCCGCCCCTGCCCTGACCCAGGAATTATCGTCCTCCAGGCTCCGTATCAGCGGGAGCACAGGTTCGCGTTCATCAATAATCCCGAGCGCTTTCGCCGCCTTCCACCGGACATCGACGTATTCGTCATCCAGCGCCCGGATCAGCGGCTGCACCGCACGACGGTCGCCTATCTCCCCAAGCACATCCGCCGCCCGCCACCGCTCGTTGGAATTCCCGGACTCCAGCATCGAGAGATACCTGTGGAGTTTCTTCTCCCTGTCGAGGTCTGCGGCCCCTCCTCCCGGTACTGACGAATCCTTCCCTGCCATAGGCCACCTCACGCTCACCTTGGGTCACCGGAGTATAAGGTTTTGCCCCGCAAGGGGGCGCCACCGGGAGGTGCATTTTTCTACTATCGCTCCCATCACCATAGTATGGAGTGTCCGACCGGTACACCGGAGGGTACGGCGTTCCCGCCGGATCTGGAACGCCTCGGCATCGTCCCGGGAGCGAAGATCGACATCAGGGATCTCGATACGATAGGAAAACGCAACAACTTCCATATCTACCTCTACTTTGAGGAAGACCTGGCCCGGGACTCTACGCTCCGGGAAGACCTGCAGGAATACGGTGACGTCCCGGACCTGGATCGCCCGTTCATCAGGCTGGACGCATTTCTCCGATTCGCCACCGAGTCGGACCCCCTCTTCACCCAGCGCCTGGACGAACTCCCGCTGGTCGTGGAGGTCGTCGCCTACGGGGAACTTGGGATACGGGAGGGGAAAGCCGTGCCGTACGTCAAAGGGGTTATGCCGTTTCTCGACGAACTCGCGATGGAGGATACGCCGACAGTCTCCTGATCCCCTCTTTCTTCTCCCGGACGCTTCCGGCACCGGTCACGGAACCCGGACCGTGCCTGCTCCCTTCAGAATATCCAGGCTCACGTCGAAGTTCCTGACCGTATGGGTGAGCGCGCCCATACTGATGATATCGATCCCTGTCGCGGCATACCCGGCAAGGTCGCCGGCCCCAACCCCTCCCGAGACCTCGAGGATCAGGCGGTCCCGGAGACCCCGCTCGCTGAGCGCACGAACCGTCTCCCGGACCGCGTCCGGTGCCATGTTGTCGAGCAGGACGACGTCCGCCCCGGCTTTTGCAGCCGTGATTGCGTCCTCAGCCGTCTCGACCTCCACCTCGACTGTCCGGTAGGCGCTCTCTCCCCTCGCCCTCCGGATCGCTTCCGGGAGCGGCACCAGCACGAGGTGGTTATCCTTGATCAGGACCATATCCGAAAGGCAGTAGCGGTGCGGGTCGCCCCCGCCGAGCATCACCGCCTTCTTGTCGAGCACCCGGAGCCCCGGGGCCGTCTTCCGGGTCGCAGCGACCCGCACGTCCGGCGAGACCGTGCGGACAGCATCGACCGCTTCCCGGGTCCGCGTCGCAATTCCGCTCATCCGCCCAATGATGTTGAGCGCCGTCCGCTCCACGAGGAGGACCGCCCTTGCAGGGCCGTCGAGTTCAAGGAGGATCGCCCCCGGGGCGACCGCCCTGCCATCAGGGATACGCTCGCGAACCGTGACCCCGAAGTGCTCAAAGAGCGCCCGAGCCTCCGCAAGACCAGCGACGGTCCCCGGATCGTTCGCCCGGACCACCGCCCGGCAGGCGACGTCGGGGACGACCGCTTCAGAGGTGACGTCGCCCCACGGCGCATCCTCCCGGATGAACCGGAGCAGGTCCTCGACCGGGATCATACGCACTCACGCCCCGACAGCGATCATCCGCTCGATAGCCCGCCGCGCCCGGTCCATGACCTCAGGGGAGAGGACGATCTCGTGCTCCTCGCGATCGAGCGCCTGCTGGAGGTCGGCAAGGGATATCTTCTTCATATCCGCGCAGACTGCCTCCGGTTTCTCGTAAAAGACTCTTCCCGGGTAGAGCACCCGCAGGCGGGAGACCATCTCCCGCTCGGTGAAGACCGACCAGGGCTCATCTCCATCAGCGGCACCCCGGACCATGCCTCCAGTGGACGCGATCAGGTCCGCCTTCTCCTGGACCTCCGGCAGGCATTCGGGGTGACAGACGACCATACCGCCCTTCTTCCGGGCCGCTTCGACGTCGGCAAGAGTAAACCCGGTGTGGACATAGCAGTGGCCGCCGGGGGAGATAGGGATGATCGTCTTCTCGGGAAGCTCCCGCTGGACGTATGCCGCAAGGTTTGCATCCGGCCCGAAGAGGATCGTAGTGTTCGAAAGCGACCCAACGACCCTGACTGCGTTTGCCGATGTGCAGGTTATATCAGCGAGCGCCTTGCTCTCCGCTGTGCTGTTGACGTAGACCACCACGGCTGCATCAGGATACCGCTGTCGTGCCTCCCGGATCAGGTCCGGGGTCAGAAAGTCAGCGAGGGGGCACCCCGCATCCTCCACCGGGATGATCACCTTCCGTTCGGGGTTGAGGATCTTCGCCGTCTCGGCCATAAACCGGACGCCGCAGATGACAATCAGGTCCGCCTTGGCTTCCTTCGCCTTCACCGCGAGCTCGAGGCTGTCGCCCACGACATCGGCGAGCGCCTGGATCGCCAGGGGCTGGTAGTTATGTGCCATGATGACTGCGTTCTTCCTGGCTTTGAGCGCACGAATCTCTTTTTCCATTGCTATGTACCCACCACCAGAGGGTTTTCGAGGTTCTTTAAGAGCGTCAGGATGGAGAGGGCCGCCATATAACTTGTGGCGGGGTTATCAGGGCTCGGGACGTTCCTGACCCTTATGTAGATGTCCCCGAAGTCGCCCTCGACGAATATCTCGTGAATGTTCCTCTCTGCTGCAGGGTCGACCCAGAGTTCCACATCGGCATCCCGGCCGGCAGCAAGTCCCAACGCTACTGCGACGTTGATATTTTTCGGGTATTGCTTTATACAGTCGTGCGCCAGCCCTTTAAATATCTCCGTCCGGGTCGTGGCGGTCATCCCGAGTGATGCGGGAGGTTTTGTCGTCCGGAGGAGGAGTTTTTCCGGCGGCGATACCTGGCCGATCTTGAGGTTATCGAGCCCGACGATGGCACCGCTTGGTATACGGATCTTCTTTCCCGCCTCCCGTGCAGCCTCGATGAGGCGCTCGCGGAACTCCTCATCCGCGAGAGCCCCCCCGGAGAGGACGATGATGTCCCGTCCCGACCGGAGGACTGCCTCCCCGTAGTATCTGACAGCGTCGACGGAGGCAGCTTCCACAACAATCGAGAAGTCTTCCTGCATGAAGGCGTCAAAGTCCGTATACGACCGGGCATGGCAGAGCGCCGCCAGTTCTTCCGCCCGCCCGGGGATGATATCGAAGACTGCGACAACCTGGATGCTCTCGGCGTGCGTGGCGATGATGCGCCCGACGTTGCCGCATCCTAGCAACCCTATTTTAATCATCGAATAAAGAAATTGTAATATTAGCGGTTAAGTATTGTGCTCTGCACAAAATCGCCCGGAAGAGGGGTAAAATATCCTCCGACCGGAAGGGGAGATCACACCGCCGGGAGATCAGGCTGGCTGCCAACCGCGCGCAAGGAGAGTCGATGACCACCACTCTAGAAGATTTACGAGGAAAACGAATCTACATCGAGAGTTACGGGTGCACCTACAACCACGCCGACACCCGGAGGCTCACGGCGATACTGGAAGGTCTCGGCTGCACGCTGACCGGGCCGGACGAGGCGGACGCCGTGATCATCAACACCTGCACGGTGATCGGCACAACCGAGCGCAAGATGCTCCGCCGCCTCGCTGCGTTCGCCGACCGGGACCTCTATGTGACCGGGTGCATGCCGCTTGTCCAGATGGAGAGGGTCCGCTCGGTCTGCACGCCGCACGTCATTCTCCCAGACGAGATTCACGAGCGCTCTTGCAGCGTCGGCACCCGGGGAGCAGGAGCAATCGGCGTGGTGCAGGTGGCGAGCGGGTGCGTCGGCCGGTGCAGTTACTGCATCACCCGGCTCGCACGGGGGCGGCTCAAGAGCGCACCTGCACAGGCTATACTCGATGCCGTCCGGCATCTTGTCGCGTCGGGCGCCTACGAGATTCAGTTGACCGGACAGGACGTGGCTGCCTGGGGGCTCGACCGGGGCGAATCACTCCCGGACCTCCTGCGGGCGATCGCAGATATACCGGGGGAGTTCGCCGTCCGGCCGGGGATGATGCACCCGGCCTCGGTGCTCGGGATCCTTGATGCGCTCGTCGAGGCCTATGAGAGCGATAAGATTTTTCAGTTCCTTCACCTTCCCGTCCAGTCGGGCTCCGACGCCGTCCTCGAACGGATGCAACGCGGCTACCGGGCGGCCGATGTCGTGAGGGTTGTCGATACGTTCCGGGCAGCGTTCCCGGATATGATGATATCGTCGGACTTCATCACAGGGTTTCCCGGGGAGACGGACGAGGAGTTCCAGCAGACGCTCGACCTTCTCCGAAGGGCGGCGTTTGTGAAGGTGAACATAACCCGCTACTCCCGGCGACCCGGAACGCCGGCCGCTGCCTGGAAGGACCTCCCCGAGCGGATCCGGAAAGATCGGTCCCGGGCGCTACTTCGCGAGGCGAACCGGATCTACGACTGTTATAACGAGCGCTGGATGGGTCGGGAGACACCGGTCGTTGCAACGGAGAAGAACGCACCCGGGTCGACCGTCTGCCGCAACCCCTGCTACCTCAACGTCGTTGTCGGAGAGGATCTGCCGTTCGGGTTCTCGGGGAGGGTGGTGATCACCAACACCCGGCGGCACTACGTCACCGGCGAACGGGTCCCGTCCGGTGCCGGGCACAGGGGTTAGCCCGGGAGTTTGGTACTACCGAAAACTTTTCTTCCGGCGAAGCATACTCTTCTGCCATGCAGGGGATCACCGGGCACGAACTCTCCTCGAGGAAGGCCGAATACCTCAAATACATCCATATGCAGGGCCATGTCGTGAAGACGACAGATGTTGCCGCCCATTTCTCTATCGCGCCCTCGACGGCGACAAAGGCGCTTGCAGAGATCGCAAAGGCGGGTTACATCGAGCATTCACCCTATCACGGTGTGAAGATCACGCCCATCGGCACCGACTACGCCCGATTCCTGATCCGGCGTCATCGGATCGTCGCCCTGGTGCTCAGCCGCTACGGCCTTGAGCCCGGCGAAGCCTGCAGGGAGGCGAAGAAGATCGAGCAGTGCGTCTCAAAGGACCTCACCAACAGGATGTGTATGTCGCTCGGGCACCCGATGATGAGCGTCTGCGGGGAGATCGAGCACGATCACTGTTGCTGCTGCCCCTCAGGCGGCCCCGAGAGGTGACGGCACAACGCTTTATCCCCGCAGGGGGAGTAGGTTTAGACTCACACCAAATCAGGATTGGAGAAGCATGAGAAGACAGGATAACGGCAATGTCGCTCCCCTCTCGCTTGCTGCAGCCGTATTCGTAGTCCTCCTGCTGGCAGCAGCCACGGCAGGATGCACCGGAACCGAGCGGCAGGATGATGGGAAAGTCGTTGTCGCGGTCACTATACCTCCCGAGCAGGAGTTCGTGGAGCGGGTGGGGGGCGATCACGTCCGGGTGATCCTGCTGGTGCCGCCGGGGGCCGACCCGCACACCTATGAACCGCCGCCGGGAGTCCTTGCCGATGTCGCAGAGGCGGATATGTATGCCGCGGTGGGGTCGGGTATAGAGTTCGAACTCGCCTGGAAGGAGAAGATCGCCGCCCTGAACCCTGAGATGCGGATCGTCGACTGCTCACGCGGTATCGACCTTATATCGACCGGCGAAGGCGGCCACCCCGGGACCGACCCGCACATCTGGGTCTCTCCCCGGAACGCGAAGGTCATGGTCGAGAACATCCGAGAGGGCCTTGCAGAAGTCGACCCGGCAAACGCCGACGACTACCGCAGGAACGCCGACGCATACCTGAAGGAACTCGATGCCCTGGACGCGGAGATCGCCGGGGCGCTTGCCGAATCAGGGGCGAAGAAGGTCATGGTCTACCACTCGTCGTGGGCCTACCTTGCACGGGACTACGGCTTCACCGAGGTCCCTATCGAGGACGAGGGGAAGGAACCCTCCCCACAGAGGATAGAACACCTCATCGAGCAGGCGAAGGAGGAGCATATCAGGGTGATATTTGCGTCGCCCGAGCACTCGACCCGGAACGCCGAGGTGATCGCGGACGAGATCGGCGGCACCGTGGTGCTGGTAAGCCCGCTCGCGAAAGATTACCTGGAGAACATGCGACACGTGGCCTCAGCATTCGCGGGGAGCGGCAGGTCATGAGCGCTCCCGTGATCGATGTCGACGATGTCTGGGTCAGGCTGCGGGGCCAGACCGTGCTCGAGGGCGTGAGCCTCGCCATCTATCCTGATGATTTTTACGCGATCATCGGGCCGAACGGCGGCGGGAAGACGACGCTCCTCCGGGTTATCCTGGGGCTCCTCGCCCCCGCCGCGGGCGAGGTCCGGATCCTCGGCAGCACAGAGGCGGCGATGCGAAAGAATCTCGGCTACGTCCCCCAGTTCCGGACGTTCGACTTCGAGTATCCCATCACCGTGCGGGAGATGGTCCTCTCCGGCCGTCTCGGCCACATCACCCGCCGGCCGCGGCGCTACGATGCCGAAGACCACGCCCGGGCCGAAGAAGCGCTCGAGACGATGCGCATCGCCGATCTCGCCGACCGGCAGATCCGGGACCTCTCGGGTGGGGAGCAGCAGCGGGCGATCATCGCCCGGGCGCTCGTCGGCGACCCAAAGGTGCTCCTCCTCGACGAGCCGACGGTCTACGTGGACGCCCCGACGGAGGCGCAGTTCTACGGGATCCTGGACCGGCTCCGTGACCGTATGGCGATCGTCCTCGTGACCCACGATATCGGGGTGCTCCCGGATCATGTGACCCGGGTCGCCTGCTTAAACAGGCATCTCTATACGCACGACACGAACGAGATCACGCCGGATATGCTCGAGGCCGCATACCACTGCCCGGTGGATCTCATCGCCCACGGCGTTCCGCACCGGGTCTTCCCGGAGCATTCCCGGGATGATGACGATGTTTGAGGTGCTCGGGTTTGAGTTCTTCAGGAACGCGCTCGTCGCCGGGGCGCTCGCGAGCGTCGCCTGCGGTATCATCGGCACCTACGTCGTAGTGCGGCGGATGGTCTCGGTCAGCGGCGGCATATCCCACGCGGCCTTCGGCGGGATTGGTCTCGGCTACTTCCTCGGGATCGACCCGCTCATCGGGGCCGCCGGGTTCACCGTGGCGACAGCGCTCGGGATGGGCGCGCTCCAGCTCCGGGCCCGGCAGCAGATGGATACGCTCATCGGCGCTGTCTGGGCTGCCGGTATGGCAATAGGGATTCTCTTCGTCTACCTGACGCCGGGGTTTGCTCCCGACCTCTTCTCCTACCTCTTCGGGAACATCCTCCTCGTGCCGCGGGGGGACATCCTGCTGATGACTCTCCTCGTCGTCATCATCGTCGCCGTCGTAGCCTTCCTCTACCGGGAGCTTCAGGCAGTCACCTTCGACCCGGACTACGCGACGGTCATGAACCTGCCGGTCGAGCGGCTCTCGCTCCTCCTCCTTGTGCTGATTGCGCTCACGGTGGTGATGCTGATCCGGGTGGTGGGGATCATCCTCGTGATCGCGCTCCTCACGCTCCCGGCGGCGATCAGCCGCCTCTACACCACCCGTATCTGGAGCATGATGCTTGGCGCCGTCGCCCTCGGCATCATCTTCACCGTAGCGGGGATATGGCTCTCCTACCTCGCGAACGTCCCGTCGGGGGCGACGATCATCCTCGTGAGCACGCTCGTATACGCGGGTGCTCTCGGCGTCGAACGCCTCCGGCAGGGGGACTAACGGGACAAACCGGTGCGCTTATGCCGGCGTACGCAAGAGGTGAGTGAGCACATGGATCCGATCATCAAAGAGGGATACACCCGGCTCCTCGAGACCCTCGGGGACCTGCAGGCGAAGAAGGAAGACTCAGCCTCGGAGCTTCGGGGGAATGCAGGAGCCTTTCTTGCGCGGATGGCCGCCGATACGGCGCCGGTCGTGGAGAGGATCGGCCTTGAGATGCTCCGGCGCGCAAAGAGAGAGGCATCGGGGGAACTCTACGAGCAGGAATACTACGACAAGAAGATGATCGTCCTCGGGAAGGGCGAGCCGCTCCCGTACCGCCCGGATGACCCGGGCAAGCCCGTCGATGCCCAGATATGCGTCCTCGGAGAAGACGGGAACTTCTACGAAGTGATGTACACCAACACCGATATCCGGATCGACTCCTACCTCGCCCCCATGACGCCGGAGGAGGCGTTCGATATCTACGGCTACGACCTCGTTTTCATGCTCTACCGGGCGCTGTACGAGTATGCGGAGAAGGAGGAGGAACTGACGGCCGCGCTCGCGCGGACGATCGAGTACCTCGCATCTTAAAAACCTGTTTTTTGTTGAGTTATTCCCGGATATGAGGGGCCGCCGGTCGCAGCACGCACCCGGGGGTGCTTAAACTCCCGCCGTACCGCCGGTCGCGCAGGGAACGCGTCACGATCGGTGCCGCGAGCGCCCTCCCGCATCCCCGTCCCCTCACCGATGCTCAAAGAGCGGGAACATCGGTTCCGTCGGGTCGTGCCCGGCCCCGAGCGCCGTGAGCGGGTACGAACGCATAAACTCCTGGCCATCGGCGTTCTCGTACGTGACGACGGCTTTTGCCTCAGAGACCATGGAAGCAAGGCCAAATCCGGATTTCTCATCCGGGTCGAGCGAAGCGAGATCAAACTCGATGTCGAGCGGGACGAGGGCGACATGAATCTTCTGTGCCCGGGCAGTGCCCGTATTGGTCACGAGGATCTCCCGGGCATCTTCCGAGAGTTCTGCAGTGATGAGCGGGTAATTGCCGGTCTCTCCCATGATATGGATACTCATCAGGAGGACAAGCACAAAGACCAGCGCTATGAGGGCGAAGAAGACGTCGATGAAGAGCAGCCCGAGCGTAATGAGGCCGCCTATCATCAAGATGATCTTCTGGTTCTTTTCCATGCTAAATGGGTTGGTTCGCCGGGGAATATAAGAATAGGTTTTCGATGGGGCGGCAAGAACCCGGTCCAGGCGTTCTGCCCCCGGGGTCGCCTGCACTCAACCCTGGAGAAGGGCAACATGACCATATACCGTCATGGCGAAATGTACAGAGAGAGAGTATGCTTGAGTTGAAGTTCGTTCGTGCACACCCCGAGATCGTCAGGGCAGACCTCACGAAGAGAGGAGATACCGAGAAGTTTGCCTGGGTCGACGAGGTGCTGGAGATGGATCGGAGGGCACGGGAACTCACCGTGGCGATCGGAGAACTGCGCAACCGGAGGAACGTCATATCCCGCGAGATCAGCCAGGCAAGGAAGGCGGGGAGAGATATTGCAGGACTCCTCTCCGAGGCGGCAGACCTTCCCGCGCGGGTCAAGGAAGCGGAGACGGAGTATGATACGCTCACTGAAGCAGTCAGGTACCGCCTGATGCGGCTTCCGAACATACTGCACGAGAGCGTGCCCATCGGCAAGGATGATACCGAGAACGTCGAGATCCGGCGATGGGGCGAACCGAGGGTTCCCGCGTTCGACCTGAAGAACCACGGCGCGCTTGCCGTCGAGCATGATTGGGCCGACTTCGAACGCGCGGTAAAGATCTCCGGCGCCGGATTTTACTTCCTGAAGGGCCGGCTCGCCCTGCTCGATATGGCGCTCCAGCGGTTTGCGATGGACCTCCTTGTTGCGCGCGGGTATACCCCGATTGTACCCCCGTACATGCTGAACCGGGCCGCATACGAGGGCGTGACCGACCTTGCCGACTTCGAGAACGTCATGTACAAGATCGACGGCGAGGATGAGTACCTTATCGCGACGAGCGAGCACCCGATGGCCGCGATGTACAGCGATGAGATCTTCGAAGAGAAGGATCTGCCGCTCCGGCTTGCAGGAGTGAGCCCGTGCTTCCGGCGCGAGATCGGGGCGCATGGGATCGATACGAAGGGGCTCTTCCGGGTCCACCAGTTCCACAAGGTGGAGCAGTTCATCTATGCCACACCTGAGCAGTCCTGGGACCTCCATGAAGAACTGCTGGCGAACGCCGAGGAGGTCTTCCAGCAGCTCGGCCTCCCCTACCGGATCGTCTCGATCTGCACGGGAGATATCGGGACCGTCGCCGCAAAGAAGTACGACCTCGAGGTCTGGATGCCGCGCGAGGAGCGCTACCGTGAAGCGGTATCGTGCTCGAACTGCACGGCCTACCAGGCGGTCAGGCTGAACATCAAGGTGCGCGACCCGGTCGAATTTACGTCGAAGCGCTACGTGCATACCCTCAACAGCACCGCGATCGCGACGTCGCGCGCGATCCGGGCGATCCTTGAGAACTACCAGAACGAGGACGGTTCGGTCACGATCCCGGAGCCCCTCAGGCCCTACCTCTACGGCGATGAGACGCTTTAACGGGGGCCGGCAACAGTGATTTCCGGCGTCCCGCGCCCGCCGGGAAACACATTACTTTTTTCGCAACTGCGCTATCTCGCCAAGCAGCGTCCCATAGACCCGGCGCTCCTCGGTGACGTCCTCGTAGGTGACATACTCTGTCCCGTCCGAGAGTTCAACCGGCGAGAAGCGGATCGCCTTCTCCTCCCCGTCCCTGCACCGGACGGAGAACGTCCGCGGCCGGGGCCGACCGGGGCCGGCCTGCTCCCGGTCTGCCTTCCAGACGGCGATCGCTTCGCGGCGCTGCGTCTCGTCGGGGAACGCGAGCCGGAACCAGTCCTTCCCGGTGGGGATGTCTTCGAGCGTGTACCCGAAGAGGTCGGTGAACGCCCGGTTGATGTAGGCGTAGCGGCCGCCACTCTCGATGACAGCAGACGGGACGGGCGAGGAGTCGATCAGATCCCGGAACCGGGCTTCGCTCCGGCGGAGCCGTTCTTCGGTCTGCCTTCGGGCAAGGGCAATGGAGGCCTGGCGGAGGAAGGACTCGATTGCATGTTTGTCCTCAAGTACCTCATCGGGTCCCATGCATATCCCGACCAGACCGAATAGTTGTTCCTGCCATACCAGCCCGGTGAGGTATATCTTCGCGACCTCAAACCTCTGCTGGAGCCTCTCGTAGGTATCTTCAGGGAATACGTGCAGGCATGCATCTTCAAACGATAACTGTTCATCCTCAAAATAGGGACGAAAGTGCATCTCTCTCATGGCGAAAAACGTCGATGAGGACTCATTGAATGGGGCAGCGTAAAAGACCCCGCGGACGGGGAAGACCATGCCGACGGGATCTTCTCCTATGATCTCCTTCACCTTGTTCCGGATGCTATCGGGAGTCATCGCACGTATGAAGAACTCCTGTTTGGCCTCGTCATAGGAATGCACGTAACACCGTGGGTTCGGAACAACTTTCACAATTGTCTCGGCGATGTACTGGTAGATGTCCGCCTCCGGCGGCATATCGACAAGCTCCATCGCGGTCCGGGCAAGAAACTCCATATTCCTGACGTATCGTTTCCGCTCGGTGATATCCTCGAGGACAAGGGTGCACCCTTTATCCCCATCCTCGAAGGTCGTCGGGATTGCCTGCATCTGGTAGAAGAACTCCCCGTCCTCCCGCGCGTAGCGGATGTCGGCGATCACCTGCTCCCGCTCAAGCTCATCGATCACCGCGAGCGCCTCCGGGGTGGAGACGACAGGGAGGGCGGCCTCGCGGACGGTCCGGCCGATCAGGTTCTCCTTTGAACACCGGAGGTGCTTCAAGCACTGGTCGTTGACCTGGACGATCCGCTGGTCGGCGTCGAGGATCAGAATCAGATTCTTCGTGAAGCAGAGGAACGCGGAGATCGGGACACGCTGGGCGAGGGAGTAGAGTTTTGCGTTCCCGATCTGCCGGACGTCGACTTTGCCCGCGATCTGGAGGATCTCAAGGTGCTTCGAGACCGAGTTCCGGGTGACGCCGAGCTGTTTTGCCACCTCGGTGATGGTCATGCCCTTCGGCCGGAACCGGAGGGCACGGAGGATGCGGGCCGGGAGATCGTGCTCCTCCTGCATAGCACATGCATCCCTGTCGCACCGGTATATCATACTTCCGTCCAGGGGTAGTTGGGGTGTGTTCTCTCAGTTGTATCCCCGGGCCCCGCACCTCACGGTATCGTCAGGACGACTCGTTCCCGTGTCACCTTCCCCGCGATGAAGCGGGCGAGGGCGACGAGTGCTATCCCGGCGGCCGCAAGGACTGCCTCCGTCATCACCGAGAGGCCCGGCCCGCCCGGTGCGACTTCTTGGAGCGCGATGATGAGGAAGATGAACCCGAAGATGAAGACGAAGCCGAGGATCTGGTTTTCCCGCATCCCGAGCGCGAGTTGGGCCGCGCCGATGAGCCCGGCCGAGGCTGCGACCCAGACCGGGACAACGGCCGCGAGATGGAAGAGGAGCAGGGGCTCGGCGATGACCGGGGCGTCGGTGAGGGCAGAGACCGTCGCGGCGGTCACTGCGGCCGAGATCAGGGTCATCAGGTATGCCGGCACAGCAACCCCGGCGGCCTTTCCCTCCCAGAGGCCGCGGAGAGAGACCGGTGTGCAGAGGAGCGTCTCGATGGTGCCGTCCCGCTTCTCCCGAAGGAAGGCATCGGCGCAGAAGACGTAGCCCATGAAGACCCCGATCGGGAGGATGATCGCTGCAATACTGCCGGCTAGAACCACGGTTTCTTCACCGGCACCCGCAGCGATCCCGAAGGCGGACACGACCGGGAACCATATAGCGAAGATGAACCCGGTGATGAGGACACTCCGGTTCCTGAAAGCGAGCCGCATCTCGCGCCTGGCGATGACGGAAAACGTGCTCATGCCCCGCCCTCCGCAGGAGCGACGTGTTCGAGGTAGATATCTTCAAGCGACCTGGACGACCGGCGGACCTCCTCGACGCGGAAGTTGGCACCGACGAGGGCCGCGATGAGATCCGGAGTTGCACCGGGGTCGGAGAGCGTGCAGAGGAGACCCTCGCCGTTCATCTCGCACCCAGCAACGAACGGCAACCTGGCGATTTCTTCGCGCGCACGGGCACTCTCGCCGGGGTCGGCAAGGGCGACCGTCACGACCGGGCGGCCTGACGCGGCGGTGAGGTGTGCCACCGAGTCAAAGGCCCTGATCCTGCCCCCGGCGAGGATCGCGACCGAGGAGCAGATCCGCTGGACCTCATCGAGGTGGTGGGAGTTCAAGAAGACTGTCATCTCCTCCCGTCGGGAGAGTTCGCTGATGAGGTCGCGGACCATCCTCTGCGCGCCGGGGTCGAGGCCGGAGGACGGTTCGTCGAGGAAGACGACCTCCGGCCGGTGGAGGATGGCCCGGGCGATCCCGAGTTTCCGTTTCATGCCGGTCGAGAACGTCCCGACCAGATCGTTCCGGCGGTCGGCAAGGTCGACGAGCGTGAGGAGTTCGTCGATCCGCTCTGCCGGGTCCTCAACGCCATAGAGTCCGGCGTAGTAGGCAAGGTTGCCGGCGGCGCTCATCCTATCGGAGAGGCCGTTGTTCTCGAAGAGCACCCCGACCCTCGCGCGTGCATCGTCGTCGACGGCGAGGTCTCTTCCAAGAACCCGGGCCTCGCCCGCGCCGGGGGCGAGCAGTCCTAGCAGGATCCTAACAGTCGTCGTCTTTCCAGCGCCGTTCGGACCGAGGTAGCCGAAGATCTCGCCGTGCCCGACGGTGAATGAGACGTCGCGGAGGATATCGCGGCCATCGAAGGACCGCGAGAGGCCCCGGACCTCGACAGCGTTCATGGGCGCCGCCTCCCCTGGCATCGCATGGTGCAGGGTTGAGAGGGGGCGGAATCGGCAATGATAGTTATGCGGAGGTTTTCAGCCGCATGGTCGGTGCGAACCATGGAGATAGATTTCTATTCATAGATGTAAAAGAGGCAGCTCTCATGCCATGTGCGGACGGAGGGTTCGTGCCCGGCACGGCACACGGCGGCTATCACTGTAACACCAGGCCAATTGCAACGAATAATCCCGCCAGCCCCACCGTTCATCCCCCTATTCGTCGCGCATTTCACTGCGCCGCTCACCTCCTTCTTCGCATCGCCCACCAAAATCTCCACCGCTGCCGGTTTCAGATCCGATACCACCCCTATGAGCAACGCCATGAACCCCAGCCGGGGTCATGCAATGGCACCTGTGGTTGCTGCTCGTTGTGGGCGGTGGAGTATTGAGGGATTAAATAGAACAATCCGCTTTTTATAGGAGGTTCTTTACAAGAAGAGAGGATCGGTAAACACCAGCGGAAGATTTATTCTCGACGGCTTTTGTCGCAATGGTTAGACCGGCATCGCATCATGATATTTGTCGGATTTATTTACCTTATATCTTATATGGCCACAAAAACGGCATTCGTACTTCTCTGTCGTCACCAGTTTTATCACCCCTTTTTCTTCGATCTCCTCGATAAGTGGTTCCCCGACCCTTTCGCATGCTAGGTCTCGTTTGCATTCCTCGCAATGACTGTATTCGTAGCTTTCTAATATAGAACCTAGAAAGGCGGCAGTACTAAAAGGCACAGCAATGAATATGAACGCATAAAGAAGTAAAGCCCTTTCATCTTCTGCATCTAAAGGGGAGGTCATCCCAAAAATATCTCTGAGCCTTCATTACACCCTGATCGGAACACTCACCTTCGAGGCTTCTACTATCTGAACAGTATCCTAGGCGAGGAGGGTGAAACGGCTTTCCATTGGGCATCGCCACTCGGGGGAGGGTCCGGGAGGTGTATCCGGCGGGCCGGCGGATGCATGAGCACCGAAGGTGTGAGCGGGACACCCCCTCCCGGTAGCGGTGTTTTGGGACAACCTCGGAGATAGCCCCAAAAGATCAACCCCAATATATGCTGATGTAGAGAGAAAAGCAAGGAGGAACACGACCCCCATAATACCAATTGCCGTTTCGATGCGCTCCTTTCCAAATATATTGACCAAATATGTTGAGAAAACACTGAAGTGTCTCATAACCCCACCATTTTGATACAGCCATCCGGGATTCGAGATTTCCTCAGCAGAGCCATCCCCTGAGATAAGATCTCTAAAGCCCGCATATTCGAGGCGACAAAATAAACTTATTGCATCTAATTCACGGAGGTCGCTATAGAATATGGAGATCTGTTGGGAAGCATTCTCTTCTGCTATCTCTATGAGTGACCAACCGCCGGCGAGAACTCGTCTACCATGTTCAGGCTTTTTTCGCCGTAATAGGAACCATTATGGAGCCGGGAACAAAAAGACCTTTGCTATAGGCCGGGACGCCCTCTCGGGCTTTACCCCGGGACCGGCAGTTCCGCCAGGAGTTGTTACAATGGAATTCACCTACGGTATCGACGACCGGCCGGGGCCGGCATCGCTCCTCATCTTCGGCCTGCAGTGGCTCGCGGTGAGCGTCCCCGCCATCCTCATCATCGGCAAGGTCGTGGCCGGCCTCCAGACCGATGGATCGACCATCCCATACCTCCAGAAACTCTTCCTCCTCATCGCTCTGGTGCTACTGGTGCAGATTTACTTGGGGCACAAACTTCCCCTGGTGATCGGTCCTGCGACGGTGCTCCTGATCGGCATCCTCGCAAGCCTCGATCAGGGATTCGGGGCTATAAACGCGTCGGTAGCGATCGGCGGGCTTCTCCTCGCAGTGCTCGCGGCAACCGGCCTCTTCGAGTACTTAAAACGCCTCTTTACACCACGGGTGATCGTGGTCGTCCTCATGCTCATCGCGTTCACCCTCGCCCCCGTCATCCTCAACCTGATCACGGACGGCGGCGGCACGGTCCCGGCGACGCACACCTTCCTCTTCGCTCTTGCATTCGCACTCGCCCTCTTCCTTGCAAACGGGTTCCTGAAAGGAATATGGAAGTCGACCCTGGCGCTCTGGGCGATCATCCTCGGCAGCCTAGCCTACATCGCCCTCTTTGGGGCAGTCTCCCTGCCCCCTGCGGACACCGCCCTGCTTGCCCTCCCAGGGAGCCTGCTTGCGCCGCTTGCCGTACCCGACATAGGAGTATTTGCAGCATTCCTGATCTGCTTTCTCGCGCTCGCCATCAATGATCTCGGGTCCATCCAGTCGGTGGGCGGCCTTCTCGCGGCCGACGCCATGGATGAACGGGTGAACCGTGGGGTGACCGTCACCGGCCTCGGGAACGCCCTCGCGGGCCTCACCGGCGTGATCGGCCCGGTGAACTTCTCGCTCTCCCCGGGTGTGATCGCCGCCACGGGATGCGCGTCCCGGTTCGCCCTGGTCCCGGCTGCCGTGGCGCTCGGGCTCATGGCCGCATCGCCGCTTGCCATCGGTTACCTGGGGAGCATCCCCGGGCCGGTCATCGGCGTCGTCCTCACCTACGTCATGGCCGCCCAGATCGCGGCCGGGCTCATGCTCGGGCAGGAGAGCAGCGCGGTCGGGACGTTCGACGAAGGGCTGATCATCGGCATCCCCCTCCTCCTCGGGACCGTGGTGGCGTTTCTGCCTCCGGCAGTCGCTGCAGGGTTCCCGGCAATGATCCGCTCCCTGATCACGAACGGTTTCGTTGTGGGCATCATCGCGGTCCTGGTGCTTGAGCATATCGTCTACCGCCGCCGACCGCAGAATTAGGGCCGGGCGGGTGCGCTCATGCCCGCCCCTTAATTCCCGAGATCCGCAACGAAATCAAGGATTATGGGGAGAGAGAAGATGAAGAGTGACTTTGGTAATAGGGGACTGGAAAACAAGCATCCGATAAAAAGAACGATGGGCCCGATGCGATTCGAACGCATGACCTCCCGGTTATCAGCCGGGTGCACCACCAGCTATGCTACGGGCCCCATGGGACTTACCCTACAACATCTGCCATTATAGCACTTAATTGTTTTGGATCAGTATCCAAAGCGCTATCTTGAAAACCGACAATAGAAGTACAGTTGAGTGGAACAATGGCAGTACGATACCTACTCGGGAACGAGGGCATTGCACACGCATGCCTGGAGGCAAACATCGATTTTGCCAGCGGCTATCCGGGGACGCCGTCCTCAGAAGTGATCGACGTCCTCCGGGTGCAGGGAGAGCGCCCCTTCACCGTAGAGTGGTCCACGAACGAGAAGGTCGCCTTCGAGAACGCTCTCGGCGCCGCCTGGTGCGGTCTGCGCGCACTCTGCACTATGAAGCACGTCGGACTGAACGTGGCGGCCGATCCCCTGATGACGAGCGCATACACTGGGGTCACCGGCGGGTTCGTCATCCTCTCTGCCGACGACCCCTTCGCGCACAGTTCCCAGAACGAGCAGGATACCCGGCGTTACGCGCACTTCGCCCGGCTTCCCTGCCTCGACCCGGCGTCGGTCCAGGAGGCGCACGATATGATGCGGGACGCCTTCGCCCTCTCCGAGGAGTTCAGCCTGCCGGTGATCTTCCGGCCCACCACCCGTATCTGCCACTCAAAGGGCGACGTCGATCTTGGAGAGATCGGCACAGAACACCGGACCGCCGCCTTCCACCGCAACCCGAAGCAGTACGTGGTCATCCCCGCGCATACACGGGTGCTGCACAAAATCCTGAACGAAAAGCAGCCGGCGTTGAAAGAGCGGCTGGTCGAACTCGGCTACAACCGCCATACCATCCGGGGCAAGACCGCCGTCGTCGCCAGCGGTGCCGCCGCTGCCTACGTCCGGGAGGTGCTCGGTGCCGATGTCTCGCTCGCGGTCATCGGCGCCTACCCCATCGACGATGAGTGGCTCAGGGCCTTCGTCGACCGGCACGAGAAGGTTCTCGTCATCGAAGAACTCGATCCGGTCGTCGAGGAGGTGGTGCGCCAGGTTGCGACGAAGACGGAGGTCCTCGGCAAGATGACCGGCACGGTGCCGTTCGAAGGGGAGTTCACCCCGGCAACCGTCGCCGCCGCCATGCGAGAAGCGGGCATTGCCTCCACGATGGCCTTCCCAGCGGCCGCCCCGGTCCCGGGGGTGCCGCCCCGCCCGCCGATCCTCTGTGCCGGGTGCATGCACCGGCCGACGTTCTACGCGATGCGGAAGGTCTTCCGCGACGGCATCTTCCCAAGCGACATCGGGTGCTATACTCTCGGGCTCCAGCTCGGGGCGGTTGATACCACCATCTGCATGGGCGCCTCGATCACCGTCGGGAGCGGCATTGCCCGGTCGGGCGAGGAGCGTCCGGTGATCTCCACCATCGGCGACTCGACGTTTCTGCATACCGGGATACCGGGGCTCTTGAACGCCGTCTACAACGGTGCCGATATGGTCGTCGTCATCCTGGACAACCGGATCACCGCCATGACCGGCCACCAGCCAAACCCCAACACCGGCATGACGGCCACGGGCGTCGAGAGCATACCGATATCGCTCGAGGCGATCTGCCGGTCGTGCGGGGTCTCCTGGGTCGAGACGGTCGACCCCTACGACCTCCCGGTGCTCCTCGATACCCTCCGCCGGGCAAAGGAGCGTAAAGGCGTCCGCGTGATCATCGCAAAGCAGCCCTGCGTCATCACCGCAAGGCGGAGCGGGATCCGGCGCAAGGCCTACGAGGTCGACCCGGAGCGGTGCACGGGCTGCGGCGCCTGCCGGTCGTTTGGCTGTCCGGCGATCGCATTTGCCGGGAAGAACGCGACGATCACCGAACTCTGCGCCGGGTGCGGCGTCTGCGCGGATATATGTCCGTCGGGTGCGATCGGCAGGGAGGGACGGCAATGAAACCTTCGTTTGATATCCTTATCGTCGGGATCGGCGGCCAGGGAACCGTTCTCGCTTCGAACGTCCTCGGCGAGGCGTGCATCATCGAGCACCGGACTGTCCGGAGCGCCGAGACCCACGGCATGGCACAGCGCGGCGGGTCGGTGGAGAGCCATATCCGGATAGGCGGGGAGTTCGGCTCCCTGATCGTGCCGGGAACGGCTGATCTCCTGATCGCCTTCGACCTCCTCGAAGCCCTCCGTTACCGCCACTACCTCCCGACCGGGGGGAAACTCGTGGTGAACCGGCACCTGGTCGTCCCCACATCGGTCTACCAGCAGGACCTCGCCGTGCCCGACGAGGAGAGCATCCTCGCCGCGCTTGCCGATCTCGACGTCACCTGCATCGACGCCGCGGGCCTCGCGGAGGAAGCGGGGAGCATCCTCTCGCAGAACATCGTTATGCTCGGGGCTGCGTCCGGCGTCATCCCGCTCAGACCTGATACCCTCGAAGAGGCGGTGCGGCGGTGCGTCCCCCAAAAGACCATCGAAGTCAATGTCCGAGCCTTCCACCTCGGCCGGGAGGCAGGAGAACAGGGTGCCGGCGCACCCTGATATCCCCTGTTTTACCACATGGCGGGGCACCGCAACCGGAGCAGCCCTACCCCGGCGTTGAGGTCGTCCCGGGGGAACGCCGCCCGCAACCTGTATTAACCATTCCGCCGAGCTGGTACGCCATGAGCGAGCGGGATACAGTTGCAGCACTCAAGCGTCTTGCAGGCGCAAAGCCCGAGTTCCGGCTCTCGGAACTGCAAAAAGACACGGGGAAAGGGCAGTCGCGCGCGAGCCTCGCCGATATCATCCGCCCGCACCTCGACGACCTCGGCCTCACCCTCAGGCCCGCCGGTGACGATTACGTGATCAGCCGCCGGCCAGAAGAAGAGCCGCTCACGGTCAGTGATGCCGGGCGCGAGCGGCAGCTCGCGTTCTTCCGGAACCCGGAGGTGCCGGACTACATTCAGCGGCAGGTTGAGGCCTATATCGAGAAAAAAACCAGTAAATCTCCTGACGATCCAGTCGTCCTCGACCGGATGCGTAACGCCATCTTAGTCCAGAAGAGCCAGTACTGGAAAGAACGGCAGGTAAGTTACCGGAAGGCCTACCCGGTCCTCGGCTACCTGGCCTACCACGCGCCTGTCTACCTGGTGCAATTTGAGCACATCTTCTGGCAGCTCATCAGCCAGGGGCTCGTAAAGCCCCACATGCGCATCCTTGATGCGGGCACCGGGCCGGGGGTCGTGCCGCTCGCCATCATCGACCTCTACGGAAGGATCGGGAGCGGCTCGGCGGAGATCTACGTCATCGAGCGCTCTGAAGAGCATCTTGAGGCTTACAACGCCCTCGTCCCGGCCGCCGCTGAGGCGCAGGGAGGCACGGTGCGGGTGGAGAAACCCATCCGCGCGGATATCGGAGCGCTCGCGAGCGATGACCTGCCCGACCGCCTCGATCTGGTCGTCTTCTCGAACGTCTTGAACGAGCTCCGCCATATGGATATCAACCAGCGTGCCGACCTCGTCGTCGATCTCGCCGACCGCCTCGCCCCCGACGGGACGATCGTCGTCGTGGAGCCGGCAGACCTCGCCAACTCGACGGCCATGCGCCAGACCGTGCGCGCGATTGCGGACCGGGGCCTCACCATCTATAGCCCCTGCTCGTTCATCCGGGAGACTGCCTGTAACCCTGCGCGGTGCTGGACCTTCGAGCAGAAGGGCGATATTCGGCCAACCCGGCTGATGGATCGTCTCGCTGAGGGGAAAGACGGCTACCGGTTCATCAACGTCGACATCAAGTACTCCTCAGCGCTCCTGCGGAAGGACACGAAGGTGCAGCATGCCTACCGGGTGCCGCCGGGAGCGAAGTTCGCCCGCCTCTCCCACCTTCGCCAGCACATCGATCGGAAGATCAACGTCGTCGCCGCGCTGATCTCCGGGAACCTTGGCGATAACCGGACGAAGGTCTACAAGGTCTGCGACGGGACACCCGCAAACCCGATCTACGCCGTGATCCCGGGCACCCTTCGCGGCCCGAACCGCGACGCGCTCCGGGAGATCGCCTACGGGGATATCGTCAAGTTTTACGGGGTTCTCGTCCGGTTCAACCGGGACCACAACGCGTACAACCTGGTTGTCCTGCCGGGGACCCGGATCGAGCCGGCCGAATGCCCGGCAGGAGAGGAAGGCGGGACAAGGACCACGTAGGTTCCCGGCAAGAGCCCCCTGCTGTGAACCTGACCGGGCATTCTTACTGTTCGGCGAGAGGACTTCGAGGACAAGAAAGTCGCAACCCCGCGCACGGCCATCTAGTGCATCGATTTCAAATTATCGGACTTATTTAGTACTCGTCTCCCCTCCCGATGGGGCTGGTGCCGG
>ENA-UOOI01001090-UOOI01001090.1-fermentation-metagenome-genome-assembly--contig:-NODE-1090-length-30435-cov-4.277617_pt1 | contig 30435 bp, 30 predicted proteins | sample MGYA00245779_ERZ724027 | MGnify/ENA primary metagenome ERZ724027 (study PRJEB28704, sample SAMN03018318) | fermentation metagenome | biome: anthropogenic terrestrial biome; feature: soil; material...
ACTTTTCAACACATATATACAATAACTTTGATATATATTTTTTCTCTTACAAATCTTATTATAGAAATTCTGTTTACCTACTTATTTCTTTCTCATTTAGAGGTCCTTCATATTTTCTATGACAACACTCTAATTCATAATTATTTGTATCTATATTACTAAAAATTAACGTAAATTGCAATAACAAGTTAGACACTCCTTCAGGCTACATCTAATTGATAGATTTTATCGAGTTCTTCCTCAAAGAGTTCATCCGGTGTCCTGTAATCTGAAATCTTTTGTGGAAAACTGTTACACCAGGTCTCTACATCAGCAATGGCCTGGATTGAAAACTGGTCTATACGCTTTCCCTTCGGAATGAACCTTCGTATAAGACCATTATGGCGCTCAACAGATCCCTTTTCGCAGGATGTATAGAGATAAGCATAATAAACGAGCGTCTTGGCAACGGATTCTATCTGTGATAGATCTGCAAACCCAGATCCGTTGTCCGTAGTGATTGTTTTGAACACTTCATCGAAGTGCTCAATATAACGATTCCTAAGTGACATAAGAGCATTGCTTATAGTGGAGGCTTCTTTATTTGCCACAGGAATCATGAGGAACTCTCGTGTCTTGCGCTCCAGCATTGTAAGCAGGACATTGTCGTCTTTGGTTTTTGACCCGATAACCAGGTCGAACTCCCAATGCCCGAATTCCTCGCGTAAACGCTCAATCACCGGTACCTGTGACTCCCCTTGAAAAAATGAGATAATTCTCTCGATCAAAAAATTTCATATCGGAGGGATAGTCATGAATACCAACGACGTCACTCACAAGTTGCAATTATCTACCTGATCCGATCGGATCCGGGAACAGCAGGCAAGTGGCTTGACCATCAAAGCCTGGTGTTATCAGAATCACTTCACCAAGGACCAGTACTACTACTGGAAGCGTCTTCTTAAAGAAGTCTGTCTCGAGGCCACGCTTCCAGAGATTGTTCAAGTTCCACTTCCCATTGGAGAAGAAGGTTGCCCAGTTGCAAGGGTATTGAGATCTTTCGCTCCCTTAATTAACTCAATCACAAGGTCTGATTTAAATTTGGCACTAAAGTTTCTTCTTTGTCTGGACATAGCAATGAATCCTTTCTTTCATACTGATTTTAGTATATCAGATTCATTAAAATCTGTCTGGGAAAGTGTCTTAATTTATGAGACCATTATATTCTTTAAATGGTCTCAATATCAGACGTTTTGTTTCAAGTATTTTCTCTTTATATGATTTTTGGAATCAGTAATTATAGTTGTTTATCAAAATATAGCATTGCAACTAATTCAATCAAATTACGTACACCTATATAAATCAGTCCGAAGGTTATTATCCTTTGAAGTGTGAATGTAGTTTGTCTATCTATAAACAACGGCACAAGCAGCAACAGAAGTATCAAAACCAAGTTCATAATATCGGCAGCGTTCGTCGCTTTTAATTGTATCAGCCACCAGCGTTCATCTCCTTTATATTTCACCTGTTTTACAGCTTTCAAAATGTACAGGCAAAGGGTTGTTCCCGTCCCCAAAAGAATAAAAATCAAAAAAATTGTTTGTTCACTCATGTTACTCTTCCTTCCTATGCTCAAAAACTTTATCAATAGAAATGCCAAAGGTTTCTGCAATCTTAAAAGCCAGCTCCAATGATGGTGTATATTTGTATTTTTCTATTGAAATAACCGCCTGTCGTGATATTCCGACTTTTTCTGCTAAATCAGCCTGTGTCCAATCCTGTTCGGCTCGCAACACCTTAATTCTATTCCATATCAATGTAATCTCTCCTTTCCAAAATGTAATGATTTGATTACTTTTGTATTGTAATATATCCATTACATTTTGTCAATTAAAAAGTTCCTACAAATAATTTTCCTAGAAGATCATTCACAAAATTTGACGCTGCAATCATAAAAATCCGAAGCGGAAAAATCGCCTCGGATTTCAAGTTATTGATTTTCTCTAATCTTTGTAAGTGCGGCGTTCGGAACACTACTTTCCGAAATAACACTCTGCTTGACGACAAGCTGTTTGCTTACACTTACTAATAAAAATTCGCCCGGCTGCGGATATTTTGTACTATCTCCTCCGCGAACCGTAAATTCAACTTCTTTAGCTTCTCCTTTTTCGTTGTATGCCGTCAGCTTATATAGCTTTCCAATATCTTGAGATTTGCCTTTATCATCATACAAGGGTTCCGGTGTCATATCAAAGTTTGAGGGAACCATTGCATAATAGTCCTTTCCTATATAGCGGTCTTCGTAATATTCTTTCCCCCATATCGCACCTGCTACACCAATCACAACTACTGCCGCCAGAACAATCCATAATACTATTTTTTTCATAATTAGAACTCCATTTCTTTTTTATAAAAGGTCATTGTTGCCAATATTGACGAGATTACAAGGTATGCAGCATATTCAATTATGGGACGAAGTAAGACACCTCCACCAAGAATATCCGTCATAATCTTGTCTGTAATCCCCGAAATAAGGTGATCGGAAATTTTACAATTCAGTGTATGTGCAGCCATCATAAGAAGATTTCCAATCACACCGAACGAAAATAAAATATAGGTCACAATAGCAAACGTCGAATGCTGAAAGGCATAAACTACAACGCTTGAAATACTGATATATGCCAAAGTCATCAGCAGATATTTAAGCGAAACCGCATAAACCACAGTTAGTTGTTCCACGGTGGCCCTACAGCCAAATCCCATATAAACAGCCGAGTGAAAAAGCGGCAGCACTCCAAAAAAGACTGTACTGAAAAGAGCGGCCAAAATAATTTTCGCTGTCACGATTTTTGACTTATTTAATCCATACCCGGCAAGCGTAATCAAGTTTTTCGCATTCAAATCATCTGTATAAATTGTGGAAAAGAAAAATCCACCCACCACAGCCGGGGTCATGAAAAAGAGATTACTTGCATCCCCGACAAGGGATTCCGAATTAAAACCACCAGAGCGCATAAATGCAAGCAAAATATAAACAAATGCTAAAACGCCAAAATACATATACAGGCTTTTTTTATGTAGAATACGGTATAACTCCCCGCGAATCAACTTAAGCATGTCGTCCACCCCCAATCAAACGCATAAAATATTCTTCCAATGTGGTTTCCTGCCGATGAAGGTCATATAGCTTTACACCGCCATTTACCAAAGCACGGGCCAGCTCATCAGATTTGTCAAAGTGAGCATCTAAAGTTAGTTGGCGGCCACTTACGGCGGCAATTTCTACACCTGACGATTGCAATATCGTCTGCGCTTTTGATGTGTTATCCACTTCGACAAGAAGGGATTTTTTCGTCCGTTCGTGCAATTCCTTATGCGATATTTCTTTCAGCAAAACACCCTGCTCAATAAATCCAAAACGTGTTGCCACTAAATCAAGTTCCGCTAAGATGTGAGACGATATGAGAAAAGTTGCTCCTGTTTGTGTATGTGCCTCTTTTATCACTGTGCGCATATCAATAATCCCTTGTGGATCAAGGCCGTTGATCGGTTCATCTAATACAACGACAGGGGGCGAGGCCAACAGGGCCCCTGCAATGCCAAGGCGTTGCTTCATTCCCAGCGAAAAGACTTTAAAAGGTTTTTTCACGCCCATAAGTCCTACGATCTTTAATAACCATTCTACCTTGCCTTTTTCTTTTACCCCCTTTACCCGGCAAAGATATTCTAGATTCTCTTTTGCATTCAGATACGGAAAAAACGAGGGGGTAATCATAAACCCCATTTGACGGCGGGCGGCATTCAAGTTCGCCGTTTCACCGTTTATTTCGATTGCCCCGTCGGTAGGTGCCGCGAGTCCCATAATACATTTGAAAAAGGTTGTTTTCCCCGCACCATTGCGGCCCACAAGACCATAAATATCGCCTTTCTTTACCGTTATGGATACTCCATTCAACGCGTAGAATTCACCATATTTTTTTGTCAGCTCATGTGTTTGCAAAATCATTGGCCCATTTGACTCCTTTCTGTTTTGCAGTCATAATACTAAAAAACAGCGGTTGCCTCCACCAACTATCACGCAATTATTGGTTGCTTCCAGTGAAATTTGGTAACGGCATCAATCCATGCTCCGTAGACTCTTGAAAATGAACCTATTATACCATGCATGCCTAATATCAAACGAACTAAAAAATTGCATTTTCCACCATATATTGCTACAATTACCATCGACGGAATAATATAAAAAACAAATAGATAATAGGAATTTGCGAGGATCAAAATGATGAAAAGCAAAATCAAAATTGCAGAAAAACAAGATGGAAGGCGCTTACTTGAGATTTACGCTCCGTATGTTGAAAGAACAGCTATTACTTTTGAATATGTCGTGCCAACTGTACAGGAGTTTGAAGCAAGAATTTCTCATGTCTTACAAAAATATCCTTTTCTGATTGCTAAGAGAGGCGAAGAAATTATGGGGTATGCTTATGCCAGTGCATTTAAAGAGCGTCCAGCGTATAACTGGGCTGTGGAAACCACGGTGTATGTCAGGCATGATAAGAAAAATCTGGGTATAGGGGGGGAGTTGTACGAAGCATTAGAAAAGGTTCTCTTTGCTCAAAACATCTTGAACTTAAATGCCTGTATTGCTTATCCCGAAGTTGAAGATGAATATCTCACGCAAAACAGCATTCAATTTCATCAACATCTTGGATATCGATTCGTTGGAGAATTTTATAAATGCGGATATAAGTTTGGCCGCTGGTATAATATGGTATGGATGGAAAAGCATCTTTCAGAGCACACAGATAATCCCCCTGCAGTAAAACCATTTAGTGAAATAAGAGAAGTAATTGCAGAAAAGTATGGGATTTTTTAGAAACCAGCTACAAATTTCCGATAATCTATTCTACGGCTCCAGAAGCAAGTAAAAGGCGGCACTGCGGACTATTCAGCCCGTAGTGCCGTCCAACGTCTGCTGTATGATGCTTTTCATCATATCATCTGTCAGCTGACCGTTGGCATAGCCAAATACTTTCCCCTCTGCAGTGATCATAAATGTAGTCGGATAGGAATAGATACTATACTGCTCAAATAAGTCTCCACCCGTATCCATCAAAACCGGATAGGTATAACCGTTATCCTGAAGAAATTTTTTGACTTCTTCCTCATCCTGTTCTTTTCCATATCCAGGTGCTGCAATTCCAAGAATTACCACTTCCGGATCTTCTTTGGTCTGATATGATTCATAGAGTTTCTGAATATCCGGCATTTCCGCGCGGCAGGGCGGACACCAGGTTGCCCAGAAATTTAAAAAAATAATTTTTCCTCTATAATCGGAAAGATGATGCATCTGACCGTATTGATCTTTCAGTTCAAACTCAATGGCATCTGTAAGCTTTTCAGAATGATTCTCACCTGATGCATCCTCCCCAGTTACGGTTCCGGATTCCCTATCTTTGTTTTCTTCTTCCGTCTTTTTCTGATCCTGCTGTGTTTTCTGTGCAGTCTGTAGTTGTGAAAGGTACCCCGTTATATCGTTCATCTTCCCGGTAAACATCATAACTCCAATCAGAATCATGAGAAATCCGCCGGCCCTGGCCGTATACTTTACGATATTTCCATGGCGTTTGAACAGATCCAGCAATGTCGTGCTGAATATTCCAACAGCCAGAAATGGGAGCACAAAACCCAGCGTATACACGCCAATCAATGCAAATCCAAGGAACTTCGTATTCGCAGATGCAGCCATCAAAAGAACACTAGTCAGTGCCGGTCCCACACAGGGTGTCCATGCAAAGCTGAATGTAATTCCCATAACCAGTGCCGTCCATGGTGACATGGCAAGTGTATCAAGTTGAAACGGAAGCCTATGTTCTCCTCCGAGAATCTTTGAACCTCCAAATATACCCAGCTGGTACAGCCCAAACAGTATGATCAAAATTCCGCCAATTCTCGCAAAGAGCAGTTGGTTCCCTTTGAGAACAGATCCAAGTGCAGATGCCCCAAGTCCGAGAACAAAAAAGACGAAACTGATTCCTATCACAAAGAATATCGTATTGAGCAAAACCTTTTTTCTGTCGTAATAATCCTTTCCATCTACTCCTTTTGTCCTCGTCCCTCCAGATAAATAACTAATATAAAGGGGAATCAGAGGAAGCACACAGGGAGAAAAAAAGCTTAGCAGCCCCTGTATAAACACTGTAATTACTGGAACACTGACATCTACTGAAAAACCCATTATTCACCTCCTGCTGCATTTCTCTCTTCTTTTTTTGCTGCTTTCTCTGCTTTTTTCTTTTCTCTCAGTTTCTGGAAAAATCCGCTCATCATCTCACTACACTCATCATTCAATACTCCACTCGTAATCTTTACCTGATGATTGAATGTCGGAACCTGGAGCAGATTAAGAACGGATCCCGCACATCCTGCTTTTGAATTCATACAGCCAATCACCACTTCGTCGATCCGCGACTGGACCATCGCCCCCGCACACATCTGACACGGTTCCAGTGTGACATACATTGTGCAGCCCTCCAGCCGCCAGTCTCCAAGCTTTCTGCTTGCCTTTTTGATGGCATTCAGTTCCGCATGTGACAGTGTATTCTTATCTGTATTCCTGCGATTGTATCCTCTGGCAATAATCTCTCCCTCATACACAATCACACATCCAATCGGAACCTCCATAATCTTCTCGGCTTTTCTTGCCTGCTTTATAGCCTCTTTCATATAATACTCATGTTCCATAGTTTCTCTGCTCCACATGTTCTCACTTTACTTTTAATTGAGAAGAGTATACCATACCTTTAACATCCAGGTCAAAAAAATACGCAAGACATAAAATTCAATCATAATCTGAATAATAAAAACATATTCTTGGAGTAAGAAATATATCTGAAGGACTCTTTATGTCTGATTATAAACGTTTTGTTTCCTACTTATATGAATACATATCTGATAAGAAAGCAAATAACCGGGGCTTTGTAAAGGTAGAACTTCGCTCTGGCAGCTGCAGACTGCAGTTTCAGTTAAATGTACGATCCATTCCTGAAAATACACCCATTACCATATACGGCTACATTTACAAGGATGGAGATCTGAACGGCTATCCTCTTGGAAAACTGAATGCCGGAAAGGACGGAACCGGTGGAATTTTATCTGTACCGGCAAGAATTCCCGCTACATCTTACAATGTTATGGACTTTAACGGCCTGATTCTCACAGAACCCGGCGGTAAATTCTATGGAAGCCAATGGGATGATAATCCAATTACCCCGGGCAAATTCCAGCCTGTAAAGACTACCGCTTCCAAAAAAACTAATCATCTCAATTCCCAGCAGTTTGATGAGAATTCCGGTTCAGCCGGACAACTGCCGGGCAATGCTCCGTCAATTCGGCCAGCTACAGGAAGTACCCCCCAAACTCCGCCCACAGAATCCACTGGAGCTACTGGACAGACAGGAGTTACTGACGTTACAGGCCCCACCGGACCTACCGGGGCTGCAGAACCTATCAGGGTTACAGAACCTATCAGGGCTACTGGACCCACCGGACCTACCGGATCCACTGGGGCAGCTGGACAGACACAGCCGTCACGGCCACTTCAGCCTACCCGGCCTGCCAACTCCGATGGAACAGATTTCGGATATCGCGGGACACCGCGTTCCCAATATCAGCAAACCGGACACACCTATCCGTCTCACCCGGCATGGCAGATTCAGCCTGCTCAGCCTACCAGGGCAGCTCAGACCACAAGAACAGCCCAGCCTATTCAGCCCACAAGGGCAGCTCAGCCTACTCAAAGAATACAGCCGCTCCAGCCGACATCACAAGTACAGCCCACGCAGCCAACTCGGACAGCTCCTCCCGTACATCCTGTGAAACCCTCACAACATGTACAACGTGCTCAACCTGCTCAACCTGTTCAGCCTACCCAGACCGCTCAGCCTGTCCAGCCTACCCAGACCGCTCAGCCCGTTCAGCCTACTCAGACCGCTCAGCCTGTCCAGCCTACTCAGACCGCTCAGCCTGTTCAGCCTACCCAGACCGCTCAGCCTGTCCAGCCTACTTGGACCGTTCAGCCCGTACAGCCTACCCGGCCAGTTCAACCTATAGGTATTGACCCGAATAACGTCTCTCCGGATAATCAGGATGTCTCTCCCGGAGAGAGAGTGCGCAATCTTCCTCCCGACTGGTCCGGGCAGATACCAGATCAGCCGGCAAAGGACCCTGAGGCACCAGAAGCACCGCTGACACAACAAAGTATAAAAACTGCAGATGTCAGGCATAAGCACAATGAAGACAACTGGACGGATGTGAAAAGAAAATATTCTCCTCTCACGCCATTCAATGATGACGAAATAGATGAATGTGTGAGTATCACGATTCGCGACTTTTCTGACTTGCGAAGATTTGGTATTCCAATTGGATGCAACCAGTTTATTCACCGCGGATTCCAAAGATATAACCATCTGTTATTGGGACACTCAAATACAAGAAATGGCCAGTATTACCTCGGAGTTCCGGGGATATATAATGCAAATGAACAATTTATGGCATCCATGTACGGATTCAATAACTTCAAACCGGGACGTATCAAAGAGAATTCGCAAAATAGCAGAACTGGTTACTGGTATCGTCCGATTAAATAATCATATAATCAAAAAGCTGTCGGGATCACCATGGATTCCCGACAGCTTTTTGATTTTCTTACTCCTCCAAAAATATTTTTCTTGTAATAAAATTATAAACTGAAACCACAATTGTGGCCACGATTTTACTGAGCATATAGAATATTTGGGCCTTGTCTACTAATATCCACATAACGAGCTGATTGATTCCAAGCCCTATGATGCTCAGTACCATGAAAACGGCAAAGTTTGCAATTCCACTCTTCTGTTTGTCTACATTGAAAACCCAGAATATGCTCAATATATAATTATAAATCACAGAAACGGAAAAAGAGATTCCGCTGGAGACCAGATAATTAATGTGAAATACTTCAGTCAGCAGAATCATAATTCCATAATCTATTATGAATGCACTGACACCAACAAATCCAAAACGAACCAGTTGTTGAAATAACTCCTTTTTTCCCTTACCTTTTTGTTCCTTCAAAACTTGACTCCTCTATGGGCATTTTCTAATCGTTTTTAACTCATTTTCTCTCATATTTTGTAAACCGAAAATCAATATCAAAGCAAGTCTGCTCTTCTCCTTCTTCTGTCATCTCCCATTCGTGACTTTTATCAAGATTTGGGAAAAAGGTATCTGCCTGATAGGCCAGATCTATCTTCGTTACCAGTACTGTATCACAGTACGGAAGAAGCATCTCATACACGCTCCCCCCGCCTATGACGAAGATGTCATCGTCATCATAGTTTTCCAGCTCTTCTTTTAACTCCTCGAGGGAATGTACCACAACCGCACCCTTTACTTTATACGCAGGATCTCTGGTGATCACAATATTCGTTCTGGATGCCAGCGGCTGTCCCTGCGGAAAACTTTCCAGTGTTTTTCTTCCCATCACAACAACGCGGTTATTCGTTGTATTTCTAAAGTATCTCATGTCTGAGGGAATTGACACAAGAAGTTTGTTTTTATAGCCAATTGCCCAGTTTTTGTCGGTCGCTACAATTGCCTTCATATCATCCTCCCTGAAATCAGACAGCTATCGGAATATTCTTGACCTGAGGTCCGGTTACATAGTTCTCCACAATCAGATCATCTCTGGTAAATTGATAAAAGTCTTTCACATCCGGATTGAGCTTCACAGTTGGCGCATCATAAGTCGGACGTGCAATTAGTTCTTTGACAATCGGAATGTGTCTGTCATAGATATGTGCATCGGCGATCACATGAAGCAGTGTTCCCGGTTTCATATCACAGACCTGTGCAAACATCATAAGCAGGATCGCATACTGGCATACATTCCAGTTATTTGCTGTAAGTATGTCCTGTGATCTCTGGTTCAGTACTGCATTCAATACCAGTTTTTCGCTGTCCGGATCTTTTGTCACATTAAATGTCATCGAATACGCACATGGATACAGCGCCATCTCATGCAGATCCTGGTGGACATAGATGTTCGTCATGATCCTGCGGCTGTAAGGATTATGTTTCAGATCATAAAGGACACGGTCCACCTGATCCATCATTCCCTCTTTATACTGGTGTTTAACGCCCAGCTGATACCCATAGGCTTTACCAATCGAACCATTCTTATCGGCCCATTCATCCCATACATGGGAGTGAAGTTCATGGATATTATTTGACTTCTTCTGCCAGATCCACAAAATCTCATCCATACAACTTTTGAGTGCCGTCCTTCGAAGCGTAATCGCCGGGAATTCCCTCGAAAGATCATAGCGATTCACCACACCAAAATTTTTAATCGTATAGGCCGAAGCCCCGTCTTCCCAGTGAGGCCGAACTTTCTCCCCTTCTGTGCTGACACCGTGATCCAAAATATCCTGACACATTTTTATAAACAAATGATCTGCATAACTCATCGTATCTGCCACCTTTCCATTTAGCCTAATATATCAAACTATCAAGGCTGTCTAAAACTGTTTCTCATTAAGTATACTAGATGAAACGAACAATGACAATATCTCACAGCTCAAATTCTTTTCGGACTTAGTTAAATCCGAACTTTCTCAAAATTGACAACCATTGTCTTACCTGTTATATTTTAGATAAATAATTTTAAACTTGGTGTAGAAAAATATCAGGAGCACTAATAAATGAAACGCCTTTTAAAAACCTTATGTAAACCTTTATCTTTCCTGCCGGCACTCTGCATGATGTACCTAATTTTCTCATTCTCAGGTCAGGCCGGGGAAGAGTCCTCAAAATTGAGTCTAAAAGTAACAAAGACCGCTGTGATTGCCATCAATAAAGTGACAGATCAAGGCTGGAATGAAGCACAGATGGAACAGAGGGTTCAACAGTATCATCATTATGTGCGCAAAGCCGCACACATGACGGAATACTGTATTCTTGCCATCACCATTGCGACTCCCCTGCACGTATATGGTCTGAGGGGAATCGCACTGATTCTGGTAAGCGGCATCATCTGCCTCCTCTTCGCTGCCGGTGATGAATATCATCAGTCATTTGTCGCGGCGAGAGTACCCTCCGGCAAAGACGTACTGATTGACAGTACCGGTGCACTGATGGGGATTTTTCTTACTCTCCTTTTTAGCTGGATTGCAAGAGGCGGAAAGAAGACTTTATAGCCAGTGTCCAAACTTATTCTTATAGAAGTTTTTAAATAACTGTGTTGCCAGGCAATAGGCTGCCAGAAGCAGTATCATCCACGGAATATAGGAAAAGGGAAGCTCCGCAAAATCCAGTCCTGCGGTAATCGGTGAAAACACGATAACCATAGCAATAACAGCCACAATTGTAGATGACAAAACAAGCGGCCGGGATGCACGACTCTGGACAAATGGTATCTTACTTGTACGGATCATGTGAACAACCAGAATCTGCGACAGCGTTCCGAAGATAAACCATCCAGCCTGAAATGTCGGTGCCATTTTCACAGAATTGGCTCCTACAAACCACCAGAGGACTCCGAAACATGCGATATCGAAGATCGAACTAAGCGGTCCCATAATCAGCATGAACCATTTTATACTGTTCGTATCCCACCTGTGCGGTGTCTGAAGATATTCGCGGTCAACGGCATCGAAGGGAATTCCTATCTGGGAAAAATCACACAGTAGGTTCTGTGTTAGTATATGAACCGGCAGCAGAGGCAGAAATGGCAGGAAGATACTCGCCACCATAACGGAAATCATATTTCCAAAGTTTCCGCTGGCTGCCATCTTAATATATTTCATGATATTTCCAAACGTTCTTCGTCCTTCGACGACACCCTCTTCCAATACCATCAGATCCTTTTTCAACAGAATCATATCAGCGGCCTCCTTGGCAATATCCACACCGCTGTCGACGGATATTCCGACATCCGCCTGTCTTATCGCCGGGGCATCATTGATTCCATCACCCATATATCCGACTGTATGACCCATATTCTGAAAGGTCTGTACCAGTCTTTGTTTCTGATCCGGTGAAAGTTTCGCAAACAAGTTACAGTCTGCGACTTCTCTTTTCAATGTCTCATCATCCATAGATTCCACGTCTTGTCCCATCAGCACCTTTTCACAGGAAAGCCCGACCTTCTGACATACTTTTATGGCAACCCCTTCACTGTCTCCGGTCAGCACCACCGTTCGGACACCATGAGATTTCAGGGCGCCGATGGCTGTCTTTGCACTCGCTTTCGGGGGGTCTAAGAATCCCACAAACCCCAGTAGAACCATATCGTTCTCGTCTTTGACAGAGAATTCGCTGATCCCCGCAATTTCATTTTTCTGGGCAACCGCGAGAATTCGAAGCCCTTCCCGGTTATGTTTTTGATAGATTCTGCGTGCTTCTTCCAATAGTTCTCCCTCAAGCGGAAGAATCTGGCCTTTATATTCCACATGACTGCAGATTCCGAGAATCTCCTCCACAGCTCCTTTTGTGATAAGTTGAGTCTTATTCGAAGGATCCTTCAGAACAACGCTCATCCTTCTTCTCGAAAAGTCAAAGGGGATCTCATCAACCCTGACATACTTGTCCAAGACCGGTTTCAGCCCCTGATCAGCGGCACGGTTGATGATCGCGATGTCAATCAAGTTCTTAAGGCCTGTCTGAAAGTAACTGTTCAGATATGCGTGACGAAGAATCCTCATGTCGTCATTACCATGTACATCCATATATTTTTCAAGAACAATCTTGTCCTCTGTCAGAGTGCCGGTCTTATCTGTACATAGGATATCCATCTCCCCGAATGTCTGAATTGCACTTAAGTTTTTCACGATCACTTCGTGTTTGGACATATTTACAGCACCCTTGGCCAGCGTGGAAGTCATGATCATCGGGAGCATCTCCGGAATCAATCCTACTGCCATGGTGACGGAAAACAGCAGTGCAGATGCCCAGTTTCCCTTTGTAATCCCATTGATCAAGAAGATGACCGGAACCATCACCAACATAAAACGCAGCAGCAGACTGCTGACCGACTCCACCCCTCGCTCAAAACTGTTTTTTGCCCGGCTTCCATTTAGAGACTTCGCCATACTGCCCAGATATGTGTCATTTCCAGTGGTCAGTATCAAAGCCATGGCGCTGCCGCTGACGATATTCGTTCCCATGAATCCGATATTCTGCAGATCCGTCAGAGGCGCACTTTTATCCTCAGACATCTCTACAAACTTCTCTACCGGGTTCGACTCGCCCGTAAGAGCCGCCTGTGCGACGAATGCATCCTTTGCAGTGAGGAAACGTACATCTCCGGGAATCATATCGCCTGCTGAGAGTCTGACAATATCCCCGGGCACCACCTCACGCATCTCGACTTCACTTATCTGTCCGTCTCTTAACACATCGGCTTTATTGCTGATCATGTGTGATAGTTTCTCCGCAGCCGAATTCGAACGTTCGCTCTGAAAGAATGAAATCAAACTTGATATCAGAATCAGCAGCACGATGATCAGAGCAGTCGCATAGTCATTGTGCTCTGCCACTACTACATCAGTCACGAAAGTAACAACAGCTACAAAGAAAAGCACGATATTAAAAGGATTGATAAATGCCTCCACCAATCTTTTCACAATACCCTTTTCAGTGCCTGTGATAATTACATTCTCTCCAAACTCATCTAATTTCTCACAGGCCTGTTCACCTGTGATTCCATCTTTGCATGAGTCAAGATCAGAAAACATCTTATCTTCCTTTAAAAATGCATACTCACGCAGTTTTTCCTCACATCTGTGACTTCTCTCGGCCACAACATTTGCTTTCTTTTTTCTAAACATAAACATCTCTATCACCGTCTTTCTGTCGTATTTCAGCTTTTCGCAAACTGACTTTGATAAAGCTTTGCATAAAATCCGCCGCGTGATAATAATTCCTGGTGCTTTCCTTTTTCTATAATTTCACCATCTTTCATCACCAGAATCACATCAGCTTCCCGGATTGTGGAGAGACGGTGAGCGACAACAAAGCTGGTTCTGCCCTCCATCAAGTTCTGAAAGGCCTCCTGAACCTTAAGTTCTGTTCTGGTGTCGATTGAAGAAGTGGCTTCATCCAGGATCAGAATCGGAGGCTTCATCAGCATAACTCTGGCAATACACAGAAGCTGTTTCTGTCCCTGGGAGATATTCCCCCCATCCTCGGAGATGACCGTATGATATTTATCCGGCATCCTCATAATGAAAGAATGTGCAAGTGCTTTTTTTGCTGCCGTCTCAATCTCTTTCATCGAGGCATCTGGCTTCCCATAAGCTATATTCTCCGCAATCGTCCCGTTTTTTAACCAGGTATCCTGTAAAACCATCCCAAAATTTTCCCGCAGAGAATCCCGAGTGAGATGTCTGATCTCATGTCCATCAATTTGAAGACTGCCGCTGTCGATATCATAGAAACGCATCAGCAGATTGATCACTGTCGTTTTTCCACAGCCTGTCGGTCCGACAATTGCAATCCTCTGCCCCGGTTTCGCCTCAAGACTCACATCTTTAATCAGCGGTTTTTCAGGAATGTAAGAAAAATTCACATGGGATAACGCGACACTACCCTTGCCGTGTTTCATATCCACGGCAGCCGCATCGTCCGGCGTCTCAGGTTTTTCATCGATGAAGTCAAAGATTCTCTTTGCACAGGCAAGTGCATTCTGCAGCTCTGTCACAACACCTGAAATCTCGTTGAATGGTTTCGTATACTGATTAGCATATGCCATAAAGCTGGTAAGCTGACCTACACTGATTCCGCCTGAAATCGCCATGAAGGCACCGTAGATACACACACCGGTATACACAAGACTGTTGATGAATCTTGTACTTGGATTTGTAAGCGACGAAAAAAACACTGATTTAATTCCCGTAATTCTCAATCTTTCATTAATGACCCCAAAGCGTTCTTTTGCTCGTCCCTCATAGGAAAATGCCTTCACTACCTGTTGATTTCCGACCATTTCCTCCACAAGTGATGTCATATCACTTCTCGCCTCAGACTGAATGCGAAAGAGATCGTATGTCCGCTTCGCAATAAATCCCGCAACAAAAAATGACAACGGCGTGATGCAGACCACTAAAAGGGTAATTCCCGGATGTATGGACACCATAAATCCAATTGTTCCGAATATCGTGATAACTCCTGTGAAAAACTGGGTAAATCCCATCAAAAGACCATCTGAGAACTGTTCCACATCGGTTGTGATGCGGCTGATCGCATCTCCCGGCTGATGATTGTCAATATATCGGATCGGCAATATCTCCATCTTACGAAATGCATCGTCTCTGACATCTTGTACAACCTGAAAGGTAATATGATTTGTAGCAAGACTCATAATCCACTGAGAGACAGAAGTAATCGCAATGACAATCAAGAAAGTGAGCACCAGTGAAAGAAGTCCTTTGCCATTAACCCGCCCAGGTCCAACAATCATATCCACTCCCTCTCCGATTAGTATCGGAGCGTAAAGCGTCGATGCCACTGTGAGAAACGCCATCACCAGCATCAAAATTACATACATACGATAAGGTTTGATCAGCGAAAGAATCCGTTTCCAGGTGGACCCGACTTTATTCGTCTTCTTCATAATCCAGTCACCTCCTCTTTCGAAAACTGAGATTCACAGATTTCCCGATAAACCTCACAATCTTTTAGCAGTTCTTCGTGCGTCCCAATGCCGGCCATCTTCCCGTCATCCAGCACCAGTATCAAATCCGACCCTTTCACAGTCGCCGCTCTTTGGGATACGATAAATGTAGTCATTCCTTCTGTCCCTTTTTTAATTGCACTTCGAAGCGCTGCATCCGTGGCAAAATCAAGTGCCGAAGAACTGTCATCGAGTATCAGGACTTTCGGATCTTTCACAAGTGCTCTGGCAATACAAAGCCTCTGTCTTTGTCCGCCCGAGAAATTTCCTCCTCTGGTTGCCACCGGCTCATCCAGACCATTCCCTTTTTCTCTGACAAAGTCTGCTGCCTGTGCAATCGTCAATGCCTTCCAGATCTCATCATCTGTCGCATCCGCCTTGCCCCACTGCATGTTTTCACGAATCGTGCCGCGGAAGAGTACGGATCTTTGCGGGACGATCCCAGTCTTCCCCCGAAGTTGTTCAAACGGATATTCACCAACCAAAACGCCATCGACCAATACTCTCCCTTTTGTAGCATCATAGAATCTGGGAATCAGATTTACCAGTGTCGATTTTCCGGAACCCGTTCCGCCTATGACGCCGATCGTCTGGCCCTTTTTGGCGGTAAAATGGATATCGCTTAGAGACGGTGCCTGTGCTTTCGCGAATGTAAAGGTCACATGATCAAAAACGACGGCATCCTCAGGCTCGCAGCATTTTTTTGAATCTTCCATTCTTTTCTCAGGTGCAGTCATGCTCGGTTCCACCGCGAACACTTCATTTATACGGATTGCACTGGCCCACGCTCTGGAAACCGTAATCACAAGATTGGCAAGAACGATCAGTGCAAGCAGCGCCTGATTCATATAATTAACCAGAGCGATTACTTCTCCCTGTGTCAGATTCCCGGTATCGACCTGACGGCCGCCGGCGAGCAATATCACGATAATTGCGAGATTTGCCAGTGCATAAGTAGCAGGGTTCATAAGTGCCGAAATTCTTCCGGCTTTAAATTGTGTCTTCTTCAGGTGATCATTCGTCCGGGCAAATTCCTCTTTCTCTGATTCCTGCCTTCGAAAAGCCCGGACGACACGAGCCCCTTCATAATTCTCTCTGGTGAGAAGAACCACACGGTCCAGCATATTCTGTACCTTCTTATAGATTGGCATGGTAAACTTCACAATCAAAAAGATCACAAGCCCTATCATAGGGACCGAGATCAGAAAAATCACAGATAGCTTAAGACTGATTGTCATGGCCATAATCACAGAACCAATCACAATAAACGGGGATCTTAAAAACAATCTCAAAAAGAGGTTTACGCCCGTCTGCATCTGATTGACATCACTTGTGATTCGTGTGACCAATGTCGGCGTCCCCACTGTGTCAAGTTCTGTATACGACAGACTGTTAATATGTTTATACAAGTCCGCCCGCAGATTCGTCCCAAAACCAAAGGCTGCTTTTGCGGCAAAATACTGTGCCGTGATCGCGCAGAGCAGCCCGATGATTCCAAGAATGACCAACACAATACATTGTCTCCAGATATATGATTTATCTGCATTTTTAATCCCTACATCAACCACTCTAGCCGTCACCACCGGTACGATTAATTCAAAGCTTGCCTCCAACATCTTAAAAAGCGGCGCTATGATACTTTCCTTCACATATCCTTTCATATACTTCAATAAATTCTTCATGTCTCAAATCCTTCTCGTATGAATTGTAAAAAACGTTTCAAATGACTTCAAATGACATTTTAACAGATTTTTCCGTTAAACGCTAGTACATGGGGATAACTTGATGTATACTGATACAAAGATGAAATCGTCAAAGGTATTTTTTTATTTTTGGAGGAACTATGAAAAAAATTGGATTTATCGGAGGGGGAAATATGGCCGCTGCCATCATCGGTGGGATTTTGTCATCGAAACTTACCGCACCCTCCAACATAATTGTATCTGGCCCTACAGAGGAAAAGCTTCGAAAACTGGAGGAAAAATTACATGTTGTCATCACAACAGATAACAAAGAGGCAGCGTCGGCATCAGATATTTTATTTTTATCCACAAAACCGGCTGTCTATCCCGTAGTAATAAAAGAAATCAAAGACAGTCTGAGAACAGATGCTGCTATTGTATCGATAGCTGCAGGGCAGTCAATTCGTCAGGTAGAATCCCTCTTTGAATCCAACATTCAGCTCGCGAGGGTGATGCCGAATACTCCCGCTCTCGTGGGATCTGCTATGTCCGCCGTCAGTCCCAATCAATTCCTGACTGAGGAGAATCTTCAGGAGGTGCTGTCCATCTTTTGCAGTATGGGGAAGGCCGAGGTCATCCCGGAATCTATGATGGACGCGGTAACCGGGGTAAGCGGATCATCCCCAGCCTTTGTCTATCTATTCATCGAGGCGATGGCGGATGCCGCCGTGGCGGAAGGAATGCCAAGAGACCTTGCCTATGAGTTTGCCTCTCAGGCAGTTCTCGGTTCTGCAAAGATGGTGCTTGAGACAAAGCAGAATCCGGGTGTCCTAAAAGACGCCGTCTGCTCGCCGGGCGGCACCACCATCGAGGGAGTATGTGTTCTTGAACGAAAGGGAATGCGGGACGCAGTCATCTCCGCAGTTAGAGCGAGCGCAGAAAAATCAAGAGAAATGGGAAAAGATAAAAAAGAGAGCAAATGATAAAGCTTAACTGGTATGTCCCCGCCTGACTGATATAAGCCAATCGGGGACATCCTCTATCTGTGACTGCAATACCTTATAAATGCCAGATATCGCGATTATATTGTTCTATCGTTCTGTCTGAAGAAAAAAATCCGGATTTTGCAATATTGACCAGTGCCTTTTTGTTCCACTCTTCCTGATTTTCATATTCCTGAAACACCCTCTCCTTCATACAGATATACTCTTTCGTATCCAGTAAGGTCATAAACCAATCTTTGCTCACGAGCTCATGATGCAGACGGCACAGATTCTCCTTGTCTCCGATCTTTGTCAACTCCTCGCCAATGATAAAATCCACCAGTTCATGAATGAGTTCATCTTTCTCATAGATATCCTTCGCACTATAGCTTCCGTCTGCATATAAATCAATGACTTCCTGCGGTTTTTTGCCAAAGATATAGATATTATCCTCCCCGACAAGTTCTTCGATCTCAACATTTGCGCCGTCTTCGGTTCCGAGAGTTACAGCACCATTCAACATAAACTTCATGTTGCTGGTTCCGGATGCTTCCTTAGAAGCAAGAGAAATTTGCTCGGAGACGTCAGCTGCCGGTATAATCTTCGAGGCTTTCGTCACGTTGTAATTCTCGATCATAAGAACGCGAAGATAGGGTCTGACTTCGGGGTCGTCTTCAATCAGTTGAGAAAGGCACAGGATCAAGTGAATGATATCCTTTGCAGTCGTGTAAGCCGGTGCTGCTTTTGCACCGAAAATCATGGTGATCGGTGTTTTCGGTTTGTGCCCCTTTTTGATCTCCTGATACTTATAAATTGCATACAGTGCATTCATCTGCTGCCGTTTATATTCATGAAGGCGTTTTACCTGAACATCGAAGATTGAATTCTCATCTGTGAGAACTCCTTGTGTCTCATAGAGATAATCCCGGAACTCTTCTTTTTTCTTCTTCTTTATTCTTCCAAGTGTCTTTAAAACCTCTTTGTCATCTTTGAAATCAAGAAGCTTTTTAAGTTCTTTCGCCTCCTTTTTAAATCCATCCCCAATCAGTTTCTCTATATAGGCTGAGAGTTCACGGTTGCAGGATACAAGCCAGCGTCTGAACGTGATTCCATTCGTCTTATTATTAAACTTATCTGGATAAATCTTATAAAAGTTCGACAGTTCTGTATTTTTTAATATCTCCGTGTGAAGTGCTGCCACTCCATTTACAGAGAATCCATAATGAATATCCATATGTGCCATGTGCACATGATTCTTGTCGTCGATGATATAGGTACTTTCATCCGTATATTTCTTTCTCACCCTCCAGTCCAGTTCCTGTATCACCGGCATCAGATGAGGAACCACCTGTTCCAGATATGAGGTGGGCCATGTCTCGAGAGCCTCCGCGAGAATCGTGTGATTTGTATACGCGCAAGTCCTGCTCACCAAATCAATTGCCTCATCCATGGAAAATCCACGATCCGTCAAAAGACGGATCAGTTCCGGGATCACCATGGAGGGATGCGTGTCATTGATCTGTATTACCACATGCTCATCCAGCTTATGAAGATCATATCCCTGATCCACACACTCTTTTAAGATCAGCTGAGCAGCATTGCTCACCATAAAGTACTGTTGGTAGATTCTAAGCATACGTCCGGCATCATCGGAGTCATCCGGGTACAGGAACAACGTAAGGTTTTTTTGGATATTGTGCTTATCAAAATCAATACTGTCTCCCGCGACGATACTCTCATCTACAGTATCCGCGTCAAACAGGTGAAGACGGTTGCATCCGGCCTCATATCCCGGCACATCGAGGTCATACATCACAGACTGTATGGAGAAATCTTTAAATGGCACAGTAAAGCTGACTGGCGTCCTGTTTGTCCAGTTCTCTGCCCGCATCCACGGGTTTTTCACCTCTTTTTGCTTGTGATCACGAAACCTTTGCCGGAACAGACCAAAATGGTAATTCAGTCCAATTCCATCTCCGAAAAGTCCAAGCGTGGCGATGGAGTCCAAAAAACAGGCCGCAAGGCGCCCCAGACCACCATTTCCAAGGGAAGGTTCCATCTCCATCTCTTCCATCTCCTCCAGCTTCCTGCCATGAACCGCAAGTGCCTGTTTTACCTCCTCGTAAAGTCCCAGGTTAATCAGGTTATTGGACAGTAGTTTCCCGATCAGAAACTCCGCGGAAATATAGTATAACTTTTTCTTTCCGAAGTTTCTTTGTATTTTAGAAGTTTCTTCTTTAGTAATCAGCATCAATACTTCGAAAATCTCCTCTTTTGTACAATGATCGATATCTCTTCCAAAACGCTCACAAAGGAGCTTTTGTATTCTTTCTTCCATAACTTTTTTATTCCTCCTCAGACGATTTAATTCTTGATATTGCGGTTGACTCGCGTATAATCAGTTCTCCATCAAAGATCACTCTTTTTGGCTCTTCCTTTTTATCAATCATAGAGAAAAGAAGATCTGCCGTTGCACGTGCAATCTCTTTTGCCGGCTGCCGAATTGTTGTGATTCCCGGAATGCAAAACTCCCCGGCCTCCATCCCATCAAATCCTGCCACTGAACAGTCATCCGGCACATGGATCCCAGCCTCAAAGAGCGCTCTTATAGCTCCGACTGCCAGCGTATCCGATGTGGCATAAAGTGCCGTAAACGGTGTTTTCCTCGATAGCAGCTCCTTCGTGATCTTATAACCGGAGCGGTACGAATACCGATCCACATGCATCTTCATATAACAGACAAGGTCTTCATCAAACTGGATACCCTGATCGGAAAGTGCCCTCTGGTAGCCGAGCAGTCTCAGTTTTCCGATACTCTCGTCTTCCTTTCTGGCCGTGATAATCGCTATTCTCTTATGCCCCAGTCCAAGAAGATAATCGGTCATCTTATAGCTCTCCTTAAAGTCATCCACAGATACACTTGCAATACGGTTATTACCTTCTCCACTGTTTATCGTGCTGAGCACATAGGGAATCTTCAGTCTGCCAAATTCTTCCCCCGAGTGGGAAAAATTTCCGCCTAGAAATACAACTCCACGCAGCTTTTTCTCTCTGGCAATCTGAAGGGCAACATCAATCTCATTCTCATACTCTTCCACTCTCTGAATCACGCAGCTGTAGTGCCTTTTTTGGCATTCCTGTTCAAGAATCTCGATGAACTGATTAAAAAATGTATTTCCGATACCTTTGATCAGCACGGCGACCGCCCGCGCATCAACCCGTTTCAGATTGCGGGCACTGTTGTCGGGCACGTAACCGGATTCCTCGATCACCTTCAAAATTTTCTTCTTCGTCTTGGGATTAATATCCGGATGATCATTCATGGCTCTGGAAACCGTGCTGACACCTACCTGACATCTTTTTGCGATATCTTTAATTGTTATGGTTCCCATCTTTTGTTATCCTCTTATCTCTTTTCCTTCCCAGTTATATATATAATTTTTATCCTCATTCTTTTGGAAGTCTTCCATAGAGTTTCGTCATCTCCCGTATTCGCTCAAGCAGCCGATCATCAATCTGTCCGGGAAGAAGCCGCCATTTCCAGTTTTGTCCCAATGTAGACGGAGTGTTGATTCTCGCCTCGCTTCCAAGACACAAGTAATCCTGCATCGGAATGACTGCCAGATCTGCCACAGATGCCATTGCCAGGCGAACAAAGTCCCAGGGGAGATCTTTCTTTGCTGTTTTCGCATTGTGCATATAGTGCCTGGCGAATTTTCTGTCCTCCGGCCTCATCTCATCGAGCCAGCCAAGTAGTGTATTATTGTCGTGTGTCCCTGTGTAGACGACACAGTTATGCGGATAGTTATGAGGAAGATAATCGCTCTCCTCCCGAGAATCGAAGGCAAACTGAAGTACTTTCATTCCCGGATATCCTGAGTCATGGACCAGTTTCAGCACACTGTCTGTCAGGTATCCCAAATCTTCGGCGATGATGTCGACAGCACCCAGCTCTTTTTTTATCGCCTGAAACAGAGCGATTCCCGGACCCTTCTCCCATTTCCCATTCTCTGCCGTCGAATCACCATAGGGGACTGCATAATATTCATCAAAACCGCGAAAATGATCCACCCGCACGATATCGTATCTCTTAAAGCAAGCCTGCATTCTTTTGATCCACCAGGCAAATTCTGTTTTTTTGTGGTATCCCCAGTTATACAGGGGATTTCCCCAGAGCTGACCGGTTTTTGAGAATGCATCCGGCGGTACTCCCGCAACTCCTTTTGGATTTCCCTCTTCGTCAAATTGAAACAGCTCCGGATTCGCCCATGTATCGGCACTGTCAAACGCAACATAGATCGGAATATCGCCGATCATACGGATTCCTTTCTCATTTGCATAGTTCTTAAGCTTTGCCCACTGGACGCTAAACTCATACTGCAAAAATCGGTAGAAATCAACATCATCCGAAAGCTCTCTTCTCTTTTTTGCAAGCGCAGTGGGATTACGATATTTTAATTCATCTTCCCATTTGTTCCAGCTGCTCCCGCAAAGACTGTCTTTCATCGCCATGTAGAGACAGTAATCTTCCAACCAGTCTGTATTTTCTTTTACAAATGTCTCATAAGAATTATCCGGCTGATAGCGGTTATATGCTTTCCTCAAAACTCCAAATCTGGCATGATACATCTTCTCATAATCGACATATTCCGGATTAGTACCAAAATCACAATTTTCACACTCCTGCCTTGTCAACAGGCCCTCGTCTGTCAGCGTTTCCAGATCAATAAAATACGGGTTGCCTGCAAAGGTAGAAAAAGATTGATATGGAGAATCCCCATATCCGGTCGGCCCGAGAGGCAGAATCTGCCAGCTGCTCTGTCCGGCTTTTTCAAGATAATCCACAAATTCATAAGCTTCCTTCGAAAAACTGCCGATTCCATATCTGGAGGGCAGTGACGACACCGGAAGCAGGATACCACTGCTTCTCATACGCAAAATTCTCCTTACTGTTCATTTTTTTATCATACACATCGTGTACCAAAAACGGTTCCGGTAACGTTTCCAATATATAAAAAAGGATATCATAGATTAGAACAGAATTCAAGAGAAATACACCCTAATCTCAGCCCCTCTTCCTATCTCGCTCTCCACTTGAATCTTTGCATTATGAAGTAATGCTCCATGTTTTACAATTGAAAGTCCAAGCCCTGTTCCGCCGGTTTCTCTGGAATGGCTCTTATCCACCCGATAGAATCGCTCAAAGATTCTCCCCTGGTCAGATTTATCAATCCCGATACCATCATCTTTTACGGCAATTACGGCTCCTTTAAGTCCTTCAGAATATACATTAATCCACACATGCCCTCCTGCGTGGTTATATTTGATCGCATTTTCACAGAGATTATAGATCATCTCATAGAGTACCTGGTGCACGCCGGTTATGATTACATGGTTTCCACAAAGTCCGATATCAATCCGCTGCTGTTCTGCTTTTAATTCCAGATGATCTTTCACCTCGCAGGCCACCTCAAAGAGATCCACATCTTCCATCGAAAGTTGTTCGCTTTTTTCATCCAGGCGGGAAAGTTTGATGATATCTTCCACCAGAGAAGTCAGTCTTGCGGCCTCACTGTGAATAATTCCTGCAAATTTCTTGACATCTTCCGGTTTTGCCACTCCGTTCTCAATCAGTTCTGCATATCCTGAGATTGACATGAGAGGTGATTTCAGTTCATGGGATACATTTGCCGAGAATTCCTTTCTCATCATCTCCGCCCTCTGCTTTTCTGTGATGTCCAGAATCAAAAGAACCACACCCGTCACATCCTCTTTCTCTGCCCGGACAGGGTTCGCAAGAAGCTGATACGTTCTCCCGGATATATCTGCTGTCCGCTCATCGCTTTTTCCGGAAAGTGCTGCCAGAAACGCTCTCTTGACCGCTTCATTTCTCCCAACTGTGATGATATCGTGGTTCACACAATCCTCCTGCGTCACATCAAAGAGTTCCTGTGCTGCGCGATTGATCGAAAGAACAACCTTGTTATTCGTCACAATCAGACCATCTTTCATATACTCTGTGATAGCAAGATATTCCTCCTGATTTTGTCTCAGCTGATCCATCTGTTCTCTGATCTTAGTGTTTTGTCGATCGATTCGAACCAAAAGCGGACTTAACTCCTCGTATGCTATATTTCTTGTCGGATCTTCCAGATCCAGTTGATTGATCGGTTCAATCAGGCGTGCAGCCATCCGATTTACCAAAATTAAGGCGAGAATACCAAGGATCATGAGCAGCACCAAGACGATTACAATACCGGAAAGCATACTTTTGACAACAGTATCGATGTTTCTGGAGACGCGGATCACATCGCCGTTTTCCAGCATCATCGCATAATAATATCCCTGTTCATTCAAAGTTTCCGATGATCTCAGATCGCTTCCCCGCCCCTCTTTGAGCGCCTCGCGAAATTCCGGCCGGTTATCATGATCATTCATCAGATCCACGGGCTCCATGGACTCATACAAGACAGTTCCATCTCTTCTGATCAGTGTCAGACGGCTTGATGTCAAATCCGATATTTCCTGGGTGAGATACTCCTCTCCAGCCTGATCCAGAATGTTCTTGAGGTTTTTACATTCGCTTTGGATTGTCGTTTTCATCTCAGACAGACTTCTCTCATACATAATGATATTCATGATGACAAAAGTAAAAAGGATGGAAAGTACAACTAAAAGGCCTGTATTTTTCAGGATTTTCTTTTTCATATCACTCACCGATTCTATAGCCCACTCCCCGCACCGTCTCAATCAGATCCCCGCAGCTGCCAAGCTTCTGGCGCAGGGACCGTATATGGACATCCACAGTTCGGGTCTCTCCGGAATAATCATATCCCCAGATGCCAGTTAAAATCTGATCTCTGGTGAGCACAATCCCCGAATTATCCATCAGGTATTTTAACAGTTCAAATTCCTTTAACGTGAGCTCCACTTTTTCGCCTTCCACCGTCACCTGATGTGAAGAGACCTGCAGCTTTAGACCTTTGATGATCAGGGTATCTGCCTGCCTGTTTTCATATCCAGACCGGCGCAGTACTGCTTTTACTCTCGCAATGAATTCCATCATGCCGAAAGGCTTTGTGATATAGTCGTCTGCACCACAGTCGAGGCCTTTGACTTTGTCATATTCTGCACCTTTAGCCGTGACGAGAATGACAGGAAGAGACTTTGTCCTGCCAGACCTTTTTAATCGCTCAAGTATCTTCATCCCATCCTCGCCCGGAAGCATCAGATCCAGCAAGATTAGATCCGGGAGTTCTTCTTTCAGGCTTTGCCAAAACCCTTCGGATGAGGAAAAACCTTTCACCTGATATCCACTTGATTCCAGTGTGTATATGATCAGTTCACGGATGTTTCTGTCATCCTCAACACAATATACTTTTGTCTTAGCTATATCTTTCATGACATCACCGGCCTTTTATTCCTCTTCTACATGCTGCCCAAGTATGGAGAACTCAACCCATTCGGCAATATTCGTGGCATGATCTCCAATTCTCTCATAATATTTTGCAATCATCAAAAGATCCAGCTGCTCCTCTCTTGAGACAAGGTCATCCGTCAGCCCCGAAGCAATCTGACCTCTGACATCTAAAAACAAATTATCTACAATATCATCATCTTTGATAACTTTCTGAGCAATCTCAAGATCTTGTTTGACAAAGGAGTCGATACTCTCTTTTACCATCTGCATTGTGGCTTTTGCCATCTCATTCAATCTAATTTCTTTTGCCGGAGCCTTTAGATTTGAAGTTTTGATGATCTCTGCGATATCCGAGGCCTGATCCCCGATCCGCTCCATATCGGTAATCATCTTAAGCGCGGCTGAAACTCGCCTGAGATCGCTGGCAACTGGCTGCTGCTGCAATAAAATCTTGAGACAAAGATCCTCGATCTCACGCTCTTTCATGTCGATAATCTCATCTTTTTCCATGATTTCAGCAGCGGCCTTCTTGTCCTCTGCCATCAGTACCAGATACGTTCGCTCGATCACCTGCTCGCAGAGCGCTCCCATCTCGATCAGCAGGGTGTGAAGCTGCTCCAGCTGCTTTTGAAACAATTCTCTCATTGATACATACCTATCCTTTCTCATCCGAATTTTCCGGATATATAGTCTTCTGTTCTCGGATCACGAGGCATGGAGAACATCTTCTCGGTATCTCCCTCCTCGATAATCTCTCCCATGAGGAAGAACACTGTCTTGTCAGAGATACGTGCCGCCTGCTGCATATTATGTGTCACCATCACGATGGTATACTCCTTTTTTAACTTCTCGGTCAGATCTTCGATCTTTGATGTTGATATCGGATCCAGCGCTGAAGTTGGCTCATCCATCAGTAACACTTCAGGCTGTACCGACAGGGCTCTTGCGATGCAAAGTCTCTGCTGCTGTCCGCCTGACATTCCGAGAGCACTTTTCTTAAGCCTGTCCTTCACTTCATTCCAGATTGCCGCCTGGCGAAGTGAGGTTTCTACAATCTCGTCTAGCTGCACCTTGCTCTTTATTCCATGTGTTCTCGGTCCGTAGGCGATATTATCATAGATGCTCATTGGAAATGGATTCGGTTTCTGGAATACCATACCCACTCTTTTTCGAAGTTCATTGACATCCATCTTTTTATCATAGATATCCTCACCGTCCAGACGGATTTTCCCTGTAATCTTACAATCCCTCACCAGATCATTCATACGGTTTAACGATTTTAAAAGCGTGGACTTTCCACAGCCACTTGGACCGATAAATGCTGTAATTTCTTTTTCCTTTATCTTCAGGTTCACATCCTTTAGTGCCTGAAACTCTCCATAATACAAGTTTAAATTCTCAACTTCTATCTTATTCATTCTCGTGTCCTTTCGAAATTTTTCTTGCGGCGAATTCAGAAAGTTCATTCATCGCAAAAACAAAGATCAGCAGTATCACAGCAGTCGCATATGCCTGATCCATATGAAGCCCTTCGTTTGAGAGGACATACATATGAACAGCAAGTGTTCTCCCCGAATCCATAAATCCTGCATACTTTGCCACCGTTCCTGCGGTAAAGATCAGTGCGGCCGTCTCCCCTGCCACACGGCCGACAGCGAGAATAACACCCGAGAGAATACCCGGAATTGCTGCCGGAAGCACAACCTTGAATATTGTGCGCAGTTTGCCTGCTCCCAGTCCGAAACTTGCCTCGCGATACGAGCGCGGCACAGATATAAGTGCTTCCTCTGAAGTCCGCATGATGAGCGGCAGAATCATGATTGCCATGGTAAATGCTCCTGCGAGCATGGAATATCCCCACCCAAGTGCTGTTGAAAAGAACAGCATACCAAACAATCCATATACAATCGAGGGAATTCCCGACAATGTCTCGGCTGTAAGGCGTATCAATCCGACCAGCTTTCCTTCATGGTCTGTGTACTCTACCAGAAAAACCGCTGCGAATATGCCAATCGGAGCTGCAATCAAAAGAGCGAGCAGCGTCATAAACAACGTATTTACAAGTGCCGGAAGCAAAGATACATTCTCACTTGTATAATGGGGCGCAAACAATTCCGGCGACAGATGCGGGATCCCTTTTAGCAGAACAAATCCTATGATGAATACAAGCACAGCCATGGTGAGCATTGCCGCCCCCCAGGTCAGCCAGGTAAGCATCTTTGATGTATAGCTTTTTTTATAAGAAACTTTTATGTTTTTATTCATGCTCATTCCTCCGATTCATCACTGCCAGAATTACATTGATGAGTAGTATAAATACAAAGAGAACCACGCCGGTCGCAATTAGCGCTTCTCTGTGAAGATCCGCCGCATATCCCATCTCAAGAACGATATTGGATGTCATGGTGCGGACCCCCTTAAACAGTCCCTTCGGCATGCGCGGCTGATTGCCCGCTACCATAATCACAGCCATAGTCTCGCCGATTGCCCGGCCGATCCCGAGTATGATTCCGGCGACAATGCCCGACCCTGCAGCTGGAACAACTGTGAAAAACACACTTTGTGTATGCGTTGCGCCAAGAGCCAGCGCCCCTTCGTAATAACTTTTGGAAACACTTTGAAGTGCTGATTCAGTCACACCCACCACTGTGGGCAAAATCATAATCGCCAGGAGAATGGATGCTGTAAGCATCGTATTCCCATTCGGCAGAGAAAATATATCTTTTACAAACGGCACCAGGACTACAAGTCCAAAAAATCCATATACGACTGAGGGCACCCCGGCCATCAGACTGATTGTAGAACGTATTACTTTATACATCTTTTTGGGGCAAAAATATGCAAGAAATATCGACGTCAGTATTGCAATGGGAACCCCGATTGCAATTGCACCTCCTGTCACATATACGCTTCCAAGGATCATCGGAAGAATCCCATACAGGTTATTACCCGGTTTCCAGGCCTGACCCAAAAGGAAATCGAATACTCCGATTTTTTTGATTGCAGGAACTCCATTGGCAAAGAGAAACACGCAGATCAAAGCGACTGCCAGAATGGATACTCCGGCTGCGATAAAAAATACGCCCTTCATGACTTTCTCTTTTACTGTACTTGCTTTTACTGTATTTACTTTCATTTACTCATCTCCCATGTAGTCCCGCCTTTATTGCGACACCTTTGACCAGTCTGTGATCTTGTCCATATAGATAGATTGAACCTGCTCTAAGCGCAAATCTTCGGTCGGATTGTCTTTGTTTACGATCACCACAATTCCGTCTGTCGCTATTACGGTATCCGCAAGACCCAGATCCTTTTCTGAATCTTTCAGTTCTCTCGAACTCATCCCGATATCGCAGAGGCCGTCACTTGCAGTTTTGATTCCAGTCGTAGAATCCGACTGCTGAATCTCGATATTTGCATTTGCATTTACCTTTTTGTAAGCTTCCGCCAGTTTTTCCATAACCGGTGTGACAGAGGAAGATCCTCCCACCACAACTTTCTGAGATGGATTGGTCCCTTGATATGACTGTGCCCCATCCATTGGGACATACCCTTCGCTTTCCACAATTTTCTGTCCATCCAGACTGAGGATATAGTTCATAAAATCGAGAGCCGCAGGAGTTAACCCTCCTTTTGTCACAATATGGAATTTTCTTTGGATCTTGTAGGAGCCATCTTTTATGGTATTCGCATTGGCCCCTACACCGTCAATCTTTATAGCCTTTACAGTGTCATTGAGTGAGCCCAGGGAAATGTACCCGATCGCTGATTTATCGCCTGCCACGGTTGTCATCACAACCGAAGTACTGTTCGTAATCTGTGCTTCCAGACTTGTCATATCCTCCTTCTCACCGGAAGAATTCTGTTCCTCAATTTCGAATAACTCGATAAAAGCACTTCTTGTACCGGATCCATCTTCTCTTGAAACCAGACTGATCGTATCACTCTGATTTTCGCATCCGGCAGCGAACAACAGCACTGCTGAAATAATCAGCGAAGTTATCATTCTTTTTTTATTCATATGATTGATTCTCCTGTTGTACAAAAAATATTTGTCTTGTTATTATCAGGCTCCAACACCTTTTCTATTCATAAATAACTGTACAGGAACTTTGTAAAAAACAAAACAGGAGAAATGTAAAATCTATGTAAACTTCCAGATTTATGTTTTAAAAGTTTTTCTTAATATACTGAAAGATCATGAATATAGCAACAATCATGAAGATGAAAACACCAAGTGTCACCAGCGGATATCTGCGAGAAAAAAGTCCCATCACAACCTCGGCAATTGCAAGAGCTCCCGTAAAATATCCAATCCCCCGGTTGAATTTTTTTCGTTTTTCTTCCGGCCATCTTTTTCTTGGATTATCTTTTTTTCCGTCAAACAGATCCAATACTGCATCACCTTTTCCGATGAACATTGCTATACTGATTGCACCCAACGCAATCGCTAAAAACCAGTTAAATAATTCTGCCATAGTTTTCTTCCTTTCTGATCTCCTTACATTTCATGATGAAACATCAAAAGGTATTTTCTTTCATAATAACATAAAATGCCGCACTCGTCAGCCACATCTCTTGATTGTATCAAAAGAACAGATGTGGTATCATGATACAAAGGGTTTAAAAGTCTGATACTTCATGCCCGCATGAGGTTAT
>ENA-UOOI01001091-UOOI01001091.1-fermentation-metagenome-genome-assembly--contig:-NODE-1091-length-30366-cov-9.146844_pt1 | contig 30366 bp, 24 predicted proteins | sample MGYA00245779_ERZ724027 | MGnify/ENA primary metagenome ERZ724027 (study PRJEB28704, sample SAMN03018318) | fermentation metagenome | biome: anthropogenic terrestrial biome; feature: soil; material...
GCGGCGGGGCGCCGTGAACCATGTCAGGCGGGGAACCGAGCAGCATTAAGCGGAGTGCCCCGCGCGACGCAGGAAGGTCTGTTCGTCCGCATATCCGATCGCATGGGCGCCGCGGGTCCGCGGCCTGTCTTGCTTTCCGTTTTTGGAGGACGGTGGTCCGGCATGTATCAGGTCCTTTACAGAAAATGGAGACCGAAAAAATTTTCCGACGTGGTCGGCCAGCCGCAGGTCACCCGGACGCTGAAAAACGAACTGACCGGCGGCCGGATCGCGCACGCGTATCTGTTCACCGGGTCCCGCGGGACCGGCAAGACCACCTGCGCGAAGATCCTCGCGAAGGCGGTCAACTGCCTTTCTCCGGAAGACGGCGACCCGTGCGGCAAATGCGAGATCTGCCGCGGGATCGACGACGGGTCCGTGATGGATGTCGTCGAGATCGACGCGGCCTCGAACAACGGCGTCGAAAACATCCGCACCCTGCGCGAAGAGGCGAACTTCACGCCCGCGGCCGCCAAATACCGCGTCTATATCATCGACGAGGTGCACATGCTCTCCGTCGGCGCGTTCAACGCGCTTTTAAAGACGCTGGAGGAACCGCCCGAGCATGTGATCTTCATTCTTGCCACGACGGAGGTCCACAAGCTGCCCGCGACGATTCTGTCGCGCTGCCAGCGGTTCGACTTCCACCGCATCCCGCCGCAGGAGATCGCGGACCGCCTCTCCTACGTCGCCGGTCAGGAGGGCGCTTCGATCGAACCGCAGGCGGCCCTGCTGATCGCCCGGCTGGCGGACGGCGCGCTGCGCGACGCGCTCTCGATCCTCGATCAATGCTTCGGCCGCAGCAAGGCCGTCACGGAGGACGTCGTCGTCGAAACGGCGGGCCTGGTCGGGCGCGGGCATCTGTTCGAGCTGGCCGACGCGGTCAGCCGGGGCGATCCGGCCGCCGCGCTCGCGGTCGTCGACCGGCTGCACAACGGCTCGAAGGACATGGCGCGGCTGTGCGAGGAGCTCTCCTCCCATTTCCGCAGCCTGATGCTGATCAAGACCATGAAAGACGCCCGCCCGCTGCTCGCGGTGACCGACGCGGAATACCGGGATCTGGAACGGCAGGCGCGCGCGTTTCCGATCGAAACGGTGCTGCACGCGCTCGACTCGCTCCAGGCGACGCTCGAAAAAATGTTCCGGGGCGGCGACCGGCGCGTCGAATTCGAGCTTGCGATGCTCCGTCTGTGCACGCCGCAGCTCGATTCCTCGCCGGCGGCGCTGCTGCGGCGGGTCGAGGCGCTGGAGCGGGGTCTTCCGGCCGCGCGGCCGGTCCCTGCGGCTCCCGCCGGACCCGTTCCCGCGCCCGACAAGGCCCCTCCGCCCGCAGACGCGGACAAGCGGGCGGCGGAAACGCCGGACGTTCCGGAGCCCCCGGCGGAGCGGGAAGCTCCGCCCCAGCCCCGGCCTCAGCCTCACCCGGAGTCTGCGCAGGAGCTGGCCGAATGGCCGGAGATTCTGGAAAACCTGAAGCAATATTCCCACGCGGTCGCGTCCGCGTTCAGCGGCTCGACCGCCTATGTCAGCGGCGACTATATTCTGATCGACGCGCCGAAGGCCATCGCGTTCCAGCTCCTGCGCAGGCCCGAGCAGCGCGAAAACATGCGCCGCGCCATTCAGCAGGCGACCGGCAAAGCCTTCCGCCTGGGTCCCTACCGGAAGCCGCGGAAAGACGCGCCCGAGGAAAGCGACCCGCTCGCGCAGCTGGCGCAGGAGGCGGAACGCGAGGGGATTCCGGTCGAAAAGAAATAATCAGGAGGAGATTTCAAGATGAAAGCAAGACTGCCCCAGGGATACGGCGGAGGCGGAGCTTCCAACCTGCAGCAGATCGCGCGCCAGGCGCAGAAGATGCAGGAACAGATGGCCCAGACGACAAAGGATCTGGAAGAAACGGAATATTCCGCCGCTTCGGGCGGCGACGCGGTGCGGGCGACCGTCACCGGTAAAATGGAGGTCAAGTCCATCGAAATCAAGCCCGAGGTCGTCGATCCCGAGGATGTCGAGATGCTGTCCGACCTGGTGATCGCGGCCGTCAACGAAGCGCTGCGGGCCGCGGCGAGCGACAGGGCCGAGCGCATGGGAAAAATCTCCGGCGGGCTGAACGTCCCGGGCCTTCTGTAAGATGCCGGCCTATCATATCGCGCCGCTGGAAAAGCTGATCGAGCAGTTCGAGCGCCTGCCCGGCATCGGCTACAAAAGCGCCCAGCGCCTCGCCTATTATGTGCTCGGGCTCTCCGACGAAGGCGTCGGGGAGCTGTCCGACGCAATCCTCGAAGCGCACAAAAAAATCCATACCTGCAAAATCTGCTGCAACCTGACCGACGAGGAGATCTGCCCGATCTGCCGCGACCCGGCGCGGGACCACTCGGTGATCTGCGTCGTCGAAAACCCGCGCGACGTCGCCGCGCTCGAGCGCACGCACGAATTCGGCGCGGTCTATCACGTCCTGCACGGCGTGATCTCCCCGCTCAACGGCGTCGGTCCGGATCAGCTCCGCATCAAGGAGCTGCTCTCCCGCATCGGGGACCAAAAGGTGAAGGAAGTCATCATGGCGACGAACCCGACGGTCGAAGGCGAAGCGACCGCGATGTACCTTTCCCGCCTTCTGAAGCCGCTCGGCGTGAAGGTCACGCGCCTCGCCTACGGCATTCCCGTCGGAGGGGACCTCGAATACGCCGACGAATTCACGCTCACCCGCGCGCTGGAGGGGCGCCGCGAAATCTGAACGCGGGCAGGTTTACATAACGCTTGACAACCCGCGGGAAATATGCTATCCTCTAATCCCAAAGAAACGGGGCTTTTCGATGCCGAAGAATTCGCTCAAAACAATCGCGAAAAACAAAAAGGCCTACCACGATTATTTTGTGGAGGAGAGCATGGAAGCCGGGATTGAGCTTTGCGGCACGGAGGTCAAATCCGTCCGGAAGGGCCAGGTGAACCTGAAGGACGCGTGGTGCGCGGTCGAAGGCGGGGATCTGGAGATCCGGGGGATGCACATCAGCCCGTACGAGCACGGCAATATCTTCAATCAGGATCCGATGCGCGTGCGGCGGCTGCTGATGCACAAGAAGGAGATCCTGCGGCTGTTCGGCCTCGTCAAGCAGAACGGCTACGCGCTGATTCCGCTGTCGATCTATTTCAAAGGTTCGCTCGTCAAGGTGCAGGTCGGCCTGTGCAAGGGCAAAAAGCTGTACGACAAGCGGGCGGACATGGCCGAGCGGGCGGCGAAGCGCGACATGGAACGGGCCATCAAGGAGCGGAACCGTTTCTGAAAAAACATGGGGATGTAAAGGTTTCGACGGGGGCTGTGAACCCGGGCAAGCGAGTAGCGGCGCGAAACGCTATATTTTCGCAAAGCAACAATAAATGACAAAACTGAAAACGCTAACTATAACAACAATTATGGGATGGCGTACGCGGCCTAATTAGGCTGCCGTCTTTCCCGGGAGCACCGCGGCCCGGGCAAAGGCGTCGATCAGCGGTGAACGTGAACCGGGGAACGCCTTTACCCCGGTCACGGACAAAAGGCTACCAGGGCGCGCAGCCTGCCGACGGGCGGCGCGCTGAGGGAATGTTAAAACACCGGCTACACTCGTAGAAAACCCGCGGCGGGCGGCCTTCGGACACGAGTTCGACTCTCGTCATCTCCACCATTTACAGATCCGCATGAATGCTGAAAAAGTCAGCGTCCATGCGGATTTTCTTTGTTTCCGCTAAGACTATCGAAAACTCAAAAAGACCGAAAAAGGCACTTTTATGTGGACTAAAATAGGGTCGTGTCAAGATTTATGCGCAAATTAGGCAGCATTCTTTTTCCCCCTCTTTCCTGTTTCAACTATAACATCTTAAGCCGGTCGTCCGTTAACAGATTATTACAAACGATTCTAAACATGGAAATGCGTGCCATCAATCTTTCAATGCGCCAGACAAAAGAAAACCTCCGCAAGCTCTTGATCCAAGCTGCGGAGGTTTTCCGGATATCATGACTTTGCAGAACAAATTTTTGCCCGCTATTCGTACCGCAGGGCCTCGATCGGGTCGAGCTGACTCGCCTTCTTGGCCGGGTAGTAGCCGAAGAAAACCCCGATCAGCATCGAGAAGCCGACACTGATGAAGATGACCGGCACGGAGATGACCAGCTTCATCTTGAGCAGGGAAACCCCGACGGCGGCCAAACCGATCCCGACGATGATGCCGATGATGCCGCCGATCACGCAGATGATGACGGACTCGACGATGAACTGCGTGCGGATGGTGCCGCTGCGCGCGCCGAGGGCCTTGCGCGTGCCGATCTCCCGCGTGCGCTCGGTCACGGAAACCAGCATGATGTTCATGACGCCGATGCCGCCGACGAGCAGCGCGATCGCGGCGATCGCGGCGATCGCGATCGAAATGGTGCTCATCATCGAGGTCACGGAGGAAAGCATGTTTTCCATGTTGTAGGCCGCGCAGGTGTACTTCGGGTTGTTCTGGTACAGGCGCTTCATGTAGGCTTCGACCTTTTCCGTGAACGCGTGGGTGTCCCCCACGTTTTTCAGCTTGATCTCAAAATCGCGGTAATTCTGGTTTTCGGCCGTCTCCTTCGCCGTCGTGACGGGGATGTACATGGTGGTGCGGGACGTCTTTCTCCGCGACTCCCGCGCCCCCGAAGCTCTGCTGGACGTATTTGTAAACCCCGACGATGGTGTAGATGTCCGCGCCCTTGTCCGTGTCCACGGTGATCTCTTTGCCGAGCGGATCGACGCCGCCGGCGAACATGTTGGAAACCAGTTTGTCGGAAACCACCGCGACCCGGCGGTTCCCGTCAAGATCCCGGTCCTGCAGGAACCTCCCCTTCTGCATATCGACGTTCTGGACCGCGCCAAACCCGGGATTGGCCCCGTAAACGGAGACGTTCGCATACCGGTGCCCGTCCTGCGCCTTGCCGCTTCCCATGGTCTCGTAGACCGCAAGGGCGCCAATTTCGGCGGAAAATCTTTTCTGCACCGCATTGATCTGATCGATCGTCAGCAGGTCGCCGTCGTCAATCTTCTCCGGCGCCCCGTCCATCTGCCCGTAAATGCTGGAGTCGTCGTTCGGCGCGACGTAGACATAGATATTGTTCGCGCCGAGGCCGGCCATGGTGCCGGAAACGTTCGCCGTGACGGCGTCGCCGATCGACACGATCGCAATCACCGAGCCGATGCCGATGATAATGCCGAGCATGGTCAGGAACGCCCGCATCTTGTTCGACTTGAGGCCGGCGATCGCCAAAAGGATGTTTTCTTTGAGGAACATCTTATTCCGCCGCCTTTCCGGAGCCCGGACGGTCGCCGACGATGCTGCCGTCCCGCAGCGTGATGACCCGGTTCGTTTCCTCCGCCAGCTCCGGGTTGTGGGTGATCAGGACGATCGTTTTGCCGTCCTTTTCATGCACCCGGTGGAACAGGTCCATCACCAGCCGCCCGGTGGCGGAATCCAGCGCGCCGGTCGGTTCGTCCGCGAGCAGGATCGGCGGATCGTTCGCAAGCGCCCGCGCGATCGCGACGCGCTGTTTCTGCCCGCCGGAGAGCTCGTTCGGCTGGTGATCCGTCCGGTCGCCCATGCCGACCAGCTCCAGCAGTTCCCGCGCGCGCTGCATGCGCTTTTTGCGCTCCATCCCCGCGTAAAGCATCGGCAGCTCGACGTTTTTGAGAGCGTTGTTGCGCGGGATCAGGTTGAAGGTCTGGAAAACGAAGCCGATCTTTTTGTTGCGCACATCGGAAAGCTGATTGTCGGTCATGCGGGCGGTCGGAATCCCGTCGAGGACATATTCGCCGGACGTCGGCCGGTCCAGCACGCCGATCATATTCATCAGCGTGCTTTTCCCGGAACCGGAAGCCCCGACGATCGAAATAAAATCCCCTTCTTTGACGGTCAGGTCGATTCCTTTCAGAATATGGAGCTCGTTCGGGGTCCCGATATAATAATTTTTGACGATGCCCCTCATTCGGATGATGTCGCCGCTCATGCACCGGTTCCTCCGGAAAGCTGAACCGTATCGCCGGCGGCGATGCCGTCCGGATTGTCGAGGACAAGCGTTCCCTCCTTCAGGCCCGGGCCCGAAACCTGGACGGAAACGTCGGTTTCGAGCCCGGCTGTGACCGCGATTTCCTTCGCCTTGTAGCCCGCCGCGGTTTTCTCCGCGGCCATAACGAACTTTCCGCCGCTTTTCTCGATCAGCGCATCGTAGGGAACGACAAAGACGCCCTTCTTTTCCCGCAGAACGATGTTCAGGCGCGCCTTCATGCCGATGCGCAGAGCGGGATTGCCGCCGTCGATCGAAATTTTTGTGGTATAGGTGACGTTGCCGGTCCCTTCGGTCGCTTTGGTGGCCGCGGGAGCGACGCTTTTGACCGTCCCCCCGATCTTCGCGTCCCCCGTCGCATCGGTGCGGATCGTCACCGCATTGCCCGGCTTCACCGAAGCCGCGTCGATCTCCTTGACCTCCGCGTCGATGACCAGTTTCGCCGGGTCTTCAATCACGAACATCACGCCGCTCGGCGGGGCGCCGACCGAAACGTTCTTCGCCGTCACGACCCCGTCCGCAGGCGCGACGACCGTCGCATCCGCAAGATTGTCCCTCAGCTTTTCCAGCGCGGCGTCCGCGCTTTTGTCCGCCGCTTTGGCGGCGGCGGCATCGTAGGCATTTTTCGCCGTTTTCAGGGTCTGCCCGGCCATATTCTCCGCGCTTTTCAGGGATTTTTCGGCCGTTTCACAGTCCCGCTGCGACTGATCCAGCTTGCTTTTGGAAAGCTGCCCGCTTTCATAAAGCAGTTTGTTGTAGTTGTAGGCATCCTGCGCCGTTTTCAGCGCGGACCGGGCCGTCACGACATCGCTGTTCAGGCCGTTTTGGGAAAGGTAAAGCGCGTTTTCATAGTCGGCCTTGGCCTTTTCCAGCGCGAGCGCCGCGCTTTTCCGCGCGTCGTCGGCGGCGTACTGCTGCTGCTCGATATCCTTTTCCAGATCCGCGGTATCGAGCTTTGCCAGCACATCCCCCTTTTTCACTTTGTCGCCCACATAAACGTTCGCGGTCTTGACCGGGAGGGCGAGCGTCGTATAAACGCTATAGGAATCGTCGCTGCGCACAACCCCGGAAACGGCCGTCGTATCCTGAAGATCGGTTCGTTTCAGCTTCGTGGCCGAAACGTTCGTATGTACGTTTTCCGCCTTGGCCCGCATCGAGTAAAAATAGACGCCGCACGCGGCGGCCAGCACGACGACTCCAAGAATCACAAGCGTCTTTTTGGTGAACCGGATTCGCTTTTTCTTCATTGCGCGTAGCTCCCTGCCGCACCCGCGGCGGAATAGCCGTTCTTCATGTCAAGATAGCTCAGATAGTCGGCGAACAGCGCCTTCCGGGCATCCGCCAGCGTGGTCTGCGCCGTTTTCAGTTCCTGGGTTTTGGCATCCGCCGCCTGCCGCGTGGAGTAGCCGAGCGAAAGCGCTTTCTGCTCGAACGCGAGTTCGCTTTGTTTCCGCTGCACCTGGGCCAGATCCTGCTGATAGACCGTGTACGCGCTGTTCACGGAGTCGTACAGCTTCTTGAACGCCGCCTCCTCGGAAACCCGCGCCTGCTGGAGCGCGATGTAGGCGTTGCCCCGCGTCTGCTCTGTGAAGCCGTCATTTTCCTCGCCCTCATGGTCCTTTTCGTATTGATAGCTGAGTTCCGCGGACTTGATCTTCGAGCTGTTTTTCCGCATTTCGATCAGGTCGCCGCCGTAGTTGATCGACTGGATTTCGCTCAAATCCAGATCCTCCGCCGTGAGCGGCTTGACGTGCATCGAAACGTCCTGAGGCAGATTCAGCAGCGTGCGCAGCGCATCCTTTTCCTGCGTGAGCTGGCTGTCGAGCTGGGTCAGGGCGTTCTGCGCCTGATCGGTCTTCTGCCTGAGGTCGTCGACGTCCTTCTGCGCGGCGTAGCCGGAGGAAAGCGCCCGGAGAGCGGCGTTCAGAGATTTCTGAGCGTTGTCCGCCGCCGTCTGCGCCTCGGCGATCCGGTCGTTGTCCGCGCAGTACGCGAGGTAGGCCTGCTTCGCGCCGAGCACCTCGGCGCGCGCGTTCTGATCATATTCCTCCTCCGCCAGATCGAGCGCGTGGTCGGCGGCTTCCTCCTGCTCGGTGTCCTCTGCGTCCTCCGCGTTGTTCCGCGCGATCTTCAAATTGTTGAGATACGTTCTCAGATCCAGATTGTAGGACGCCATGATCTCCTCGATCGAATCGAGCGAAACCTCGACCGTCCGGGTCCGGGCAGCCGCCGCGTCCGTTTCCGCCGCCGAAACGGGGGCCGAAACGCCCGCCGCGAACACGGCCGCCAGCAACAGGGAAATCCATTTTTTCATACGCTTTTCCTCCAAAATCACAGGCAATTCACAGACAATCAACCAAGGGGGTGGCACAACCTAAATATACAGCGTGTTTTTTGGTTGTCAAGTAAATTTACAATTTGTTTACAGTGCGGTAATTTTTTCCGCGCGCCGATGAATCAGCGCCCTATTTGTATTAATATACTAATACAATAATACTTCGAAATCTGAAATTGTCAATCGATTTCGGCCGAATTTTTTATTTTGGTTCGGATTGCACGAATCCGGCTTCAAATTTGAAATTTATTTGGTGAAATCCAAGGGTCCAAAGAACAAGTTTTCAGATAATCGCCATCAGAACCGGAATCACTACGATACAGGCCAGCGTCGTAACGACAGTGGCCACGCTGGCATATTGATAGTCGGAGCCGTAACCTTTCGCTACGATACTGGTATTCGTCATGGCCGGCATGGCGGCCTGAACGACGAATACCTTCGCCATCAGCGCCGGGACATGGATAAAACGCAGCAATAAGATGACCAGAGCCGGCGAAAGGACAAAACGGGCGGCAAGCAGGATCAGAATTTCCCTGTCGAACCTCAGTTGGGAAAGACGGATCGAACTGAGCACCAGCCCGATGAAAATCAATGCGAAGGGCGTTGTTGGAAAACCCAGATAGTTGAGGGTATCCATCACGAAATCAGGCACTTTCACTTGCAGAACAATCAACAGAATCCCGACCATAAATCCCAGCAGCGCGGGCGTAAAAATTTTTTGGGCCGTCTTTTTCGAGAAAAAGGGAGCGTTCTGGGCATAGGGGCTGTCGCAGCTGAGTTCGTAGTTGCCGATGGTCCAAAAATAGGTCGTGTTGACGATGTAATAGAGCAGGACGTAAGGAACGCTCTTCTGCCCGAACAGTTCCAGATTGACCGGCAGCCCGACAAAGATCGTGTTGGAGCAAAAAAATATGGAACGGAAAATGCCCTTCCGGTTCCTGGGAACTTTGATCAAATCGCTGATCAAAATCGCCAGCAGATAGCTGATGCCCATTGAAATCATCGGAATGGCGATTCCGCCGACCAGGGAAAAAAATTTTTCGCGGTCGAAGCTGCCGACCAGATTCCATACCATATAGCACGGAAGCGCAATATTCAAAAGATATTTTGTGATTGCGCTTCCGAATTTGTCGTCGATCCACCCCGCGCGTGCCATGAAATACCCGACCAGTATCATCATGACAATGGGAAGGATGCTCTTGAAGGACGTGAGAAAAGCCAGCATAAATACAGACTCCCGATTTCTTCAGATGATTCAGCGACGTCTATTTTACTCCAAACGCCCCTTGAATGCAACCGGCCGGGGCCCGCGAGGGCGCAAAAACGGCGCCGTATACGGATCCCCGATCCCCATACGGCGCCGTTTCGGCGCGCGGCGGTTTTGGAGCGGCGTGCGCGGAGGGCACCCCGCTCACTCCTGCTTGACGACCATTCCGACCAGCGCGGTGATATCGTCGTCGTGCCCGTCCCTGCGCTGGGAAATCGCGCGGGAAACGATGGTTTCGGCCAGTTCCTGCGGGATGCGGCCGCGCCATTTCTCCACCTCGTCGCAGATCCACTCCACGCCGGAGGTGAGCGCGCCGTCGGTCAGCAGCACGAGCAGGTCGCCGTCCGACAGGTTTTCGGAGGACTTGGCGAAGCGCGTGTCGTTCAGAATGCCGATCGGAAGGCTCGGCGTGTCGATGACGGAAGCGCGGCCGTTTTTCCGCACGACGGCCGCCGGAGCCCCGGCCTTGAACAGGTCGACGTGACCGCTGAACAGATCGACGGCGGCGAGGTCCATGGTGGCGAGGGACTCGTCGCCCGATTTGACCAGGAGCGCGGAATTGACGATTTTGAGCGCGGCGTCGAACCCGATGCCGGCTTTGATCAGCCGCGTCATAATGCCGCAGGCCATCGCGCCGTCCACGGCCGCCCGGCCGCCCGATCCCATGCCGTCGCTCAAAACGGCGATCCGGCGGCCGTTCCCGTCGGAGAATATCTCCCAGCTGTCGCCGCAGAGCTTCCCGTTGCCGCAGACATGCTGGGCGCAGCCGGACTTCAGGCGGAACGCCGGCATCTCGTTCATCTGGATGCGGCATTTTCCGCCCGCCGTCGTGACGCAGGGCTGCTGGAACGTGCGGGAACACGCGCGGGAAATCTCGCCGGTCAGCTCGGCCTTGTTGAGGCGCGATTCATCGACCGGGGCCGAAACGATCTCGACGGACATGCGGCCGAAGCGGTCCGTCCGGCAGCTGACGTCGAACGGACGGATTCCGGCGAGGCGCAGCGTTTCCTCGACCTTCTGCGCCGCCGCATAGTCGAACCGCTCGTAAAGCTCCAGCTCGCCGGCCATCTCCTCCAGCATCCGGCTCGTCGTTTCGAACTGGACGGCCACGACGTCCCGCACCTGCTGGGCGCGGTCCTCCGCCGCCGCGCGCACGGCGAACTCGCCGTAGCCCCGGTTCACGGCGTCCGTCATCCGGTTCAGGCGGGTGCAGTGGGACGCGAACGGCTCCCTGAAATCGTCGCGCACGATCTGCCCCTTTTCCCGCAGTTTGTCCGTCAAATCGTTGAACGCGTTCATGGTATCCGTAAAATTGCGGTCCCAGCAGTACAGGTTGAGCCCGCAGTTATGGCAGACTTCGTCCGCCGCGCGGTGGTACACGCTGCTGACGTCCGGCGCGCAGGCGGCCTTCAGCTTTCTGGAAACCTCCTCGACGGATTCCGAAACCCCGCCGAGCGCCTTGGCCGCGAAGTCGAGCTTCATGATGACCGAGCGGCGCAGCCCCTCGGCCCGCGCCGTGTCGTCGGCATGCGAAAAGATGCCGACCAGCCGGCCGCCGGTCCGCGCGGGCAGAAGCATGTAGATCACCGTCGCCGCCATCACCTCGTACAGCCCGCCCATCACGGCGGTGCCGTTGCCGACCTGCAGCGAAGCGACCGTGTTCGCGGCGACAAACGCGCACGCCGAGGCGAGCCGGCCGACCGGCGAAAACAGCCCCGCCATCAGGCCGCCGAGCGCATAGGCGCCGGAGAGGTAGTTGAGCCCCGCCGTCGACAGGCTGAACGCGATCCCCGCCGCGGTCCCCGCGACGCTGCCGCCGCTCACCCCGCCGTAACGGGCCGCGAACAGGATGGCGAGCACCGCGAGGATCCGGCCCGCCGAAACGCCGAAGACGGTCAGCGCGGAAAACGAAAGGATCAAAAGGCCCGCGGCAAACGCCGCGCAGGCGATCTCCTGCGCGCTCCACTCCCCGGCGCTGCGCCCCGATTCCCACGCGGCCACGGTCCGGGCGAGAAAATAGGCGGCCGCGCCCGAAAGCAGGGCCTCCGCGACATACATCGCCGTCGTGGCCGCCCCGGAACCGTTGACCGCCGAAACCGAAAGGCCGGTCGCAAGCACCGGCAGAAACGCCACGCCCGGCGCGAACGCCGGGTGGGCGCGCAGCCGGATCAGGTCGTTTAACGTCCAGCGGATCGCCACCGCCGCCAGCAGCGCCGCCAGATAACGGACCGGAACCGCCGCCGCGCTCGGAAGCAGATACCCCAGGGCGCTGCCCAGGGCCGCGCTCCACAGCACGGGATACGGCGCGGCCGCGGCCGCGGCCACTCCGAACGGAGCATATTGCCCGAATACGGTCCCGCGGGCGAACAGCAGGCCCGCCGCGAACGCCGCAAGGTGGCGCGCCGCCGTTTTCGCCGGCGCCTGAGCCGCCTCCGACAGACGGATCCGCCGGACGCTTTCCTTTGCCATCAAAGAATCACCGCCATCCATAAAATTCATAAAATCCGGAACAGCCTGTCCCAGAATTTTCCTGAATTCATTATACGATTCGCATCGGGATCATCTTGTCAGAACATGGCGCAGGGGAAGGACGAAAAAGCTCGGAAAGAAAGGATTTTTTATTTGTCCGGTTTTTTCTGGCCACCGGACGGAATTTATGATAGAATAAATGTTAAAATACAGGACAGAAAGTAAGGTCGGTCAACATGGAATACCAGTTCTCCAGCCGCGTGCAGGGACTGAAGCCTTCCGCCATCCGCGAAATCTTCAAATACGCCGCGGACCCGAGCGTGATTTCGCTCTCCGCCGGAAATCCCGCGCCGGATGCGTTTCCGGTCAGGGAAATCGCCGAAATTTCCGAAAGAATCCTTTCCGGGCATCCGCTCGACGTCCTGCAGTACGGCATGACGGAGGGATATCCGCCGCTGCGGGAGCATCTTGGGACCTATCTGAAGAAAACCTTCGGCATCGGCGGGAAAACCGACGATCTGCTCATCACGAGCGGCGCGCAGCAGGTCATGGACCTGTTCTCGAAGTCCGTCGTCAACGAAGGGGACGCGGTCCTCTGCGAGGCGCCGAGCTTTCTCGGCGCGCTGAACACCTTCCGCTCCTACGGAGCCAAGCTGCGCGGCGTCCCGATGGAGCCGGACGGCATCGATTTAAACGAGCTCGAACGGGCCATGAAGGAGGAGAAGAACATTCGCTTCCTTTATACGATCCCGAACTTTCAGAACCCGACCGGCGTGACGATGAGCCTGCCGAAAAGGCGCGGCGTGTATGAGCTTGCAAAAAAATACGGCGTGATGATCCTGGAGGACAATCCGTACGGCGACCTGCGCTTCGCGGGCGAGGATGTCCCCGCCATCAAATCCTTCGACACGGAGGGCCTCGTGCTTTACGCGGGCACGTTTTCCAAGGTGGTCGCGCCCGGCATCCGCGTCGGTTATGCCGTCGGCCCGGGGGAGATCCTTCAGAAAATGGTCGTCTGCAAGCAGGGCGAGGACGTGCACACGAACCTTTGGGGGCAGGTCCTCTGCGACGAGCTGATGACAAAATACGATTTTGCCGCGCATCTCCGCCGCCTGCGCACGGTGTACCGCAGAAAGGCCGGGGTCGCCGCCGGCGCGATGGACCGGTATCTGCTGCCGAAGGTCACCTATCTGCCGATCGAGGGCGGCCTGTTCTTCTGGTGCACGCTGCCGGACGGCACGGACATGCAGGAGTTCATTCGGCGCGGGATCGAACACAAGGTCTGCGCCGTCCCGGGGAACGCGTTCCTGACCGACGAGTCCGAACCGTGCCAGTCGTTCCGCATCAACTACACGACGCCGGCCGACGAGGACCTTGTGCGGGGCATCCGGCTGCTCGGCGAGGCCGCGGGTGAAATGATCCGTTAAACAAGTCCGCGATCCATTCATGGAGCGCGGACGGCGCATCGATCTTGGAGGTAATAGCATGGAATCCGAAACAAACAAAAATCCCAGAAAAGTCATTTTCAGCGCGATCCAGCCGAGCGGGACCATCACGCTCGGCAACTATCTCGGGGCACTGAAAAACTGGATCGCGCTGCAGGACAAATACGACTGCATCTATGCGCTCGCGGACCTGCACACCATCACCGTGCGGCAGGAGCCGGCCGTGTTCCGCCGCAACACGCTGGAAGCCTACGCCCTGCTGCTCGCCTGCGGCATCGACCCGAAAAAAAGCCTGTTCTTCATCCAGAGCCATGTGCCGGCGCACGCGCAGCTCGCGTGGGTCCTCGACTGCTACACGCAGTTCGGCGAGCTGCAGCGCATGACGCAGTTCAAGGACAAATCGGCGAAGCACCCGGACAACGTCAACGCCGGCCTGTTCACCTATCCGAGCCTGATGGCCGCGGACATCCTGCTCTATCAGGCGGACCTGGTCCCGGTCGGCGTGGACCAGAAGCAGCACATCGAGCTGACCCGCAACATCGCCGAGCGCTTCAACGGGCTCTACGGCGAAACCTTCCGCATCCCGGACGGGTACATCCCGAAGGAGGGCGCCAAGATCATGTCCCTGCAGGACCCGACCCGGAAAATGAGCAAATCCGACGAGAACGCGAACGCCTCGATCGCCGTGCTCGACCGCCCGGAGGATATCCTGCGCAAGTTCAAGCGCGCCGTGACCGACAGCGAGGCCTGCGTCCGCTACGCCGAGGGCAAGGACGGCGTGAACAACCTGATGGGTATTTACTCCTGCGTGACGGGCCGCACGTTCGACCGGATCGAGGCCGAATTTGCCGGGAAGGGATACGGCGATTTCAAAGCGGCCGTCGGCGAGGCGGTCGTCGAGCATCTGCGGCCGATCCGCGAAAAATTCAACGACTACATCAAAAACAAAGACTATCTCGCCCGCTGCTACGCCGAAGGCGCCGAGCGGGCCTCCGCCATCGCGGGGCGGACGCTGCGCAAGGCGATGAGGAAAATCGGTTTCCTGCCGCCGGCGGGCTGAACCCCGGCGCGCCGTTCCGTGTTTGTCCCGCTCCGCTTTGGTCCGGGAAACATACGAACGGCCCAAAAAGCGATCCCTCCGGCCGCGGCCGGAGGGATCGCTTTTTTAATTTTCCCGGTTGATCAGCATCATGAAAAATCCCGCCAGCATCAAACCGCTGCTGACGAGGATCGCCCTTTCCTGCCAGAAAGTCACGCAGAGGTTCCCGATCACCGCGCCGACCGCAAACACGCCGATCACGCCGATGTACAAAAGGCCGCGCTCCAGCTCGGACCTGGTTCCGGCAAAGCGGTAATCGACAAACGCGTGGGTCGCGGCGCGCAGATTGCCGATGCACATGGTCGTGGCCGCCCCGATCCCGTTGATTTTGCGGAAGCTCTGCACCTGAGCGCCGCACGCGAAAGAGGTCAGGCTGTTCGCGAGCAGATTCATGCCCTGCGGCAGAAACGACACCGCAAACAGGATGACCGCCTCCGTCAGGATCGTGATCTGCCGCCAGTGAATATACTTTCTGTTTGTGTAATTGTATTTTACGATCTGCGCGACCGCGATTCCGGAGGCAAACGCCAGCACGGGGAACAGGAATCGGATGGAAGTCGAAAAGTCGCCGGTCGAAAGGCTGACTCCGAACAGAAGGATGTTTCCGGTCTGGGCGTTCGCAAACACATGCCCGCGCCCGATATAGGAGTATGCGTCCATAAACCCGCCCGACAGCGCCAGAATGGCCGCAAGCGGCAGGGATTCCGACATTTGCTGAGATTTTTCCATTTTCCCTTGAAGTCCCTCGCTTGAGTGGAGTATCGCCCGGGCGCGCAAAACGGATCGGATTTTCAGCGCCGTTCCGCCGCCCCGCGTCAGCGCAGGAGATAATCGAGGCAGTCTCCCGTTTTTCCGCCTTTGGCGTAAACGCGCGGCACGCGCTTGGAGATTCCGCACACCAGTTCATAGCTGATCGTTCCGATCTGCGCGGCGAGCTCGTCGACCGGAAGGACCGCCTCCCCGTCCCGGCCGAACGCCGTCACGACGTCCCCGACCCGCACGCCGGGGATGTCCGTCACGTCCAGCATGAGCTGGTCCATGCAGACCCGCCCGATGATTTTCGCCCTGCGGCCGCGCACCAGCAGATCGGCCGTCCGGTACAGCGACCGGGGATATCCGTCCGCATAGCCGAGCGGAATCGTCGCGACCACGGTTTCCCGTCCGGACGTGAACTGCCTGCCGTAGCTGACCGAAGTCCGCGGCGGAACGCTTTTGACCAGCGACACCACGCTTTTGAGCTCCATGACGGGCGTCAGCGGCGCCGGATTCTTCACGCTGCCGGACGGCAGCAGCCCGTACAGGATGATGCCCGGGCGGACCATGTCGAGCTGCATCTGGGGGTAGTCGAGGATCGCCGCTGAGTTCGCGCAGTGCCGGATTGGAAATTCGATCCCGCCGCGTTTGAGCCGCTCGATCGCGCCGCAGAAATTTTCAAACTGCATCCGGGTGTAGGCGGCTCCGTTTTCTCCCTCGTCCGCGACCGCAAAATGGGTGAAGATCCCTTCGGGCACGAGTTTCGGCAGCGAACAGACCCGCTCCGCCTCGCGCAGCGACGCCGCGTCGTGCTCCGGATTCTGGTACAGGAACCCGATGCGGCTCATGCCGGTGTCGATCGGGACATGGATTTTGACCGCCGCGCCGGTCCGTTCGGCCGCCGCGTTCAGCGCGTCGGCGTACCCGCCCCCGACGACGGCCTGAGAAATCTTCAGCCCGGCAAGCTCCGCCGCCTTTTCGGGGGGCGTATACCCGAGGATCAGCACCGGCAGCGAAACGCCCGCCCGCCGGAGCTGCCGCGCCTCCTCCAGATTGGAAACCGCAAACCAGTCCGCGCCGAGCGCCTCGTATTCCTGCGCGAGGCGCTCGGCCCCGTGGCCGTAGGCGTCCGCCTTGACGGCGCAGCACACCTTCGTTTCCGGCCTGAGCCGCGCCCTGATTTCCCTGAAGTTATGGGCGACCGCGTCCAGGCTGATTTCGGCCCACGTCCGTTTCAGAAATTTCTCCGCCATTCCGCTTGCCAACTCCATCTTAAAATTTTATTGAAAATAGGCGACTCCGGACGCAAACAGCTTCTGGTCCTTTTCGCCCGGGACGTTCCGGTAAAGGTTTTCGCCCATCCGTTCGGAATGCGCCATTTTTCCGAGGATCCGGCCGTCCGGGCTCGTGACGCCCTCCACGGCGCAGACGGAACCGTTCGGGTTCCATTCGGATTTTCCGCTCGGCTCCCCGTTCGGCGCGCAGTACTGGGTCGCGATCTGCCCGTTCGCGATCAGCGAATCCAGCGCCTCGTCCGACGCGACGAACCGCCCCTCCCCGTGGGAAATCGGGACGGCGAACACATCGCCCGGATTCACCGAGGAGAACCACGGCGACAAAACGGACGTCACGCGCGTGTACACCATGCGGGAGATATGACGCCCGATGCGGTTGAACGTGAGCGTCGGCGCGCTTTCAGACGGCGCGGCGATCCTGCCGTACGGCACGAGTCCGAGCTTGATCAGCGCCTGGAATCCGTTGCAGACCCCGAGCATCAGCCCGTCCCTCTGATGGAGCAGCCGCTCGATCTCTTCCGCGATCCGCGGATTGCGGAACGTCGTCGCGATGAACTTGCCGGAACCGTCCGGTTCGTCGCCGCCGGAGAATCCGCCCGGCAGCATGACGATCTGCGCGCGGGAAATCGCCGCGGCCATGCGTTCGATCGTCTCCTCGATGTCGGCGGGCGTGAGGTTCCGCACGACGAGGACCTCCGGCTCGGCGCCGGCCCGCTCGAACGCGCGGGCGCTGTCGTACTCGCAGTTCGTGCCCGGAAAGACCGGAAGGAACACGCGCGGGCGCGCGGCCCTGATCGCCGGGGCGCGGGCGGCGCGCTTTTTGGAAAGAGGGACCTCCCGGATCGGCCGGTCCTCCGAAGCGACCGGAAAAATCCTGTCGAGCGTGCCGTTCCACGCCGCGATCAGCCGGTCGAGCGGCAGACGGTCCCCGCCGAGCACGATCTCCGGCGCCGCCGCCGTGGCGCCGAGCGTCAGGTACGCGAGGCCGCTCGGCGGCACGCCGTCAAGCTCCGCGACGATTGCGCCGGAAGCGGGGGCGAACAGGAACTTGCGGTCCAGAACCGCCGGGTGGAACGCGAAGCCGATCCGGTTGCCGAAACACATGCGCGCGACGGCAGCCGCCGCGCCGCCCTCCTTGACCACCGACGCGGAGCGGACGCAGCCGCTTTTGATCAGGCGGACGACGTCCCCGTAATAGCGCCTGAGCTTCGCCCAGTCCGGCAGCAGCGTGTCCGGGTTTTCCGGCAGCGGCAGCAGAACGACGTGCGAACCGGCCTTTTGAAACGCCGCCGAAACGGTTCCGCTTTTTTTCGTCATCGCGACCGCGAAGCTGACCAGTGTCGGCGGAACGTGGAGCGACTCGAAGGTGCCGCTCATGCTGTCCTTGCCGCCGATCGACGGAACGCCGAGCCCGAGCTGCGCCCAAAGCGCGCCGAGCAGCGCCGCCGCCGGCTTGCCCCAGGTCTTCGGGTCGCCCGTCATGTGCTCGAAATATTCCTGGAACGTCAGGCGGGCCGAAAGCGGATCCGCGCCGACCGCCGCGAGCTTCGACAGGCTTTCGACCACCGCGTAGGCGGCGCCGTGGAACGGCGAAAAGCGGGAAACGCCCGGGATAAAGCCGTAGCTCATCGCGGTCGCGTCGTCGCTTTTCCCGCCGACCGGCAGGCCCGCGACCATCGCCTCCTCGGGCGTGAGCTGGTATTTGCCCGCGAACGGCATCAGGACGGTCTGCGCGCCGATCGAGGAATCGAACCGCTCGGCCAGCCCTTTCTGCCCGCAGACCTCGAGGCGCGCAAGATTCTTCTCGAACGCCTCGGAAAGCGGCAGGTCCTTCAGGCAGTCCGGCACCTTTTCCCGGTAGCTGTCCTTCGGATCCGGCGCGGAAATCAGCGCCTCCGCGTTCTGGGTCACGCCGTTCGTCGCCAAAAACGAACGGGCGAGGTCCACGATCCGGTCGCCGCGCCAGGTCATCCGCAAACGCGGCGTTTCCGTCACCGCCGCGACGACGGTCGCTTCCAGGTTCTCCGCCGCGGCCGCGCCGCGGAACGCCGGCACGTCGCCGGGGGCGAGCACGACCGCCATGCGCTCCTGCGATTCCGAGATCGCAAGCTCCGTGCCGTCCAGCCCCTCGTATTTCTTCGGCACCCGGTCGAGGTCGATGTCGAGCCCGTCCGCGAGCTCGCCGATCGCGACGCTGACGCCGCCCGCGCCGAAATCGTTGCAGCGCTTGATGAGCCGCGCGACCGCCGGGTTGCGGAACAGGCGCTGGAGCTTGCGCTCGGTCGGCGGGTTGCCCTTCTGCACCTCGGCGCCGCAGACCTCGATGGATTTTTCCGTATGCGCCTTGGAGGAGCCGGTCGCCCCGCCGCAGCCGTCGCGTCCGGTCGCCCCGCCGAGCAGGACGACCGCGTCGCCGGGGGAAGGAACGGCGCGCACCACGTTCTTCTTCGGGGAAGCGCCGATCACCGCCCCGATCTCCATGCGCTTCGCGACATAGCCGGGGTCGTACAGTTCCGTCACCTGCCCGGTCGCAAGACCGATCTGGTTGCCGTAGGAGCTGTAGCCCTGCGCGGCGCCGGTCGTGATCTTGCGGGTCGGCAGCTTTCCCCCGAGCGTTTTTTCGAACGGGACGCGCGGATCGCCGGAGCCGGTGACCCGCATGGCCTGGTAGACGTAGGCCCTGCCGGAAAGCGGGTCGCGGATCGCCCCGCCGAGGCAGGTCGCGGCGCCGCCGAACGGTTCGATCTCCGTCGGGTGGTTGTGCGTTTCGTTTTTGAACTGGACGAGCCATTCCTGCGTTTCGCCGTCCACCGTCACCGGAACCTTGACCGAACACGCGTTGATCTCGGCGCTCTCGTCCAGATCGGGGAGCTTTCCGCGCTTTTTCAGCAGCTTCATGCCGATGACGGCCATGTCCATCAGCGAAACCGGGCGGTCCGTTTTGCCGTAGACCTCGTCCCGCGCCGCATAATAGGCTTTGAGCGCATCCTCGACCGCGCCGCTCAGCGCCGACTTTTCAATTTCGATTTTGTTCAGGCGCGTCAGAAACGTCGTGTGCCGGCAGTGGTCGCTCCAGTAGGTGTCGATCACGCGGAGCTCCGTGACCGTCGGGTCGCGGCGCTCTTCGTCTTTGAAATAATCGCGGCAGAACAGGAGGTCCTCCCGGCTCATCGCAAAGCCCATCGAACGCCGGTATTCCATCAGACGGCGCTCGTCCCATGCGGTGAATCCCTCCACGCGGGGGACGTCGGAGGGCGGCGTGACCGGGGAGACGAGCGTCCGCGGCTTTTCCATCGAAGCGAGGCGGCTGTCGACCGGATTGACGAGGTAATCCTCGATCTTTTCGAGGCCGCCCGGCCGCAGCCGGCCCTTGACGGCCACCAGCTCCGCGGTGGCGACGCGCGGGCGCTCCCGCTGCGTCAGGAGCTGGATGCACTGCGCCGCCGAGTCGGCGCGCTGGTCGTACTGCCCGGGAAGATACTCCACCGCGAAGGCCCGGTACCCCTCCGGCAGCGGATACTCCTCCTCATAGACAAGATCGACATTCGGCTCGGACAGGACGGTGTCCCTCGCGGCCTCGTATTCCTCCCGGGAAAGCCCCGAAAGGTCATACCGGTTGACGACTTTCACATCCTCCAGCTCCGAAAGGCCCAGATTTTCCCTCAGGTCCGCCCAAAGCTGCCGGGCCTTCCCGTCAAAGCCGGGCTTTTTCTCCACAAAAGCGCGGATGACTTCTGACATTTTTTCCCCCGTTCCGCCGGTTTCCGGCTGTTCTGTGATCCGACAAAATATATGATTTATTGTAACATAACCGCCGGCGGGAAAAAAGGGCGAAAAGTAACAATTTTCGAGGGCTTTTCCGTCCCGCGGTTGACCGTCAGGACCCGCGGAGCGCCCTTACGCCAGCTTGGCCGCGGCGGTCATCAGCGCCGAGGCGATCCTGCCCGCGGAGCCGATGCCGGAGGACGCCTCCTCCGCGACGACGGCGAACGCATACGGCGTCGCTTCGTCGGACGAAAAGCCGATCATCCAGCCGTTCGGCTTCCTGCCGCCCCCGACCTCCGCGGTGCCGGTCTTCGCGCAGACCTTCATGCCCGGGAACATCCCGTCGCCGTAGGCGTACGTCACGTCATAGCGCAGATAGGCCGCCAGGCGCGCGGCGGTCTGGGCGCTGACAAGCTGTTCTCCGGACTGCGCGGAGCCCGTTTTCCCGCGGATGCCGAGCGGGGACGTGACGCTTGCGATCAGATACGGCTGGACGTAGGTGCCGCCGTTCGCGACCGCGCCCATCAGGATCATCATATGGTACGGATTCGCAAGGTCGGTATACTGGCCGACGCCGGACCAGGCGAGCTCCTGCTTTTCGGCTCCGGAAACATTGTAGACGCTTTTCGCCGACGGCATCCCCTCGAGCGCGAACGCGCGGTTGAAGCCCATCCGCTTCGCCGCCCCGGTCATGGCGTCCTGCCCGACCTCCAGCGCGATCTGCGAAAACGCGACGTTGGACGATTTTGCGAGCGCGCGCTTGAAATCGAGCGTCCCGTAGGCCCTGACGTCCGTGATTTTGTTCCCGTTGACGGTGACGCTGCCGTCGCAGTCCCAGGTCCGCCCGTCGAGATCCGGAATCGTCTCGATCGCGGCGGCGGACGTGACGATCTTGAAAATCGAGCCCGGCGTATAGGTGGAGGAAAGGACCTTGTTCACATAGACGCCGCCGTATCGGCCCGTTTGGTCCGTCGTGAGGTCCTTCGGCGGGTTCGCGGGATCGTAGTCCGGCGTGCTGACCATGCAGAGCAGCTCGCCCGTCTTATAATTGTAAAGGACCGCGGCGCCCTTCTGGCTTCCGAGCTTTTCCCGCGCCAGCCTGCACAGGCCGCTGTCGAGCGTGAGGCGGATGTCGCTGCCGGAAGATTTTCCGGTCGGGGTCGCAAGGCCGGTGACCGGATTGTACCCGGAAAGCTCCGCGCGGAAATTGTACTGCACGCCGGTCGAAATATAGCCCTGCGGGTCGCCGACGGCGTGCAGCATCGCGCGGCGGGTAGTCGCGTCCCCGCCGTAAACCCGGGCCCCGTTTTTGCTTTCCACAAGGACGGTGCCGTTGCGGTCGAGGATCTTTCCCTGCGCCGCGACGGTGCCCCCGCCCGCGACATGCTTGTTGAACGGCTGGACGGCCCAGTCGCCGCCCTCGAAGAAAAAGCCGTACAGGAACACGCCGAGCCCGATCAGAAAGCCGGCGCCGAACAGATACAGGATGAACGAACGCGTTCCGGTCGTCTTCATGTTTTCCGCCTCCTTGCGGCGTAGGTGCGCTCGTCGCCGGCCTTCAGAAACGCGAACAGCCCCCAGACGGACACCATGCTGGAGCCGCCCATGCTGATGAACGGGAACGTGACGCCGGTCAGCGGCAGGACGTCCGTCGCGCCGAAAATATTGAGGCAGGTCTGGAACAGCAGCATGCCGGCGGCCGCGCACGAGGAAATGGAATAGAACGTCGAGCGGCTGCGCGTCGCGTCGGCGCGCGCGTACGGGAGCAACCCGGCGATCGCGAAAACCGCGATCAGCGCGAGCAGAAGGCCGAGTTCCTCGCACAGCATCCCGAACACCAGGTCGCTCTGCGCGGCGAACACGGTCTTAAGGCTGCCGCGCCCGAGCCCCACGCCGAACAGCCCGCCGGAAGCGGCGTAGCTCAACACCCTGGTCTGCTGGTATCCGGCGTTGTCCGCATATTCCCAGACATGCCGCCACACCGCGAACCGCTGCGCGACATAGGGCCTGAACTTGAGGATCAGGAACGCGCCGAGGCCGGCGACCGCGCAGATCAGCGAAATGGTGCGCAGACTGCCGGAGCGCATGAACGCGATGATCAGGAACGTGACGAAAAAAATGCACGCGGTGCCGAAATCCCTCATCAGAAACAGCGCCCCCATGCACACGGCGGAAAACGCGATGAATCCGGTCAGGTTCTGAGCGGTTTGGAGCCTGTCCAGCGTCGAGGTGCCGACAAAGATGAACGCGATCTTGATCAGCTCCGAGGGCTGAACGCTGACCGGCCCGAGCGCGATCCAGTTCTTCGCGCCGTTGTATTCCTGCCCCAGGACCAGATTGGCCGCGAAAAGCAGCAGCGCCAGGCCGCCGATCGCGATGCGCCAGCGCATCGCCCGGTTCAGGTCGCCCAGAAACCAGATCATCATGCAGAAAAGCAGCACGCCCGCGGCCAGGGCCGCAAGCTGAAGATAGGTGTTTGTCACTCCGCTCGCCGCGGAGATCAGAAAAATCCCGACGCCGCTGAGCAGGAAGCCGACGGTCTCCAACTCAAAGCTCACGCGCTTGAGGACCCGCATTGAAAAAAGATAAAGCCCCCACTCCAGAAGCAGCAGGGCACCGAGCGGCACGAACTGCACAAAGTCCGGCTTTTCGCCCCGGAAGCAGGCCTGGACGGCAAGCAGAAGCTGTGCGAACGAAACCCCGCGCAGCAGCGAAGCCGGATTGGCGGCGAGGTGCCGGCGCGGCCGCGGCGCGGCCGCGCCGGCGCCGATGTCCGCCGTGCGCTTGAGCATCAGCGCCGTGGAACCCATCGAGATGGTGTCCCCTGGCAGCACGGGCGCGTTCTGCCGGACCCTCCGCCCGTTGAGGAACGTTCCGGACTTCGAGTTGGTATCCGTAACGAGCCAGCCGCTTTCCCTCCGGAACAGCACCGCGTGGGCGCGGCTCGCCGTCGCGTCGTCCAGGACGATATCGCAGCTCCGGCTGCGCCCGATGGAATTTTCCCAGTAAAGGACCGGCAGGACCCTGTGCGTAACCATATCCTCGAGCACCACGACGGGGTCCTCCCGCCGGCGGCCGCGGCGCATGGAGGAGAAGCAGCGAAGCACCACGACAAGGCAGATCAGCGACACGGCGGCGCGGCATGCAAAAAGCAGGACCGACCCGGCGCCCGCGACCGCCGCCATCCAGTCGAAATCCAACAAAGGCCCTCCCTCCGATCGATTCTCCGATTCCACCCTATTATACCGGCAATCCGTCCCAAAGTAAACCTGCGCCGAAAAAACGAAGCGGGCCGCCGGGGCCCGCTCGCATCGTGCCCCGGCCGCCCGCCCGTTCACCGGTCGGAAAGGCCGAGCTGCCGGATCAGCTTCGGCAGACAGGCTTCATACCTCAATCCGAGGTTTCCCTTTCTCCCCGCTTCCCGGGTCCTGCGGATGCAGTCCGCCGTGAAGTCGACCGCGAGCTGAAGCGCAAGGCTCAGCTCCAGCCCGTTCAGGAGCCCCGCGACCAGGGCGGCCGAAAACAGATCGCCGGCGCCGAGCCATTCGCCGCCGATCCGGTGTGAAAACGCATAACTGACGCTTCCGGTCTCCACGCCGCAGGCCGCCGCGCCCTGAAGGTCCGGGTTGAACCACGCGCCGGTGACCACCGCCGTTTTCGGGCCGAGCGAACAAAGGCCGCGCAGCAGATTTTCGACCGACCGGCGGTCCCACGGTTCCCTCCTGACCTTTTCTCCGAGCAGCGCGGCCGCGTCCGAGATCGAAAGGACGATCAGATCCGCCGAGGCGCAGAGCCGTTCCATCAGCCCCGCCTCCTCCGGATCCGGCGCAAGGGGCCGGCGCGTCCCGGCAAATCCGGACGGGCCGAGCACCGTCAGATTATCCTTGGTCCGCAGCGCTTCCAGAAAGCCGGAAAGCGCATCGGCCTGTTCGCCGGTCCGGGGAAACCCCGCGGCGATCGCGTCGAACGCAAGGCCCTGCTCCGTCCACTTCCGCGCATAGGCCGAAAGGTCCCCGCCGCATCCGTTCGTCTCCCCGTCCCCGGGCGTTTTCAGCGCGCCCGTCGGCGCGGCGCAGCATTCGATCCCCGCGGCCGACAGCACCGCGACAGACGCATACAGCGCACATTTCCCCGTGCCGCAGAGCGTTCCGGCCAGCGCGGCCCGTTTGCAGTCATTCATCCAAATCCCTCCAAACTGTGATAGCTCCACAATAATCGTTGGGGGAACGGGATTCAAGGAGAAAAATGCGGACGATGAAAATAATAGCGGATTTTTCGAAAGCGCGGGGGCGGCGCGGGGATCCGGTTCATCCGCCGGCCGTCTCCCCTTCGTAATTCATGCCGAACCCCGGCAGCCGGCGCGGAGCGGCGCCCATGGCCCCGCAGGCCGTGCGGATGTTCCCCGGAGCCCGCGCGAGCGCTTCGGCATACAGCTCGTCCAAACGGCGCACATGTTCCCGCTGCTCCGACGGGACGGCATCGGGCAGGCACAGGCAGGAAAAAGCCCCGCGTTTTCCCACGGCCGCCTCCAGGAAGATCAGAAGTCTTCTGCGGCTCAGCAGGCGGGTGTAAAATTGCCTGGACCTCAGACACTTTTTGATGATGCCGGCGTCCATGCCGGGCCAAACGGACGCGACCGCCTCCCAGTCCAGCCCGGAAGGATACGCGAGGAGCCGCTTCGGTTTCTCGATTCCGCGCACGTCCAGAATATGCCGGTCGAAGGCCGCCTCCATCCGATGATGATCGGCCATGGTCCGGCTGTGCCCGTTGACGTAGGGATGGCAGCACGAATCGAGCGTATAGTGGCAGATCAGCCCCATCAGGTAGGAGAGCGCGGCTTTTTCGCGCACCTGCGAAAGAATCGGAGCGAACATCCGCATCGCCGGCTGTTTGTGCCGCGCGCCGCCGTAGTCCGCGATCTTCGTCCTGCGGTACGGCCGGTAAAAGAAAAAGATGTCCGGCCCCTGGAGCCCCAGTTCATATTCCGGCCGACAGGCAAGCGCGCGGGATTTCAGATCCGCGTCGAGACGGCCGAGGACGTCTTGTCCGAATCGGTCATGCGCCACGCAGTCCGGCACCCGGGTCCCCCTTTTCTTCCCAAACGTTCATTTCCGCGATACGATTTCGCCGGCGTTCTTGTAGATGCTGCCGGCCGGGACGAATCCCCGCACCATGGAAAGCGGATACACGCTGGTTCCTCTGCCGACGACGGCCCCCGGATTCAGGACGGAGTTGCAGCCGATCTCCACATGGTCCCCGAGCATCGCGCCCACCTTCCGCAGGCCGGTCGCGATCCTGCCGGAGCCCGTGTCGAACGCGACATCCGTTTTGTCCGACTTGATGTTCGAGGTGATCGAGCCGGCGCCCATGTGGGCCTTGTACCCGAGGATCGAATCCCCGACATAATTATAGTGGGGCACCTGGACCCCGTCGAACAGGATCACGTTCTTGAGTTCCGTCGAGTTTCCGACGACGCAGCCCGCCCCGACCAGCGCGTTTCCGCGGAGAAAGGCGCACTGGCGGATTTCCGTTTCCGGTCCGATGACGGCCGGGCCGTGCAGATAGGCGGAATCGAAAATCACGGCGGACTTCGCCGCCCAAACGTCCTCCGCGACCCGGCGGTATTCTTCCCGCGGGAGCGTCTCGATCAGACGGCGGATAAAATCGCCGATCTTCGGGAGGGCCTCCCACGGGTAACCGAGCGTGCGGAGCAGCGGGGCCGCGGCGGTATGGGAAAGATCAAACAGACGGTCGATCCGCGCAGGTTCAAACATAGACAGAAAGTCTCCTTTGTTTCTGAAATCCTTACTATTATATTGACTTTCTCCCGTTCGGTCAACGTTCACGCGGCCTCGGCCAGAATTTTCTTGAGCTCCAGCAGATCGCCGGTCGTCGCTTCCCCGTCCCCGTCCAGGTCCGCCGCGCGCAGAACGTCGCCGCGCAGCTTGCGGCGGCCCGTCAGATAATCGTAAAACAGGCGGCACCCTTCCTGCGTCGCGCCGCCGCACCGGGTCAGATCCCCGGGGATCACGGCCGTGATCCGATCCTGCAGACTCCCGTCTCCGCCGAGCACGGTCAGCGCGTCCCCGGTGCAGACAAAGCCGCTTTCCCGGGCGGCGCCGGCATCGGACGTCACCCGCAGGACCGCGTCCGGCGTACCCGCCTCCGCGATCCGGTCCTCGAGCGCCTCCACCGTCACGGGCTCCTCGAACAGGAAATAACCGTCGCCGGAAAGGCGGCCGGGCAGGAAATCGTCCCCGTCCGCCGGGGCCGGAACGGAGGACGGGCCGGACGGCGCGCTGCCCGGCCGGGACGAACCGCTTTCGTCCGGCGACCCGTCCCCGGAAGAGGAAGACGGTTCCGCGGAAGGTTCGGACGAAGACGCCGGCGCCGACGATTCTTCGTCCGGAGGGCGGACGTTCCGGTAGCAGTGGATCAAATTCCCCTGTGAATCGGTGATCGCGACATAATCCCCCTCGAGGACCGGTCCGCTCTCCCGCATCGTTCCGTCCTCCCCCGTGACAAACACCCAGGGCGCCGATCCGTCGGGGTTTCGATACAGCTCCTGAAAGAATTCCCGGACCGACTCCACAGTCGCGTTTTCCCCCAAATAATACTCCTCGTAATCGGACGGGGCTCCGCGCCGCGCCGTCCCCGCCCGGAACGCGGCGGCGGGGATCGCGGCGAGAAACGCGGCCGTCAGGAGGAAATAGCAAAGCAGTCTTTTTTTCGCTTTTCTCCCCATATTTCGTCCCTCTTTTCACGCATGATCGTACCATTATTTTGGCAATTCGGAACAAAACAGTGGCGTTTATTCACGCCTGAAATTTTTTTACCGTTTATTTTGCATATTGATCCGATCTGTCCTGCAAAACGAGCCGCCTGGTTCGCCGACCGGTCGGACGGCGCCCGCCGCGTTGTGCAGGTTTGCCCCCGCCGGATTTCAGCCGGATCAAACCCAGCGCTTTCGTGACAGAAATAGAGGAAAAAGGCAAAAACCGGCTTTCGCCGGTTTTTGCCTTTTTGGGGAGGAGTTGTATTGAAAAGGTGTGGCAAACCCTGCCACAGGACTTGTTATCTATTTATCAAATGCATTGACCCCGTCGGTTTCTTTCACTTGACTGATACCAGTATAAGCCCTAAGAACCGGCCGTGTCAACGCCCTGTGACGATTCCGGGCGAAAATCTACCCTTTGTATAAAACGTTGAAAGAATCAGTATGTTTTTCGTCATGATTCACGAATGCCTTTTCCGACGCGCCTTGTTTTCCGACCCCGGAAATGGTACACTGAGCAGGAAAAAAACAGGATCGAGGAATCGATGTGGAATTGAAAAAAAATCAATCGGTCGAGTTGACCGTCACCGGCTATACCGCCGAGGGGAACGGTGTCGGACGCTTTCAGGGGATTGCGGTGTTCGTCCCGCAGGCGGCGGCCGGGGACCGTCTGCAGGTCAAGATTTTAAAGACCGCCAAGTCTTACGCGTACGGGAAAATCGAAAGGATCCTCTCCCCTTCCGCGGACCGCGTCGCGGCGGACTGTCCGCGGTTCGCGACCTGCGGCGGATGCGTCTACCGGCACATCCGATACCGCGCCGAGCTCGCGGCAAAACAGCGGCGGGTTCAGGACGCGGTGGAACGGATCGCCGGTTTCCATTTCACCGTGCTGAATCCGATCGTCGGCGCGGAACATCCCGACCATTACCGGAACAAGGCGCAGCTTCCGGTCGGGGCCGCCCCGGACGGAGGCGTCACCCTTGGTTTTTACGCCGCCTGCAGCCACCGGATCGTGGACTGCGGGGCATGCCTGCTGCAGCCGGAGGTATTCGCTTCGGCCGCGGAGGCCTTTCGAACCTGGCAGAAGCGGACCCGGGAGGACGTCTACAACGAAAAGACTGGCCGGGGACATCTGAGGCATCTGTTCCTCCGCCTGGCCGAGGCGACCGGGGAGGTCATGGTCTGCATCGTCGTCAACGGGAACGGCGTCCACGACGAACCCGGCCTGGTGGAAGCGCTGCGGAAAAACGTGCCGGGCCTTGCGAGCGTCGTGATCAACAGCAACCGGGAGCGCACGAACGTGATCCTCGGGCCGAAATGCCGCACGGTCTGGGGGCGGGACTTCATTACGGACGAGTTGTGCGGCCTTTCGTTCCGCATCTCCCCGCTCTCGTTCTACCAGGTGAACCGGGAACAGGCGGAGCGCCTGTATGGAATCGCGGCGGATTTTGCCGGTCTGACCGGCCGGGAGACCGTGCTGGACCTCTACTGCGGCACCGGGACGATCGGCCTTTCGATGGCGAAAAACGCGGGGCGGGTGATCGGCGTGGAGATCGTCGGGCAGGCCGTGGAGGACGCAAAAAAGAACGCCGCTGAAAACGGCGTCGAAAACGCTGAGTTCCTGTGCATGGACGCCGCCAAGGCCGCCGACATGCTCAAAAACCGGGGTGAACGGCCGGACGTCGTCGTTCTGGATCCCCCGCGGAAAGGCTGCGGGCCGGAGCTGATCGGGGCCGTCGCAAAGATGGCGCCGCGGCGCGTGGTCTACGTTTCCTGCAACCCGGAAACCCTCGCGCGGGATCTGAAGCGGTTCGCACTGCTCGGGTTCAAGACCATGCAGATCACGCCCGTCGACCTGTTCCCTCGCACGGCGCATGTGGAGTGCGTGGTATTGATGTCGCGTATATCTGGTGTGTAGATGCTGATTTCAGAACAACATGTTGTGTTTTTGTGCTTCGAGAAGAATTAAATAGCCTACTTGTAATTCCAAAAATCTGTGATATAATTAGGCTATTAAATCTTCAAAGGAGGAATTGAGGTGGATTCAAAGGTATTCTTTATACCGGCAAAGCCGGATAAAATTGTGAAGAATGTCGGTATTTACTGCCGGGTTAGCACTTCCGATAAAGACCAGTTGAACAGTCTCGCCGTCCAGATATCCGCGTTGACGAAAGCGGTATCCCACGTTGAGCAATGGAAACTGCGTGATACTTTTATCGACATCGGTTCCGCAAAATCAGAAGTTCCCCGCAAGGAATTCGAGCGAATGCTACTGGAGTGCGAAGCACACAACATTTCTATCATCCTGACAAAAAGCATCAGCCGGTTCGGCAGAGACACCGTAGATACACTGGAGGCCCTACGTCGATTAAAGGCAGCCGGCACACGGGTTATATTCGAGCAGGAAAACCTGGATACGGATAATACGGACAGCGATTTGATGATATCCGTGATTGAATCTTTCGCTCAGGCTGAAAATGAAACCAGAAGTGATAATATCCGTATGGGTCTGAATTTTCGGGCCGCCCAGGGGACATCGGGTTTATACAGACGCAGACTATACGGATACGACAAAACACCCGAGGGAGAATTGGTTTTAAACAAAGAGCAGGCGCAGGTTGTTCGTGATATTTTCCGTTGGTACATCGATGGCAAGAGCGTTTTGGGCATCATTAAAGAACTCGAAACGAAAGGCATTTCTTCCCCGACCGGCAAGCCAAAATGGAGCAAGCGGTCTGTTGAGAATGTTCTTGCCAATGAGAAATACACCGGAACCGTCAGGTTGACAGATTCGGTTACCGGCCAATATCAGTATTTGGCAAAGGACAACCATCCACCTATCGTCACGGAGGATGTATTCCGAGATGCACAGGAAGCGAAAAAGCACAGGTCAAACGTCGTGACGGATGAAAACGGGACCCATAGGAAGACGAAGAAATACAGTTCCAAGGGCAAATAACCTACTTCCGCATTAAAAGTTAACTGTTTTCACAATTTGTGAAGCGCTCTTAACAACTATTACTGAACCACTACCGCCTGAAAGGCGGTAGGTTCGGCTGGCGGCTGGAAGCCGCC
>ENA-UOOI01001092-UOOI01001092.1-fermentation-metagenome-genome-assembly--contig:-NODE-1092-length-30366-cov-4.836429_pt1 | contig 30366 bp, 30 predicted proteins | sample MGYA00245779_ERZ724027 | MGnify/ENA primary metagenome ERZ724027 (study PRJEB28704, sample SAMN03018318) | fermentation metagenome | biome: anthropogenic terrestrial biome; feature: soil; material...
TTACAATTAATCTTAATTTTTGATGAGTTACAGGTAATAATAGCGCTTACCAAGTCTATTTATCACGAGGTGGCGCTTTTATTTTATTCAGAAGGAATTTTTATCTGAAAAAGAACTTGATGATTTTTGTAACGGAAAGAGAGGAGGAAGAAATTTGATTAGATTAGAGAACGTACACAAAAGCTTTGGTAATAATGAAGTGTTAAAAGGAATCAACCTTCATGTGAGGGAAGGAGAGAAGGTGGTGATCATCGGACCTTCCGGCTCAGGCAAGAGCACGCTGGTACGCCTGATGAACGGGCTGGAGGAACCTACCTCCGGAAAGGTTTATATTCATACTCATGAGCTGACGAAAAAGAACCGGGCGTTTGTCAACAGAATACACAGTGCCATGGTGTTTCAGCAATTTAATCTGTATCCGCATATGACAGTTCTGGACAATCTGATTTTAGGACCGGCAAAGCTTAAGAAGGTGAATAAAAGTGAGGCAATGGAAACCGCTCTGCATTATCTGGAAAAAGTAGGTCTGGAGGATAAGGCCGGCGCTTATCCGCAGAATCTTTCCGGCGGACAGCAGCAGAGAATAGCCATTGCACGCGCACTAACCATGAAGAACCGGGTCATTTTGTTCGACGAGCCGACTTCTGCTCTGGACCCTGAGATGGTGCAGGAGGTCTTGGATGTCATTATCAATCTGTCCCATGAAAAGAATTTTACAATGGTTATTGTAACTCATGAGATGGGCTTTGCAAGACAGGCGGCAGACAGAGTCCTTTTCGTGGACGGGGGCCAGATTCTGGAGGAGGGAACTCCGGAGCATTTCTTTGAGAATCCTGAAAACGAAAGAACAAAAGCGTTCTTAAGCAAGATTATCCGATAAGTATTTAGAAAAAATGTTATGATTAGGAGACGAGATATGAGATATAAACGAATAGTATCCTCTCTTTTAGCGGCGGGTTTGCTTGCTGCGGTCACGCTGACAGGGTGTGGTGCACCGGATGAAGAAACTGTACTTAGCAAAGACGTGGTCAAGGTCGGCTGCAAAAATGATGTCCCAAATTTCGGCCTGATGAATATTGACACACGGGAATTTGAAGGTTTTGAAATCGATGTTGCAAGAGAGGTTTGCAGAAGAATTTATGGAGATGATGTAAAAGTAGAATTTGAGGCGGTGACCGCAAAGACCAGAGGCCCTCTGCTGGAGACCGGGGAGCTGGATATGGTAGCTGCTACTTTTACGATTACAGATGAGAGAAAAGAAACTTATAACTTTACACAGCCGTACTATACGGATCATGTAAAACTGATGGTTAAGAAATCCGCCGGCTTTACTGATTTCAAGAGTTTGGACGGGAAGACTATAGGAGTGTCTCAGTCGGCGACGACAGAGCAGTCTTTGCAGGAAGCAGCAGACGAGGCAGGCATTTCGCTGAAATTCAGTGGGTATTCCAGTTATCCGGAGATTAAGGCGGCTCTGGATTCAGGGCGCGTAGACTGCTTTTCGGTGGATGGTTCTATATTGAGCGGGTATTTAAATGATTCACTGATACTGCTTCCGGATGAGTTTGCACCTCAGGAATACGGCATTGCAATAGCAAAAAGGAATAATAAGCTGGCCGCTAAGGCTGATGAAGCCATATCCGAGATGAAGCAGGATGGTGAGCTGGAAAAACTAATGGAGAGGTGGGGATTGACTCAATGAGCGCATTTTCAGCACAAAAATGGGAAAAGTTATTTCAAAATATTGATCTCTTCATTCAGGGATTTGGAACCACCTTGTATATCGTACTGCTAGGACTTCTGCTGTCTTTAGTATTGGGAGCCATATTTGGTGTGATTTCCACCAGCCATAACAAAGTGTTAAGAGGAATCGCGAGAGTTTATGTGGAATTTTTTCAGAACACGCCGCTGCTGGTACAGATTTTCTTCCTTTATAATGCACTTCCCTACGTGGGCGTTTTTATTCCGGTAAAAACCATCGGCATTGTAGGTGTGGGCATTTACCATGGAGCGTATATGGCTGAGATTGTGAGGACCGGTATCGAGGCGACACCTAAGGGGCAGCGGGATGCGGCAGACTCCCAGGGGTTTAGCTATGTTCAGACGATGCTATACATTATATTGCCCCAGGCATTAAAGGTGATGTTGCCGCCGCTTACGAATGTGGCCGCAAACCTGATTAAGAATACTTCTATTCTGGCAATCATTGCAGGAGGAGATCTGATGTACCAGGCAGATTCATTTGCCTCCAGCACGCTGGCTTACGGACCGGCTTATGTTGTAGTCGGTATCTTATACTTTATCATATGCTTCCCGCTTGCCAGATTATCAGGTTATCTGGAGCGAAAGTTTGGAGCGACACCGAAGCCTAAAGACTATACGGCGTTACTTTCGGCCTATGGTATGGGAAAGGGGGCAGCTAAATGAATGAACTAATGAACGCATTTGAGTCTGTATTTACCCGAAGCAATATATTCTACATGTTCCGGGGGCTCGGAGTGACACTTTATGTGGCCTTGATCTCCGTTATATTAAGCATTATTTTCGGAACAATTCTGGCATTGTTCCGGGCCTACGGGAACAAGTTCCTCAAAGGTTTCAGCGTGGCATATATAGAACTCTTCAGGAATACACCAAACCTTCTCTGGGTACTGGCAATTCGGTTTATGGTAAGAATGCCGGAGCCCTTTGATGCACCTATGTATTCCGGAATTTTGGCATTTACGCTGTTCACCAGCGCAGTGATGGCGGAGATTGTCCGAGGGGGGTTAAACTCTGTCCATGCAGGCCAGTTTGAGGCTGCATATTCTCAGGGATTTAATTTCTTCCAGACTATGGTATTTATCATACTGCCGCAGTGCTATAAAGCCATTGTGCCGGCCATGCTGTCACAGGTCATCACCGTTATCAAAGACACCTCGTTCCTGGCTCAGGTGGCAATCGAAGAATTCTTCAACAACAGTAAATGGATTATGTCTGCACAGATAGACAGCACAGTAAATCAGTCCATGCGTGTATTTATAATCTTCGGATTTGTTGCACTGGTATACTTCATCATAAACTTTACACTCTCCTGTATCGTGCGAAACAGCAGAAAAAAACAGGAGGCATAAAAAGGGGTCAGACCCTTTTGCACACCATTGTCAGAATATTCTGATAACGGACGGCAAAAGGGTCTGACCCCTTTTATGTATTAAATTTAGAACATTTATAGGCGTTATTGTAAATATTACTAAAAGTGCTATAATGAGGAACGTGAATTATTGGGTACTAGTGCCAATAATGAGGAATAAGGGTAAAGCAAGAGGTGAATTATGAGTTTAATTATGTTATTAATTCTTTTTCCATTTATTACGTCCGTTTTGGTATATGTTATCAGAGAGGAACATACCAGGAATGCTATAATGCGGATAGGGGCGGTTATTACGGCTGTGCTGACATTGGCAGCGGCATTTAGATTTTTCGGGGCTGGACTCCGTGTTTCCGTCGGGGGGACAGAGGTCATAGATATATGTATTCTGATAGTGGAAGTTTGTCTGGCAGCATACATTATAACGACGGGTATCAGAGAAAGAAAGTATCTGCTTTCTTTTTTTTCAGCAATTCAGATTGTTTTAATTCTCTGGTTTGAATTTACTCAGAAGAAGGGGATTGAAACGGGGACAGATATTATCGTGGACAAGTTGTCCAGTGTTATGATTCTGATTGTAGGCATTATCGGAAGTCTGATCTGTCTTTATGCTGTGGGATATATGAAGTCCTACCACGTCCACCACAGTGAGGTGAAGGAAAGAAAATCCTTCTTTTTTGCAGTACTGTTTCTTTTCCTTTCGGCTATGTTTGGACTGGTTCTCAGCAACAACCTGATGTGGATGTATTTCTGCTGGGAAATAACGACATTTTGCTCCTATTTATTGATTGGATATACGAGGACAGAGGAAGCAAAAAACAATTCCCTGCGTGCACTGACTATAAATGTGGGCGGCGGGCTTGCATTTGCAGGCGCAATTGTAATTGTCGGCACAAATTTTCATATTATGGAGCTGTCGGCCCTGACGGCCAAAAGGCCGGTGCCGCTGGTACTTGCGGCAGTGTTTTTACTTTGTGTGGCGGCACTTACAAAGTCGGCACAGCTCCCATTTTCCTCCTGGCTTTTGGGGGCTATGGTTGCGCCAACGCCGTCCTCTGCCCTGCTGCATTCCGCGACAATGGTAAAAGCAGGTGTGTACCTGATTATCAGGCTTGCTCCTCTCCTGGGTGAGACAGTGGCAGGCAGGATAATCACGCTGGTTGGCGCGGTCACATTTCTCGCCTGCTCCTTGATGGCAATCTCCCAGAGGGATGCGAAGAAAGTTCTGGCTTACTCTACGATTGCAAATCTGGGGCTGATTGTAATATGTGCCAGTGTGGGTACACGGGAGTCAATCTGGGCAGCAATATTGCTTGTGATTTTCCACGCTGTTTCAAAATCCTTGCTGTTTTTGTCGGTGGGTTCCATCGAAAACGAGCTTGGCAGCAGAAATGTAGAAAATATGGACATACTGATGGATGTATCGAGAAAACTTGCTGTCTGCATGATTATCGGTATTTCCGGCATGTTCCTTGCACCTTTCGGCATGCTGATATCAAAATGGGTGGCCATGAAATCCTTTATTGATTCAAAGAATATCCTTATTGTAGTTATCCTGGCCTACGGCAGTGCGGCGACCTTGTTCTATTGGGGTAAATGGCTTGGAAAACTGGTTTCTAATGGGCACCCCAAAAAAGGTGAACAGCATCCGGGCCTGCACCTGGACGAAAAGATTCCGATAATTATTCAGGCGGTGATCGTACTTTTGTCCTGCGTTGCATATCCGGTTATCTCCAAATATGTCCTTATTCCGTATCTGCAGGATACCTTCGGTGTCGCCGCAGTTATTCCCATTGGGGCAGGAGATCAGACACTTATGATTCTCATGGTTGTCATGATAAGTTTGTTAATTCTTGTACCTTTGGGGTACGCTCCGACGAGCTTTCTTAAGAAAAGAAGAACGACTCCAATCTACATGGCCGGTGAAAATTCCGGGGACAACAAGAACTTTGTCGGCTCCGGTGGTGTAAAGCGGAAAAGTGAGATGAGCAATTGGTACATGGAAGGAATATTCGGAAGTAAAAGAATCGGATTCTGGAGCAACATTATTTCTATTGTACTGCTGTGTGCCGGCGTAATATTACTGATTGGGAGGTGGGCATCATGATGCTGGCAGTTAAGATTCTTCTGATTATTATTTTTACGCCCCTGGCCGGCGGATTGCTCACGGGGTTTGACCGGAAAATTTCAGCCAGACTGCAGGGAAGACAAGGGCCTCCGGTTCTGCAGCCCTTTTATGATGTGCTGAAGCTCTTGCAGAAAGAAACCATCGAGGTAAACCCGTCTCATCGGTTTTATGTGTATGTGTCTCTTATGTTTATCATACTGACTGCGCTGATTATGCTGACCGGAGGAGATATATTGCTGACGATATTTGTGCTGACGCTGGGCTCTATATTTTTCCTGCTGGGAGGGTATGCCTCACAGTCTCCCTACAGCGTGCTCGGTGCGGAAAGAGAATTGCTGCAGATGATGGCATATGAACCAATGATGTTTATGACTGCGGCGGGGCTGTACTATGTGAGCAATACCTTTTTTATCCGTGATATTGTCAATAGGAAAATGCCTGCGATCATATATTTGCCTGCAATTTTTGTCGGGTTTGTATTTATCTTGACCTTTAAACTGAGGAAATCGCCCTTTGATCTAAGTCTGGGACATCATGCCCACCAGGAGCTGGTACAGGGAATCTCGACAGAATATTCGGGGAGATCTCTGGCATTTATAGAAATTACACATTGGTATGAGACAATTATTGCACTGGGGTTTGTATATATATTTTTTGCGGCAGACAGCATAGGCACCCACATTCTGGCAGTTATAGTGTGCTTGATTGTGTATTTATTCGAAATTATATTAGATAATTCGACAGTGCGTGTAAAATGGCAGAAAGCTCTGTCATTGGCATGGCTTGTATCCGGGGTTCTGGGAACAGCGAACCTTGTAGTTTTGTCTTTCTTTAATTTCTAAGGAGGGTATATGAGTTTTAATAAAAAATCACCATGGATATTACATTATGATGCTACAAGCTGCAATGGCTGTGACATAGAAGTGTTGGCCAGTCTTACGCCGTTGTACGATGTAGAGCGCTTCGGTGTTGTCAACACAGGCGATCCAAGGCACGCAGATATTCTGTTGATAACCGGGAGTGTGAATGGACAGAGCATTCCCGTTATTAAACAGCTTTATGAGCAGATGCCAGACCCGAAGGCGGTCGTTGCAGTTGGAATATGCGCCACGTCAGGCGGAATTTTTGCCGACTGCTATAACGTGGAGGGCGGAGTCGACAAGGTGCTGCCGGTTGATGTTTATGTGCCGGGCTGTGCCGCCAGGCCCCAGTCAATTATTGATGGAATTTTAAAGGCCTGTGATATACTGGAGGAAAAGCAGAAAGCTCTGAAAGGAAGGTAGTTTGCTGTGGATGAACAAAAAATAAAAGAAATATCTCCCGACGAGATTTTAATTGAAACCGTCGACCTGCACAGTGCAGGCTATCGTCTGGTGGCCATATCCTGTACAGGAAAGGACGGTGTAGAACTAAGTTATTCCTTTGATAAAGACTATGATTTTATACACTTAAGAGTGAATATGGATTATGATACAGAGATAGAGAGTATCACCCCTATTTATGGATATGCATTTTTATATGAAAATGAAATAAAAGAGCTTTTTGGTGTGAAAATAAAAAATATTATTGCTGATTTCCACGATAAGCTGTACAGAATATCAGAGGAAGCTCCATTTAAGGAAAAGGAGGAGGAATAATGGGAAAGAGAACAGTTGTTCCTTTTGGCCCTCAGCATCCGGTACTTCCTGAACCTATCCATCTGGATCTGGTACTGGAGGATGAGAAGGTGATAGAAGCAATCCCCCAGATAGGATATGTCCACCGGGGGCTTGAAAAGTTAGTCGATAAAAAAGATTTTAAGCAGTTCACCTATGTATCGGAAAGAATCTGCGGAATCTGTTCCTTTATGCACGGTGCGGGGTATTGTATGTCTGTGGAAAGTATTATGGGGATCGAGGTGCCTGAAAGAGCTGTTTTTTTGAGAACCATATGGGCAGAGCTTTCAAGAATCCACAGTCATCTGCTCTGGCTGGGTCTGACTGCGGATGCATTCGGCTTTGAGAGCCTGTTTATGCACACATGGAGATTGAGAGAGCAGGTTCTGGATTTGTTTGAACAGACAACAGGGGGCAGACTGATTTTTTCCGTGTGTGATATCGGCGGTGTCAGAAAAGATATAACTCCCGAGATGCTGGATAAGATTGTGTCTGTAGTGACAAATATGGACAAAGAACTGCGGGATGTCACCAGTGTGTTTTTAAATGATTCAACAGTGAAACACCGCACCGTAGGTATAGGTCTGCTGTCAAAGGAAAAGGCACTGGAACTGGGCGCTGTGGGGCCCATGGCGAAAGCAAGTGGAATCCGCAGGGATATGAGGACTCAGGGATACTGCGCGTACAAATACCTGGAATTTGAGCCTATAACGGCAGAGGAAGGCGACAGCTATGCAAGAATGCAGGTTCGGATCGGAGAAATATTTCAGGCCATTGATTTAATTAAGCAATGCATAGAGAAGCTTCCCGAAGGGGATATCATTACAAAGATAAAGGGGAACCCAAAGGGAGAGCATTTCACACGTGTAGAGCAGCCTCGTGGAGAGGCGCTTTACTATGTGAAGGCAAACGGGACAAAATTCCTGGACCGGTTCAGGGTCCGCACGCCTACGTTTGCAAATGTTCCTGCACTTCTTGAAATTTTAAAAGATTGTGATCTTGCGGATGTGCCTATCCTGATTTTAACGATAGACCCCTGCATCAGCTGCACAGAGAGGTGATGAATATGTCTATTTTAAGCATGACAAAGACACTTTTTAAAAGTATTGTACATGGCCCGTATACAGAAAATTATCCTGCAAAGCCGAGAGAAAACTACGAGCGCACGAGAGGCAGTATTGAAAATGATATTGAAGACTGTATCTTCTGTGGAATGTGTACAAGACAGTGCCCAACCGGTGCTTTGGAGATCGATAAGGGGGAAAAACGCTGGAGTATTGAGAGAATGCAATGTATCCAGTGTGGGTACTGTGTAAATGTATGCCCGAAAAAGTGCCTTCATATGAGGAATCAGTATACAGCCCCTGATACAGAGAAAGTAAAGGATGATTACGTTGCACGAATATCCGATCACTAAAAGGATTATTGAAATATCTGAGGAATTTGCCAGGGAAAATCACGCAGAGGAAGTAAAGCAGATTAATCTCGTGGTAGGGGATTATTCCGGATACGTAGCTAGTTCGATTGACTTGTATTTTGGAATTATAGCCGAGGACAGCTTGTGTAAAAATGCTGTACTTAATATTGAGCGGGTGAAACCGAAGTTGAAATGCACAGTGTGCGGTGAATTTTTTGAGCGCAGGCCTTTTTCTTTTGAATGTCCGGACTGCGGCGGAGAGGGACGGCCAACTGAAATCGGCAAGGAATTTTATGTGAAGTCCATTGAGATATAATAGGAGATGCTGAAATGTCAGAAACAAAAGAAGTAGAAGTTATGCAGTCTGTATATGACAAAAATGATGAAATTGCAAAGCAGACAAATGCGAGGTTGACAGAGAAGGGAATTTTTGCCGTCAATGTTATGGGATCACCCGGAGCCGGGAAGACCTCCTCGCTGGTGAAAATTATGGAGAAGCTGGGTGATATTACTCCCTATGTAATCGAGGGTGATATTGAGGCGGATATTGACACAAAAGCTCTGCAGGCTCTGGGGATAAAAACCATTCAGATTAATACAAACGGGGCGTGCCATCTGGATTCACCCTTGATAGGTGAAGCTGCGGATGCACTGGATGTGCAGAATGGAGTCCTGTTTATCGAAAATATTGGAAATCTGGTATGTCCGGCGGAATTTGAGATTGGCGAACATGTGAAGATGCTGATTTCCACAGTTACGGAAGGCAGTGACAAGCCATATAAATATCCTCTTGCTTTTGAAAAAGCAAGTATTATCTTAATCAACAAATGGGACTTGCTTCCCTATGTGGATTTCGATGAAGAGTATTTTATGAAAGGGGTCAGAGCACTGAATCCGTCAGCTCCAGTTTTCAAAGTGTCTGCTAAGTCAGATGAAGGATTTGAGGAAGTGGTTTCATGGATAAAAGAGAATTTGAAACAGTGACAAATAAGGTGCTGGTTTCAGGAATTGTACAGGGGGTGGGTTTTCGCCCCCTTACTTTTCGTTTGGCAGAAAAATATAATATTAGAGGAACCGTGCAGAATAAGGGCGGAATGGTGGAAATCATCGCCCAGTCCTCCCAATCTGATTTTGAAGCGTTTATAAAAGAATTAAAAAATGCCCGGTGGGGAGGCTGTGAGATCGTCAATCTTGCGGTGAAGGATATCACAGAAAGCAAGCCGGAGCAGTTTACAGAATTTCGGATTATCGGCAGTACAGCAGGCAGGAAGATTTCCATTATTCCTCCGGACCTTGCAGTCTGTGATAAGTGCCGGGAGGAGATGTACCAAAAGTCAGACAGGAGATATCTGCATCCGTTTATAAGCTGTATGTCCTGCGGGCCGAGATATACAATTATTGACTGCATTCCTTATGACCGGGAGAATACAGTAATGGAAGACTTTGTCATGTGCAAAGAGTGCGGAAGAGAATACAAATCACCTTCGGACAGACGGTTTCATGCACAGACCATATCCTGCCATGAATGCGGGCCCCGCCTGATCTTCCGGGAAAATAGAGAACTGAAGGATGAAGAAGCTTATGCCAGAGCTGCCGGGATTATAAAACAGGGAGGGATTATTGCAGTAAAAGGTATTGGGGGGTATCATTTTGTATGTTCTCCTTTTATAGAAGAAACGGTGCAGAATTTAAGAAAGCTAAAGGGCAGGGAGGAGAAACCTTTTGCAGTTATGTTTGGCTCAGTAAGTGAGATTGAAGAATACTGTCATGTCACAGAAAAGGAGAAAATACTTCTGGAATCCGGAGCGAAGCCCATTGTGCTGCTGTATTCTGACAATCAAAGGATGGCCTTTTCCACCTATAAGGGCAGTGTTTACTGTGGTGCATTTTTGCCTTATACGCCCCTGCAGATTATGCTGATTAAAGACTGCGGGCCCTTGATTATGACAAGTGGGAATATCTCGGATCAGCCCATCATCCGGGAGGATGCGGCCATGCTGTCCCTGAAATCGCCCCTGTTGGACGGTGTACTGTATAATGAAAGAAGAATTCTCAGATCTGTGGATGATTCCGTGGCTAAGATTGTGGATAAAAAGCCCCAGCTGATCCGCCGGAGCAGAGGTTATGTTCCCTATCCCGTTTTTTTACAGGATAACGGGAAGAACATGAAAATATTTGCCGCCGGGGGAGACTTAAAAGCTGCATTCTGTTTGTATCAGGGAGGCAGTGCAGTAGTTTCCCAATATTTTGGAGACTTGGAGGAGGCGGCAGTTTTTGATGAATACAAGGCTTCGGTGGGAGATTTAGGTGGATTGCTGCAGATGACTCCTGAGTTGGCAGTATGTGATATGCATCCGGGGTATCTTTCCTCAAAATATGCAGAAACTCTTGGCCTTCCTCTTCTCTATGTTCAGCATCACCATGCGCATATTGCATCAGTTATGGCAGAGCATCATCTGGAGGGAAAAGTTCTCGGAATCGCCTTTGACGGCACCGGGTATGGGACGGACGGCCATGTGTGGGGAAGCGAATTTATGATCTGCGAAGGCGGAGAATTCAAAAGAGCTGCACATCTGACATACACACCTGTGCTGGGCGGGGATCCGTCCATGAAGGATGCAAAAAAGACGGCAGCCTGTTTTCTTTTAAATTCCGGGTTGGATCGGTTTATAAATGATGACAGGAGTGGTATAATCAAGTCAGCTCTGGATCATGGCATTAACACGATATTGACCTCCAGTATGGGAAGGTTGTTTGATGCGGCTGCCAGCATGCTGGAAATAGCAGATGTAAATAGCTACGAGGGAAAGTGTGCTGTGTTTCTGGAGAAAGAAGCGCTTCTGGCAGAAAAAAATCATATCCGGCCCCGGCAGATGTCATTTGGCATTACCGAGAAAGAGGGAGAACTGCTTATAGAACCCGGCCCCGTCTTGGAGACACTTGGAAGTGAGTGGAGTGAAAGAAAAGAGGAAGATGAAAAGGCTCTTCGCAGATCGCTGGCACTTGGTTTTCACTGTGCGGTGGCGGAGGCAGCACTTAAGGTATGCCTTATTGTCAGAGAGAAGAAAGAAATAAATCAGATTGCCTTAAGTGGCGGTGTTTTCCAGAATTCGGTATTGACTGAACATCTGATACAGCTCTTAAGGAAAAGTCATTTTGAAGTATACTATAACATGGCGGTTCCCCCAAACGACGGGTCCATCAGCCTGGGCCAGGCTTATATAGGTCTGATGAAAGGAAGGTAGAGATATGTGCGTTGCTGTACCTGGAAAGGTAATGGAAATAAATGGTGATACTGCAAAGGTGGATGTTATGGATAATATCTGTGATGTCAATGTGAAATTGGTCAATGTAAAGCCGGGGGACTATGTGCTGATGCACGCCGGCTGTGCCATTGATGTGCTGGCGCAGGATACTGCCCGGGAGATACTGGATGTGTTTGCAGAGCTGGAGGAGGAAGTTCATGATAACGCTTGAGCGGATTGTCCGGGAGCTTAGAGACTATGACGGGGAAGAGATTAAAATCATGGAGGTATGCGGGACCCACACCTCCAGCATATTTAAGAATGGAATCAGGTCCTTGATCTCTCCAAAAATTCGATTGATTTCCGGGCCCGGCTGCCCGGTCTGCGTGACCCCCTCCGTTTATGTGGATAAGCTGGTGGACATAGCAGGACAGGAGAGGCACTGCGTACTCACCTTCGGGGACATGATGAAGGTGAAGGGAAGCCGGATGTCTCTGACGGAAGCGGTGGCTGCGGGAGCCCGGGTAAGAGTATTATATTCTCCGCTGGACGCAGTAAAAATTGCGCTGGAGGATAAAAATACTCAGTACGTTTTTGCTGCCGTTGGATTTGAGACGACGACACCTGTTTACGGCGTACTGCTTGACGAAATTACAAAAAGAGAAATACACAATTTGAAATTGCTCACTTCTCTTAAGATTATGGTTCCGGCTCTCTCCTATGTATGTGAAAATGAAAAGAATATTGATGCTTTTCTGGCTCCCGGCCATGTGAGTGTAATCATTGGCTGTGGCGTATACAAAGAATTGGCGCAGAAGTATAAAAAGCCCTTTGTTGTGGCAGGCTTTGAGGGAGAACATATTCTTGCCGCGCTTTATGAAATCCTGTGTCAGGTAAAAAATGGCCGTCACGAGATGAAAAACCTGTACCCGAATGCGGTCACAGAAAAAGGGAATCTGACAGCCCAGTCTGTCATTTGGAAGTATTTTGAATTGAAGGACGATTTCTGGAGGGGTATTGGCAAGATTGAAAAATCGGCCCTGAAGCTTAAGCCGGAATATAGCAAATTTGACGCGGGCAGTTCCTTTGATGAATTTGAGGAAAAGATTCCGGCAGGCTGCAGATGCAGGGATGTGATCCTGGGAAGAATTAATCCCCCGGAATGTCCCTTGTTTTCGGGAGCTTGCACACCTTTAAATGCCGTCGGTCCCTGTATGGTATCAACGGAGGGAGTCTGCGGTATCTGGTACAAAAACAGAGGAGGAAAAGGTTGATATGTATATTGATCTATCACATGGAAGCGGCGGCAAACAGACAAGCAGCCTGATACATGACATATTTTTGAAGCATTTTGACAATGAAACCCTCAATAAGCTGGAGGATGCAGCTGTCCTTGATATTGGCGGCAGGATTGCCTATACTACGGATTCCTTTGTTGTGACTCCCATGTTCTTCAGAGGAGGCAACATTGGAAAGCTGGCAGTATGTGGAACGGTCAATGACCTTTCTATGATGGGGGCAAAGCCGAAATATCTCACTGCCGGGTTTATTATAGAAGCAGGCACAGATATGAATCAGCTTGACCAGATTGCACAGACTATGAAAGAGGCGGCCTTAGAGGCAGGCGTGAAAATTGTAGCAGGCGACACGAAGGTGATAGAGGGAAGCGGAAATGTTTACATCAACACATCGGGGATAGGTGAAATTTTAAAAGAAGGCGTAAGTATTCAGAATTGCCGTCCGAAGGATGCAATTTTACTTTCCGGGAACCTGGGGGAACATCATGCGGCTATTATGTCAGGCAGGATGGGAATTGAAAATACAATATCCAGTGACTGTGCCCCTCTTTCTTCTATCGTTGCAGATTTGCTGAAAAATGGCATTGACGTGCACTGCATGCGCGACGCGACGCGGGGCGGCCTGGCTACAGTCTTAAATGAGGTGTCCGAAAGCTCACACTGCAGAGTGGAAATCGACGAAACTTCTATACCAATAAGCCGGGAGGTGAAAGGTTTTTGCGATATTCTGGGCCTTGATCCCTTGTATATGGCAAATGAGGGTAAGATGATAGCAGTGGTACCGGGGGAACAGGCGGAAGCAGCCCTTGCGGCTATGCAGCAAAACAAATACGGGGAAAATGCCCGGATTATCGGCGATATCACTGAAGGTGCCGGTGTTTACATGACAACAGCACTGCATGGCAGGCGGATTATAGATATCCTGTATGGAGAAGGACTGCCACGTATTTGTTAAAAGTAAATCTTGTCTTTATATATGAAAAAAGATATAATAGGGTGCAAGTTATGTAAATATGTGGAATTACATGAGAGAAATAGGTCTAGTTATTTATTGAACGTCGGCAGTTTAATATGCATGATTTAAAGGAGAAAACGTTTTATGTGTGGATTTGCAGGTTTTGTGGGAGATGTTGAGGATAGAGAGCAGGTATTGACGGATATGATGAATACCATTATACACCGTGGACCGGACAGTGAGGGCAAGTTCTTGGATGAGGATGCGGCCTTAGGATTTAGGCGCCTGAGTATTATTGACCTTTCGGAGGAGGGGGACCAGCCTCTTTACAATGAGGATCGGAGCAAGGTTCTTGTTTTTAACGGTGAAATTTACAATTATCAGGAGCTGAGAGAAGAGTTGGTGGAAGCAGGCCATATATTTACGTCAAACACCGATTCCGAGACACTTCTTCACGGTTATGAGCAGTGGGGTGAGACACTTGTGGACAAGCTTCGTGGAATGTATGCCTTTGTAATCTGGGACAGGGAGAAAAAAAGACTCTTTGGTGCAAGGGATATTTTTGGAATTAAGCCCTTTTATTATGCACAGATGAACGGTACCCTGATGTTTGGCTCGGAGATTAAGTCTTTTTTGGAGCATCCTAAGTTTGATAAGGTTTTCAATGAGGCAGCTCTTGGAAATTATCTTTCCTTTCAGTTTGTCCCGACCAATGAGACATTTTTTAAAGGGGTATTTTGCCTGCAGCCGGGGCATTTTTTTGTCTATGAAAATGAAGAAATGAAAATAACCCGTTATTTTGAGCCGAATTTTACAGGAGACAGCAAGAAATCTTTTGAGGAAATCGTGGAAGATGTGCAAAAAGCTATGGAGGAATCTGTAGAAAAACATAAAATCAGTGATGTGGAGGTTGCTTCGTATCTGTCAAGCGGCGTAGATTCTAGCTATCTGACCTATTTAGGGCAGGTGGACAGAACCTTTACAGTGGGATTTGATGAAGGAAAGTACAGTGAGATTCAGGATGCAAAGGAGTTTGCCGCAAGCATCAATATGCAGAATGATGCGAAGGTAATTACACCTGAGGAGTACTGGGATAAGTTATCCGACATCCAGTATTATATGGATGAACCTGTTGCCGACCCGGCGGCAATCGCGCTTTACTTTTTGAGCGAGGAGGCTTCTAAAAAGGTAAAGGTTGTGCTCTCAGGAGAGGGCTCGGATGAGCTGTTCGGCGGCTACAATATTTATTGCGAGCCTCTGGAGCATACCGGCTTTAATAAACTTCCAATGTTTTTTAGGCGGTTTTTGGGTAAGTTTGCAGAATATTGCCTGCCCCGCGGGATGAAGGGAAGAGGCTTCCTTATGCGCCATGGGAAGACGTTGGAGGAGAGGTATTTTGCAAATGCAACCAACATTTTCACAGAGCGTGAAGCAAATAAAATATTGAAAAAGGGCTGTGAGCCGGGAATTCAGAAGGTGACCCGCCCGCTCTATGACAGAGTAAATGGGAAGGACCCGGTTACAAAGATGCAGTATGTGGATTTACATCTCTGGCTGGTTCACGACATTCTGATGAAGGGGGACAAGATGGGAATGGCAAATTCGCTGGAGGTCAGAGTGCCGTTCCTGGATAAGAAGGTTCTGGAGCTGGCCCAGAGTCTGCCTCTGGATTACAAGGTTCGGGCACCAAAGACAAAGGTAGCGCTTCGTGGCGCCGCTGAGAAAGTAATCCGGAGCAAGACGGCAGAGAAGAAGAAGCTGGGATTCCCGATACCTACCCGTGTATGGCTGAAGGAAGACAAGTATTACAACATAGTAAAAGAAATGTTTACCTCCGAGGCGGCAAGAAAGTTCTTTAATACAGATTTGCTTGTCAAAATGCTGGATAACCACAAAAACGGAAAGAATACCAACGAAAAGACGGACAACAGCCGCAAAATCTGGACAGTGTATATTTTCCTTGTATGGTATGACCGTTTTTTTGAACATGGAAAACCAATACATCCGGCAATGAATGGAAGGTAAGTATAAGAAAAGGGGAGAAAGTATGGGAGGCAGGAAGCCGAGGTCTTCTGCTGGAACAAAAAGGAGAGGCAGGCAGCAGACGGGAGAGAAAACAAAATATTTCGATTATGATCTGCTGCTGGTCATTATTTTTTTAACGTGCTTTGGGCTGGTTATCTTGTACAGTACAAGTGCGTACAGCGCCCAGATAGATTTTGACGGAAATGATATGCATTATTTTTCCAGACAGGCAATTTTCAGCATTATAAGTTTTGGGTTCATGCTTATTGTGTCAAAAATTGATTATCACATTCTGGGGGCATATTCATTTGAATTATACATATTGGCTATGATTATAATGGCTCTTGTGCAGTCTCCCCTGGGAACAGAGATAAACGGTGCGAGAAGATGGATACAGCTTCCGGGGAATATGACCCTGCAGCCTTCGGAAATTACAAAGATAGCAGTGATTCTGTTTATATCTTTTGAATTGTGCAGGATGGGAAAGAAAATCAGCACACGGGAAGGAATCATCAGAGTTCTGGCGTTTGGAGCAGTGGCTGCCGCAGGGGTTCTTTTCCTGACCGATAATCTGAGCACTGCGATTATCGTAATGGCAATTACCTGCGTGCTGATATTTATCGTTCATCCTAAAACGAAACCTTTTATTGCTATTTTGGCAGGGGGGACAGCTGTAGTGGCAGTCGGTGTTTCTATATTAGCTTCTGCCATTTCAACAAGTGATAACTTCCGCCTGCGCCGGGTTATTACATGGCTGGACCCGGAAAATCACGCGGACACCGGCGGGTTCCAGGTGATGCAGGGCTTGTATGCCATAGGCTCCGGCGGCTTTTTCGGAAAAGGGCTTGGCAACAGTACACAGAAACTGGGTGTGATTCCGGAAGTGCAAAATGATATGATTCTTTCTATTGTCTGTGAGGAGCTGGGTGTGTTTGGCGCCATTGTGATACTGATGTTGTTCGGGCTTCTTTTATATCGTCTGATGTTTATTGCCAGAAATGCACCGGATATGTACGGCTCTCTTGTAGCTTCCGGCATATTTGCACATATTGCACTCCAGGTAATATTGAACATAGCAGTCGTCACTAACCTAATTCCCACAACAGGAGTCACGCTCCCGTTCATTAGCTACGGGGGAACCTCTATTTTATTTCTTATGACGGAAATGGGAATTGCACTGGGCATATCGCGGAAAATTCAACTAGATGAAAACTAAGTAAAAAAATATCTTTTCATACTATATAAATTGTGTTATATTATAATGTAGTATTCGAAACTACATATAATAGGATTAGAATACATGACGTATGGTGCGGGAGGGTATAACATGAGTTATAAAGTAATTGTTGACAGCTGTGGCGAATTAACTGATAAGATGAAAGGGAGCGGGGTATTTGAAACTGCGCCTCTTACGATGGAAGTGGATGGAGTGCGGATTGCAGACGATATGTCATTTGATCAGGCTGATTTTTTGAAGCGTGTGGCGGCAAGCCAGGTAAGCCCTAAGTCTTCATGTCCGTCGCCGCAGGAGTTTATGGAAAGATATCACTGTAAGGCAGACAGAGTTTATGCAGTCACATTGTCTTCAGAGCTAAGTGGCTCTTATAACAGCGCAGAGCTGGGTAAGGAACTGTATGAAGAAGAGTATGGAGAAAAGGATATCTATGTATTCAACTCCCGTTCTGCCTCTGTAGGGGAGACATTGATTGCATTAAAGATTCAGGAGTGTGAAGAAGCGGGTATGGCTTTCGAACAGGTTATTGCAGCAGTGGAAGAATATATAGAGATCCAGAATACTTACTTTGTGCTGGAAACGTTGGATACACTCCGCAAAAACGGAAGACTTACCGGGATTAAAGCAATGGTGGCCAGTGCACTGAATATTAAGCCGATTATGGGGGCAAAGCCGGAGGGCGTTATCTGCCAGCTGGGGCAGGCGAGGGGCATGAAGAAAGCGCTGGTGAAGATGACAGGGCATATTTTAGAGGATTTGAAGAATCCGGAGGGAAAAATACTGGCCATTTCACACTGTAATTGTAAGGAAAGAGCTCTGGAGGTACAGGAGTCAATTCTCCGGAAAGTAAAAGTGAAATCTAGTTTCATTGTAGATACGGCAGGCATCAGCACTATGTATGCCAATGACGGCGGAATCATAGTTGTGATATAAAGTGATTTGTGTTAAAATAAACATAACTGTTTAGCACGAAGGAGAACTGAGTATGAGTCAGGAGAAGGTAGACCGTTATAAAAAGGAAAAAGCCAACAGAAAGAAAATCATGAAAAAACAGCGGATCATGGATGCTTTGCGGAGAACCGCACTGGTGCTGGCGGCATTTGCAGTCGTCTTGTGGCTTGGGTTTTCTGCACATCAGAAGCAGGAAGCAAAGAAAGACCGGCCGGTGGCAGAGATCAACTACAATGCGGTTAACGATTATATGAGTCAGCTGAGTGAATAATCAAAAAAGAATAGATTAAAGAAGGATAAGAAACAGTGCGGCCTATGAAGGCTGCACTATTTTTTTGCGCGGATAACCGTCCCATACAGGTGGAAGGCGCGTTTGGAGTTTAAAACAGAACGACCCTTTTAGATAAAAAAGAAAAAAACACTTGAAAATGGAGTGAGTGTGGTTTACAATGGTGTCAAGTGGTAGGAAGTGGTAGATAGTGGTGTAAAGTGGGAGGAATGTGGAGGCCCGCTTAGAAGAAGGGGTTCCGGATGCTGTTAGGGGAGTTTAATCACACAATTGATGAAAAAGGCCGATTAATCATTCCAGCCCGGTTGCGAGATGATTTGGGAGAGAGTTTCGTAATCTGTAACGGCTTGGAGGGCTGTCTCTTTGTGTACTCTATGGATGAATGGAATAACTTTGTCGCCGAACTGGAAACACTGCCACGGATGAATAAAGATGCCAGAATATTCAAACGTTATTTCTTCGGAAGCGCATCGGAAGGCAGCTTTGACAGACAGGGGAGGGTTTTGATTTCCCCCACACTCAGAAAAGCAGCCCAACTGGAGAAGGATGTTGTCCTTGTAGGGGTACAGGACCGCGTTGAAATCTGGGATAAAGCACTTTGGGAAGAAAGAAGTCAGGTCAGCGAAGAAGATTTAGATGCGATTGCAGAACGTATGGAATCCATCGGTATCCGAATCTAATGACGGTTAAATAACACATGGAGGCATTTATGGCATTCAGGCACACATCAGTTTTACTGAATGAGACAGTAGACTCTCTGGCTGTGAAGCCAGATGGGATCTATGTCGACGCTACACTCGGCGGAGGCGGACATGCCTTTGAGGTGTGTAAGCGGTTAAGCAGCAAGGGGAGTTTTATAGGAATAGACCAGGATGCGGCAGCTATTGAAGCAGCCGGCATTCGATTAATCGACTTCGGGGAGAAAGTTACAATAATCAGGAGCAATTATTGTGATATGAAGCCGAGGCTCCGGGAACTGGGCATTGAAAAGGTAGATGGGATTACACTGGATTTGGGCGTATCTTCGTATCAGCTGGATACGGCAGAAAGAGGTTTTTCCTATCGTACCGATGCTCCTTTGGATATGAGAATGGATCAGAGGCAGCGGATGACGGCAAAGGACATTATCAATGACTACAGCGAATCAGACCTTTACCGCGTGATCCGGGATTATGGTGAAGATAGATTTGCAAAGAATATTGCGAAGCATATCGTAAGGGCACGCGGGAAGGGTCCGATTGAGACAACGGGACAGCTCAATGAAATTATAAGACAAGCTGTTCCCATGAAGTTTCAGAAAACTTCAGGACATCCTTCCAAGAGGACATTTCAGGCGATCCGTATAGAGCTGAATCATGAATTGGATGTCTTAAAGGATACATTGGATGATATGATCGATTTACTGAATCCAGGAGGCAGAATTTGTATTATCACCTTCCATTCTCTGGAGGACAGAATTGTAAAGAGTGCATTCAGAAAGAATGAAAATCCCTGCACCTGTCCGCCTGATTTTCCTGTATGTGTATGCGGGAAAGTATCAAAAGGAAGGGTAATCACAAAGAAACCGATTTTACCAAGTGAGGAGGAATTGGCAGAAAACAGCCGTTCAAAGAGCGCAAAGCTGAGAGTATTTGAACGGAGCTAGGGAAGTCAAAGGAGTATAGCAAATAGATCCGGCAGGAAGGGGAGAGCCTGACGGAACCAGTATTAAGAAAGGGGCAGACAGTATGGCGGCAAGAAGAAGGATGTCAGCAACCAGACAAGTAAGAAGTACAAACAACAGCCACAGACAGGAATATGTTTATGGCAATACAGTACGCCAGCCGGAAGCTGTGCCGGTGAGAAGAACACGGGAACAGCCGAAGCGTCCGGTAAGGACAAGCAGCCGGGTCCGCAGGAACCGCAGGCGTGCACTCAGTATGAGCCTGGCATATGTGATATTCCAGATGATTGCCGCAGTCTGCGCAGTTATGATATGTGTGTCATATCTGAAGCTGCAGTCGGATATGGTCGACAGAACTGAAAATGTTTCTGCACTGCAGGAAGAATTAACGGAATTAACAGAGCAAAATGATACGGCCTATAATGCAGTGGCGGATTCCGTGAATCTGGAGGAAATACGCAGCAAAGCAATGAATGAGATGGGAATGGTTTATGCAGCCCAGGGGATTGTGATAGAGTATAACAGCCCTACCAGCGATTATGTCCGCCAGTACAGTGATATACCCTCTGACGGTGTCCTCGCCAGATCTCAGAATGCGGCAGATTAAGGATATAAAATATGACAAAACGAAATAAAAAGAACAGATTTAATTTTTTAACGAAACGGTTTTCAAAAAAGATGCAACAAAAGCTGGTAATGCTGTTTATGGCAATTATACTGGCTTTTATTGTTCTTATAGGCAGAATTACTTATATTAACGCATCAAAGGGCAGCCGGTATACAAAGATTGTACTTGACCAGCAGGAGTATGACAGCCGTGTGATTCCATATAAGCGGGGAGATATCGTGGACCGCAACGGCACAAAGATGGCCGCCAGCGAGAGAGTCTACAATGTCATATTAGATGTAGCTGCTCTGAAATCTGATAAGGATTATGAGGAGCCCACGATAAAAGTTTTGGGAGATGTTTTCGGGATAAAAGAAGAAGACGTAAAAAAAGTAATCGAGGAAGCCCCCGACAGCCGGTATCAGATACTGGCAAAGGGCGTGGCCTATGACAAGGCCCAGAAATTTAAAGAGATAGAGGATGATACAGAAAATCACCCAAACGTAAAAGGAATATGGCTGGAGGATGATTATAAAAGGCATTATCCTTATGACACACTGGCAAGTGATGTAATCGGCTTTGTGTCTTCCGAGGATCAGGGTGCAATCGGAATTGAAAGTGCCTACAATGACATATTAAGCGGAACAGACGGGCGCGAATACGGGTATTTCGATGACGCATCTCTGGCAAAACGCACTGTAAAACCGGCTAAGAACGGGAATACGGTTGTGTCTACCATTGATGTGACACTTCAGAGCATTGTGGAGCAATGTATCAGAGAGTTCAATGAGGAACACGCCGGAGAGGTAAGAGCAGGCGAGCCGGGAAGCAAGAACACGGCGGTCATTATAATGAATCCCAACACAGGAGAAATACTGACTGAGGCCTCCTACCCGAACTTCAATCTGAATAGCCCCAGGGACTTGTCCGGGGTGTATTCCAAGGAGCAGACAGCAGCGATGTCAGATGATGAAAAGCTGGATGCCATGAACACATTGTGGCGGAACTTTGCTGTCAGTGATGCTTATGAGCCCGGTTCGACGGTAAAGCCGTTTACGGTGGCTGCAGGCCTGGAGTCAGGAGCGCTGACCGGGGACGAAAGTTATGTCTGCAACGGATTTCTTCACGTGGGGGACTGGGACATTTCCTGTCATCTTAAAACAGGGCACGGAACACAAACTATAGAACAGGCAGTGGCAAATTCCTGCAATGTAGCGCTGATGCAGATGGCTAAGAGTATCGGCATAGAGAATTTCGTCAAATACCAGCATATTTTTGGATTCGGAGAATATACGGGAATTGACCTGCCTGGTGAAGCGGGTACCTCGTCTCTTGTCTACACAAATGAAAATATGGGGATTACAGATCTGGCAATTAACTCCTTCGGACAGGGATTTAACGTGACAATGACACAGATGGCCGCTGCTTTTTCTTCTCTGGTAAACGGGGGTTTGTATTATGAGCCTCATGTAGTAAAACAGATTCAGGATCAGAGCGGAAGTGTTGTTGAGACAAAGAACCCGGTGCTTTTAAGAAAGACAGTATCAGCCGAGACATCGACAATGGTGAAACAATATATGAAGGCCGTTATGACATCCGGAACCGGGAAAGGAGCACAGGTGCCGGGATATGATATCGGAGCAAAAACAGGAACCGCCGAAAAGCTTCCACGGAATCAGGGCAAGTACCTGCTATCTTTTATCGGGTATGCTCCCCAGGAAAATCCAGAGGTTGTGGTTTATGTGGTAATAGATGAGCCAAATGTGGAAAGGCAGGATAACAGTGCTTATGTACTGGGGCTTTCTCAAAAAATAATGTCTCAGGTTTTTCCTTATCTGAATATCACAACCACAGAAAGCGGTGATACTGCCCCGGAGAATACAGATTCAGCAGATACGGCTTCTCAGGGGACAGATTATGAAGCCTTTGATTCCGAATATGAGGATACATATACGAATCAGGCCGGCTCTTATGTGGACGAAAACTATACACCTGACCTTGATGACTGGGCTGCCGGCCAACCGTCGGAATAGAGAGTACGCATAACCTTACAAAAGATGTAATATGTTATAAAAATATCTTTTGTAAGGTTTTTTATTTATGAAGAACAAAACATATAATAAGAGAAAAGTACTCATTGTTTTTGTGTGTGCTTCAGCCATTCTTTTGGCCTTGATTGGGCGTCTGGCATATCTCATGATATTTGACGCAGAGTACTATCAGAAAAAGGCAGAGTCACTTCATGAGCGGGAGCGGGACATCAAGGCCGCAAGGGGCGAAATTGTAGACAGAAATAAGACAGTGCTTGCCACGAACAAGACAGTCTGCACCATTTCTGTCATACATAATCAAATTGAGGATCCAGAGCTTATTATCCAGACTCTGGCAAAGGAATTGGAGCTGGATGAAGCGGCAGTCAGAAAACGTGTAGAGAAAGTTTCTTCTATAGAAAGAATAAAAACAAATGTGGAGAAGGAAATTGGGGATAGAATCCGCAATTATAATCTGGCAGGCGTAAAGGTGGATGAGGATTTTAAACGTTATTATCCACACAATGAACTGGCGTCCAAGGTACTTGGCTTTACGGGAGGCGATAATCAAGGGATTATTGGCCTTGAGGTTAAATATGAAGACTATTTAAAGGGAATTAACGGGACGATTCTGACGACTACCGATGCAAGAGGAGTAGAGCTGGAGGGAGTGGCGGAAGATAGAATGGAACCTGTGGCGGGGCAGTCACTTCAAATCAGCCTGGACTATAATATTCAGTCCTTCTGTGAGCAGGCGGCACTGAAGTCTATGGAGGAAAAACAGGCGGACGCTGTATCCATACTGCTGATGAATCCCCAGAACGGAGAAATTCTGGCAATGGTCAATGTGCCGGAATTTAATTTGAATGAGCCGTATATACTAAATACAGGGACAGATGCGGACACACTGACTGATGAACAATTGCAGGATCAGTTAAACCAAATGTGGCGGAACGGCTGCATTAATGATACCTATGAGCCCGGTTCTACGTTTAAGATTATTACTACCTCCGCCGCTCTGGAGGAGGGTGTCGTAAAATTAGATGATACATTTTCCTGCCCCGGGTACCGGGTTGTGGAGGACAGGAAGATAAGATGCCATAAGGTGGGAGGCCATGGCTCCGAAACGTTTGTCCAGGGGATACAAAATTCCTGCAACCCCGTTTTTATAGACATTGGCCTCCGTCTTGGAGCCGACAGGTTCTATGATTATTTTGACCAGTTTGGGCTTTTTGGTCTGACAAATGTAGACTTGCCCGGCGAAGCGGGAACGATTATGCACAAAAAAGAGGACATAGGTCTGGTGGAGCTTGCAACCATGTCCTTCGGACAGTCCTTCCAGATCACACCGATCCAGATGGCTACAACGGTCAGCTCACTCATCAATGGAGGAAAACGGATAACGCCTCATCTGGGAATGGCAGTTCTGGACAAAGAGGGAAACGTGGTGGAAGAATTGAAATATAAAGAAAAAGATGGGATTGTATCTGAAGAGACATCTGCCACCATGCGGATGCTTCTGGAAGGGGTTATATCGGAAGGAACGGGGAAAAATGCCTATATCGAAGGGTATTCGATCGGAGGGAAAACGGCCACATCGCAAACCCTGCCCAGAAGTGCAAATAAATATATTTCCTCCTTCATTGGATTTGCTCCGGCAGACAATCCGCAGGTGCTGGGAATGATTGCGATACATAATCCCCAGGGGGTGTACTACGGAGGAACAATAGCTGCGCCGGTGATGAGAAATATTTTTGACAATGTACTCCCTTATCTTGGAATAGAAAAGAGCGAGACGGTGAGTGATGAAGAGCAGCAGTGAGATGTTCTTCTAACAGTTCAGCAGCAAGCTTTTTTCTGCCTGTGCTGCCTAAAATCCGCATGGCTGAACTGTTACATTTTCTTGAAAACAGAACTACAAATGTGTATTAAGATATGATATACTAAATAAAGTGTCTGCCGGATAAAGAAAGCACGGCAGATATGTGTCCGTTTAACAAAAGAGTTGAAGAGGTGTATGTATGAATTATCATGTAGTGATTCCGGTATTGATTTCATTTGCGTTGAGCTTATTGATGGGACCGGTTGTAATACCGTTTCTTAGAAAGCTGAAGATGGGACAAACGGAGAGGACAGATGGGGTGCAGTCCCATTTAAAAAAGACAGGGACGCCCACTATGGGAGGTGTGATCATCCTGGGAAGTGTGGTGATTACCTCTCTGCTTTATGTAAAAAGCTATCCAAATATTATTCCTGTTTTATTTCTCACAATTGGTTTTGGTCTGATTGGATTTTTGGATGACTATCTAAAGGTGGTGCTGAAGCGCTCAGATGGACTTTATCCAAAGCAGAAGATGGCACTGCAGCTTGTAGTGACGGCTGTTTTCGCCTATTACCTTATAGAGGTGTCAAAGATTCCTCTGACTCTTTTAGTACCCTTTTCCGGCGGGAAGTATTGGGATATCGGCTGGGCGGCAGTCCCCCTTTTGTTTGTGGCCGTAATTGGGACAGTGAACGGAGCGAATTTTACCGACGGACTGGATGGTCTGGCTTCCAGTGTGACAGTGTTGGTGGCAACATTTTTTACAGTGGTTGCCATAGGGACAAAAAGTGGAATAGAGCCGATTACATGTGCGGTCGTAGGCGCCCTGCTTGGATTCCTCCTATTTAATGTATATCCTGCAAGCGTATTCATGGGGGACACAGGGTCGCTGGCTCTCGGAGGTTTTGTGGCGGGCACGGCGTATATGCTGCAGATGCCGCTGTTTATCATTATTGTGGGTCTGGTTTATCTGGTGGAAGTTGCTTCAGTTATAATACAGGTTACTTATTTTAAGAAAACAGGCGGGAAGCGTTTCTTTAAAATGGCGCCCATTCATCACCACTTTGAACTGAGCGGATGGTCTGAGACGAAGGTTGTTGCGGTATTTTCCGTCACAACAGCGATTCTCTGTCTGATTGCGCTTATGGGGGTGTAAAAGAATGGATTTAAGAGGAAGAAATATTCTGGTGTTCGGCTCCGGTATCAGTGGAGTGTCTGCAAGCCGTCTGCTGCTCGCTAAAGGAGCTGAGGTGATTCTCTATGATGGGAATATCTCATTGGATGCCGAGAAGATAAAGAATGAGATTTTGGAGGATAGAAAAGGAAAATTACAAGTGATACTGGGAAAACTGCCGGCAGAAATTGTGGACAGCCTAGCTTTGACGATTATGAGTCCCGGCGTGCCTCTGGATATTCCTGCGGTAAACCAGATGCGGGCAAAGGGGGTACCTATCTGGGGGGAGACGGAACTTGCCTATGTCCTGGGGAAGGGTGATGTACTTGCAATCACCGGCACCAACGGGAAAACTACCACCACAACACTGTTGGGCGAAATTATAAAGAATTATAGGAAAAGCGTCTTTGTGGTGGGGAATATTGGGAATCCATACACCGATATCGTTTCCAAAACAAAAGAAAGTTCAGTGATTGTTGCGGAGATGAGCAGCTTTCAGCTGGAAAGCATACATACCTTCCGTCCTAAGGTGAGCGCGATTCTGAATATCACTGAAGACCACCTGAACCGCCATCATACCATGGAGGCTTATATAGCGGCAAAACAGAATATAGCAAAAAATCAGACACCTGCAGACACCTGTGTGTTGAACTATGAGGATGAGGCGACAAGAAATTTTGGAGAAAAAGTCAGCGCCGAGGTTCTATATTTCAGCAGCCAGCGTAAACTAGAAAAGGGAATTTATCTGGATAACGGCAGTATCATCTGCAATATTACAGGTGTGCCGGAAAAAGTCTGTCATGTAGATGAATTAAAAATTCTTGGATTACATAACTATGAGAATGTTATGGCGGCGGCTGTTATGGGGTTAGCCTATAAGGTTCCCATGGAAATTATAAGAAAGACATTGAAAGAATTTCAGGGCGTGGAGCACCGGATTGAGTTTGTGGCTGAAAAAAACGGAGTGGTATACTATAACGACTCCAAGGGCACCAACCCGGATGCGGCCATCAGGGGAATCCAGGCAATGAACCGTCCCACTCTGCTTATCGGGGGCGGATACGATAAGGGATCCTCCTATGAAGAATGGATTCAGGCATTTGACGGCAAAGTAAAGAAGTTGGTGCTGCTGGGGGCCACAAGGGAAAAAATTGACGAAACGGCCAGAAAGCTTGGCTTCACAGACACCGTCCTTGTAGATACATTTGAGGAGGCAGTAGAAACCTGTGTAAAATATGCAGCGCCGGGTGACGCTGTTCTTTTGTCCCCCGCCTGTGCAAGCTGGGGAATGTTCCAGAATTATGAAGAACGCGGAGATAAATTTAAAAAGATGGTGTTACAGTTAAGCTAGGTATGCAGTGTAGCGGGATCGAGCAAAACATTAAGTATAAGGAGTGAATTTATATTGGAGCGTCCGGCTAAAAAGAGGCGGTATGATTACACACTGCTGATTGTTGTATTACTTCTGGTAAGTATAGGGTTGGTTCTCTTGTACAGCACCAGTTCCTATAATGGACGGGTAAAATTTCACGATTCTTTTTACTATTTGAAAAAACAGGGATTTGCAACGGTGCTGGGAATGGCCGGAATGCTGATTGTGGCAAAAATTGATTATCACAAGTGGGTGCCTCTGGCGAACTTAGGCTATCTGACCGCTATTTTGTTATCGGTTGCGGTCATATTTATAGGAGATGAGTACAATGGGTCCAAAAGATGGTTGTCTTTGGGGCCTGTTTCTTTTCAGCCGTCAGAATTTGCAAAAGTAGCGGTTATACTTTTTCTCGCATGTCTCGTCACAAAAAATGTGAAGAAGATGGGCAAATTCAGAACTCTGATAAAAGTACTGGTTCCCGTACTGCCCATAGTGGGGCTGGTTGGGGCAAGCAATTTAAGTACTGCTATTATTATTATGGGCATTGCGGTGGTTCTGATTTTTGTTGCCAGTCCAAAATATGCCCAGTTTATCTGGATGGGAGCTGCAGGCGTGGGATTCATGGGAATCTTTCTGGCGCTGGAGAGTTACCGCATGGAAAGACTGGCTATCTGGCGGAATCCAGAAATGTACGAAAAGGGTTATCAGACACTGCAGGGACTTTATGCCATCGGCTCCGGGGGCCTCTTTGGAAGGGGACTGGGAGAAAGTGTGCAAAAGCTGGGATTTCTGCCGGAGGCACAAAATGATATGATATTTTCCATTATCTGTGAAGAACTGGGTCTGGTGGGAGCAAGCTTTATTATCCTGCTGTTTCTGATTCTGATCTGGCGCTTTTTTGTTATTGCGACTCATGCAAAAGACCTGCTGGGAGCTCTTATAGCAACCGGCGCGCTGGCTCACATGATGATACAGGTAATATTAAATATTGCAGTTGTGACAAATTCGATACCAAATACAGGAATCACACTGCCTTTTATCAGCTACGGAGGAACTTCGGTCATGTTTCTTCTTCTGGAAATGGGGCTTGTACTAAGTGTGTCAAATCTGATAGAATAACAATATCCAGGTCCGATTGGATAGAGGAGGACTTTAGATGAAACAGAAAGAGAAAAAACACAAAAAGAAAAAACGCCAGGGAGTAGTTCTTGGGCTTTTGATTTTTATACTCGGAATTCTGATCTTCTTATTTTCATTTATGCTTCTTTTTCACACGCAAAAGATAGAAGTAAAAGGGAATAAATATGTCAGTGAAGAGGACGTCACAGAATGGCTGAAGAAAGACAAGTATGCTGCTAATACTGTGTATATCTGGGGACGATATAATTTTGCCAGTCCAAAACAGCTGCCCGGGGTGGAGTCTACCAAAATCACACTGAGAACACCCTGGATTGTGCAGGTCACGGTGAAAGAAAAGGAAATATCCGGTTATATAGAGTATAACGGCGGGTATCTGTGCTTTGACAAAGAAGGGACAGCAATGCTGACAACCGCTGATAAGCCTGCTGGGGTGGCAAACCTGGAAGGTCTGGAGGTGGACGTATCAAAAGTAAAACTGGGAGAGGTGCTCCCTGTCTCAGATAAGGATATATTTCAGAGAACAGTGGAACTGTCAAAGCTTCTCAGGAAATATAAACTGGTCCCTGACAGAATTGTCTGCTCAAAGGCCGGTCCGGCATTCTATTTTGGAAATGTGGAGGTCCTTGTGGGAAAGACGAATTATGAGGACCGTGTTGCCCAGCTGCCTCCTATTTTAGAAAAATTGTCCAAGCAGTATCCTGATACCCCGGGGACGCTGCATCTGGAAAACTATGACACTTCGGACAAAATTATACGCTTTGTACCGGATAAAAAGTGAGAAAATAAGCAAAAATCTATTGATTATTTGTATGAAAGACTATATTATATACTTATTGAATTATATCGTTCAATCAAAAAGGGAAGTATAAAATTATATTAATAAGACTATAAAGGAGGAAATACTCTTGTTAGAAATTAAAACAAACGAATCGGAAGCGGCTGCAAGAATTATTGTCATCGGAGTCGGCGGCGGCGGTAATAACGCGGTAAACCGTATGATTGATGAGCAGATTGCAGGCGTGGAATTTATTGCGATTAATACAGACAAGCAGGCACTTCAGCTATGTAAGGCTCCCACTCTGATGCAGATAGGTGAGAAGCTTACGAAAGGTCTTGGAGCAGGTGCACAGCCGGAAGTGGGGGAGAAGGCTGCTGAAGAAAGTGCAGAAGAGATATCTTCCGCATTGAAAGGTGCCGATATGGTATTTGTAACCTGCGGTATGGGAGGCGGAACAGGAACAGGAGCTACTCCGGTTGTTGCGCGTATAGCAAAAGAGCAGGGAGCATTGACGGTAGGCGTTGTCACAAAGCCCTTCCGCTTTGAATCAAGGACACGTATGGCCAATGCCCAGGCAGGTATAGATAAATTGAAAGAGAATGTAGATACACTGATTGTCATCCCGAATGACAAGCTGCTGGAGGTAGTTGACAGAAGGACAACCATGCCGGAGGCTCTGAAGAAGGCTGATGAGGTTCTTCAGCAGGGTATTCAGGGTATTACTGATTTGATTAATGTGCCGTCACTGATTAACCTGGATTTCGCGGATATCCAGACTGTTATGAAGGACAAGGGTGTTGCTCACATCGGTATCGGTGCAGGCCGCGGAGACGACAAGGCTCTGGAGGCGGTAAAGCAGGCTGTTGCCAGCCCGCTGCTTGAGACAACCATCCAGGGAGCATCCCATGTTATCATCAATATTTCCGGTGATATTACCCTGATGGATGCATCCGATGCAGCTGAATATGTACAGGATCTCGCCGGCGAGAATGCAAATATTATCTTCGGTGCTATGTATGATGACTCCAGGTCCGACGAGGCTACAATCACCGTTATCGCCACTGGTTTACATAATGTGGGCGGAAGTTCTTCCAAGCTCAAAGCAAGACTGGAAGGACAGCAGAAGGTAGGCTCCATCCTCCCCTCAGGGGAAAGAGTCAACAGAGTTCCTTTGGACGGAGAGCGCAGGACACCGACGCAAATAAGACAGCCGGGGACAGGCTCATCATCCGCGAGCCGGACAACCTCAGGGAACAGTACAATGCCGACCCTGGAACAGCCAAGAACACCTTCAGGAAAGGTCAAAGAACAACAGATCAAGATTCCGGACTTCTTCAAAAAATAAAAAAGGGGTCAGTCCCTTTTGCCGCCCGTTTTCAGAATTGTTTTACAATTCAAGGGGCTGTCGGTTAATACCGATTTTTAAGGCTCTTACACCAAAACAAGCATATCC
>ENA-UOOI01001094-UOOI01001094.1-fermentation-metagenome-genome-assembly--contig:-NODE-1094-length-30337-cov-64.910541_pt1 | contig 30337 bp, 31 predicted proteins | sample MGYA00245779_ERZ724027 | MGnify/ENA primary metagenome ERZ724027 (study PRJEB28704, sample SAMN03018318) | fermentation metagenome | biome: anthropogenic terrestrial biome; feature: soil...
CCGCGGCGTCGGGGAGATGCTGGTCTGGGTGCACGACGGTTCTTTTTTGAAAGGAAATCTTTAGGCCTCGTTTGAAAAATCAAGGAACTAGGCCTTGTTTGTTAAATCCAAAGTCTTGTCTGTTTCGGCTAAAATCGCGCCTGCCTGCGTCAAAAATGCTTGGAATCCGGAAAGGATCTTTTTTCCTTGTTCGGCGCAATTCTATCTCGAAAATCCGTCGTTTTTTATTTCCCAAACAAGGCCTAGCCCGTTTGAACCGCCAGAAACCTGTTGAGCGCTTCGCTCCGGTGAAAAAACAATAGAAAAGATGCGCCTTGCCGGCTTTGAAAAGCCGTTTCAAGGCGCATCTTTCTGTTTTCAGGAGCCGTCCTGTGTCATTAGAGGCAGAAGCTGTTTTTGTTCCTCCCCTGCTTTCGGCTGGGAGGAACAAAACGGTATTCCAAAACTTTACAGCAGCTCCGCCCATCCGCCGTTCCGATATCTTTCATGGGGTCAGGGGATGATCTCCAGCGTCTGCGGTGCCGCCTTGCCGCCCGCGACCCCGAACGACTTCAGCACCGGCTCTTTCCCCGCCAGGGAAAGGATCAGGTAGCTGGCCTTTGGGTCGTGGGCCAGCCGTATGTCCTCCCGGGATGGCCGTGCGGGGGTGGAGGGATGGGAATGAAAATTTCCGAGCGGCGAAAGCCCCAGGGCGCGCATCTCCCTGACGGCCGCGAGCTGTTCCCGGGGATCGACCGAAAAATGCTCCGGGCTTTGGTCGGGGTTCGACAGAAGATACACCTTTTCCACGGTTTTTACGCCGCCCCGCACGGTCCCCGCGATCAGGCCGCAGGCTTCGTTCGGCAGCCCCGCTTTCGCGTGGCCGACGATCCTGTCGTAATCCGATTTTCTGAGCCTGACCGTCATTTCCAATCACACTCCGCCTGTTCGTAATCAAACGGCTTCAAAATGGTGGGATGCTCTCCGCAGACGGCGCAGTCCCGCGCCCGCGGCACCCTGATTTTGCGGAACTCCATTTTGAGCGCGTCATAGGTCAGCAGATATCCCGTCAGCAGCTCCCCCTTGCCGACGATGTATTTGACCGCTTCCAGGGCCTGCAGGGAGCCGATCACGCCCGCGACCGCCCCGATCACCCCGGCCTGCCTGCAGGTGGGCACCGCGTCCGGCGGGGGCGGCTCTTTGAAAACGCAGCGGTAGCACGGGCCGCGCCCCGGCACGTAAGTCATGAGCTGGCCCCGGAACCGGATGATCCCCGCGTGGGAAAAGGGCTTGCCCGCCAGCACGCAGGCATCGTTGATGAGAAATTTCGCGGGGAAATTGTCGGTGCCGTCGAGGATGAAATCGTAGTCCGCGATCAGCTCCATCACATTGTCCGACGCCACGAAGGCGCGGTAGGTGTTGACCGTGATGCCGGGGTTGATGGCCAGCATGGTCTCTTTGGCCGACTGCACCTTTGCCTTCCCCACATCGGGCGTCGTGTGGATGATCTGCCGCTGCAGGTTGGAAAGATCCACCTCGTCGGCGTCGGCGATGCCGATGGTGCCCACCCCGGCGGCGGCCAGATAGAGCGCGGCGGGAGCGCCCAGGCCCCCCGCCCCGACGATCAGCACCCTGGCGTTCAGCAGCTTCTTCTGCCCCTTCACGCCCACTTCGGACAGGATGATATTCCGGGAATAGCGCTCCAGCTGTTCATTGGTAAAGGCCATCGCACTGCCCCCCGCCCATAAAGTACAGGAATTCCACGCTGTCGCCGTCCTTTAAGGCGGTTTCGGCAAACGCGCTGCTGCGGATAAATTCATCGTTGACCGATACGGTGACATACTCCGGCGTTTCCACCCGCTCCAGCTCGATCAGCTTCGCCACGGTCAGGCCGTCGGCGTATTCCTTCGGGATTCCGGCTACGGTAAGTTTCATTTTGAGTCCTCCAAAATCTGATTGATCGTTTCACGCAGCGCTTTTTTCCCGCAAGCGCGGCCTTGCGCTGCCTTCGCTTTGATCTTTTTGTGACGCCGTTCAGCCGCCCGCCTTCCGCACGATCAGGTTATAGGTGCCGTCCCCGTTGTCCGTCAGCTTCAGCACCCGGTGCCCTTCCTCCTTCACGCTGCGGGGAACGTTCTGCACCGGCTCGCCGTCGTTCATGCGGATGGAAAGAATCTGCCCCTCCTCCAGCTCTTCCAGCGCGACCTTTGCCTTGACAAAGGTCACGGGGCAGACCACATCCGTGATGTCCACCGTTTCGTCAATCCTGTATTCCGCCACGATACGCCGCCTCCATTTCCGATTTGAATTCGTCCCATCCCGTCCGGTCGATCGCCACGCGGAAGCGTTCGCTGGGATTGGCATGCCGGTCGAAGAACGCCAGGGCCGCGTCGGCCACCCGGAACAGCGTCTCCTTGTCGCGGATGATGGGCAGAACCTGTTTCCCTTTGGCGATCAGGTTGCCGAAGGTGCCGCCGAAGGAAACCAGATACCCCGGCTCGCCCTTCCACGCATCGAAGGGGCATGCCTTGACGCACCGCCCGCAGTTGGTGCATTTCTCCCTGTCGAGCAGAATTTCGCTTTCGGTCTGCGTGATGGCGCCGTCCCGGCAGGCTTTGCTGCACACGCCGCAGAGGGTGCAGGCGCTGCGGTCCCACTCCACCGTGTAGCCGCCCTTGATGCCCATATCGTTTTCCTCGGCCTTCAGACAGTTGTTCCCGCACCCGGTGATCCCGAATTTGAACTTGTGGGGAAGCGCCCGGCCGAAATAGCGGTCGGAAATCTCCGTTGCCAGCGTGTAGGTATCGATGCAGCCGGAGGGACAGATTTTGCAGCCCTGGCAGGCCGTCACCGTGCGCACGCGGGGGCCGCACACGCCGGTGTCGACGCCGCCCGCTTTCAGCTCCGCCTTGACGGATTCCACGTCGCCGAGCTTGACGAAGGGGATCTCCACCCCCTGGCGGGCGGTAAGATGCACGTGCCCGTCGCCGTATTTTTTGCTGATTTCGGCAACGGCCGAAAGCTGCTCCGCCGTAAGGTTGCCGCCCACCACCTTGATCCGCAGGGAAAAGTTATCCTTCTGCACCTGCCGCATGAAACCGCCGTTTTTCAGCGCTTTGTAATCGGTCGCCATGAAAATCACCACTTTCTAGTATTTTGAAGCCGCCCGGGAGAAGCCCTCTTTTTCCCGCACCAGCACCCTGCGGTATTTTCCAAAGTCCCGCGGCGGTTCCGTTCCCAGCTCGACGCCGTCCGCATCCAGCAGGGGGAATCCGGGCCCGCGCGGGCCGAAGCCGGCGAAAGCCCCGCCGCGGACGTTGGCAAAGCCGGAATCCGACGCCACGTCGAAATCGGCGGGATAGCGGAACGCCTCGCTTTGCAGCGGCAGCGCGTCCCCTTTTGCGTAAACGGCCGGGGAAGGGCTTTGCCGCAGGACCGCGTGGAGATCCGGATCGTAGGAAAAGCGGTCGAACAGATGGATTTTCAGCTGTTCGGAGCCGTCGCGCAGGAACACGCCGTCCCTCTCTTGATCCACGACGGCCTCGACGACGCCGCAGGCGGCGGTGGCGTGGCTGACCCGGTCGATCAGGATCAGCTCGCCCATCGTCCTGTGCAGGCGGAACTCATCCAGCACCGCCGGCTCGGAGAGCACGAGCCCGCACCGCACGATTTCATTCTTTGCCGCCGAACGGGCGGGAAGAAGCCTGCCGCTGTTGATGTCCACCTTGTGGCGGATCTCCGTCACAATGGCGGGAAGCAGCTTCGTCCCGAGCTTAATCCAGTAGTCCCCGCCGGGCGCCAGATTCCGGTCGTCCATCCAGAGCAGGGCGGCCGAAAAGGATTTTGCGGTTTTCAGGCCGGCGCCCCGCGCCAGCACACAGCCGCGCGAAACATCCACCTCGCGGTCCAGCTGGATCGTGACGGGCTGGCCCGCGGCCGCGCGCTCCGCCTCTTTGTCCGCGATGCGGATCGATCTGACCATCGCGGGCTCGCCGCTGGGCAGGGCGGTCAGCAGGTCGCCGACGGAAACCTTTCCGGCTTCGATCTGCCCCTGGAATCCGCGGAAGCTGTAATCCGGGCGGCAGACCCGCTGCACCGGCATATAAAACCCGGCTTCCGGCGCGCCGGATGAAACGTCCACCGTTTCCAGGTGCTCCAGAAGGGTTTCGCCCCGGTACCACGGCATTTTTTCGGAATGCCGGGTGACGTTGTCGCCCTCGGTGGCCGAAACGGGGATGCTCACGGTGTTTTCCAGCCCGAGCTCTGCCCGGAGCTTGTCGAGCTCCTCTGAAATTTCAAGGAAACGCTTTTGGCCGTATCCGACCAGATCCATTTTATTGACCGCGAACACGAAATAGCGGATGCCCATCAGCGCGCAGATGCGGGCATGGCGGCGGGTCTGCACCAGAACGCCCTGAGAGGCGTCCACCAGAATCACCGCCAGGTCGGCGAAAGACGCCCCCACCGCCATGTTGCGGGTGTATTCCTCATGGCCGGGGGTGTCCGCCACGATGAAGCTGCGCCGGTCCGTCGTAAAATAGCGGTAGGCCACGTCGATCGTGATCCCCTGTTCGCGCTCGGCCATCAGGCCGTCCAGCAGGAGGGAATAGTCGATCGCCCCGCCGCGGCTGCCCACCTGGCTGTCCAGCAGGAGCGCCTGCTCCTGGTCGGCGTACAGCAGCTTGGAATCGTAGAGGATGTGCCCGATCAGGGTCGATTTTCCGTCATCCACACTGCCGCAGGTGATGAATTTCAAAAGGCCGTTCTCTTCGCTGCTCATTAAAAATACCCCTCCCGTTTGCGGCGCTCCATGCTTCCTTCCGCTTCCTTGTCGATGACCCGGCTGGTGCGTTCCGAAGTCACGGCGGAAAGCGTCTCGGCGATCACCTTATCCAGCGTGTCGGCATCCGACTCCACCGCGCCGGTCAGGGGGTAGCACCCCAGCGTGCGGAAGCGCACCTTCTTCATCCGCGGCTTTTCGCCCGGCTTCAGGCGCATCCGGTCGTCGTCCACCATGATGATGTTGCCGTCCCGGTACACCACCGGGCGCTCGGCGGCGAAATACAGCGGCACGATCTCGATGTTTTCCCGGCGGATATACTGCCAGATATCCTTTTCCGTCCAGTTGGAAATCGGGAACACCCGGATGCTTTCGCCCTTGTTGATGCGGGTGTTGTACAGCTTCCACATTTCGGGCCGCTGATTTTTCGGGTCCCAGGCCTGGCGCTCGTTGCGGAAGGAAAAAATCCGCTCCTTGGCGCGGGATTTTTCCTCGTCGCGCCGCCCGCCGCCGAAGGCCGCCGTAAACCGGTATTGGGTCAGCGCCTCTTTGAGCGCCTGCGTTTTCATGATGTCAGTGTACGCCGCGCCGTAATCGAACGGGTTCACCCCCGCGGCGATCGCCTTTTCGTTGCGGTGCACCAGCATTTTGATGCCGAGCTCCTTCGCGCGCCTGTCGCGGAACTCGATCATTTCGTGGAATTTCCAGCTGGTGTCGATGTGCAGAAAGGGGAAAGGGGGCTTTTCGGGGTAAAACGCCTTCATCGCCAGATGAAGCATGACCGACGAGTCCTTGCCGATGGAATACAGCATGACCGGGCGCTCGCATTCCGCGACTACCTCGCGGAAGATGTAGATGGCCTCGGCTTCCAGTTTGTCTAAGTGCGTCAATGGCACGGAAATCACTCCTAAGTAGCTAGTATCGATTGGAATCGCGGCTGTCCACCGTGATGGTTTTGGCGCCGCCGTCCGGGGTTGTGACCGTCCAGCGGAGCAGCGTGTTTTCCCGCCGGACCGTGAGCCGCCCGCCGAGGCCGCCCATATCTTCCCCCAGAAACATGGCGATCGCCTGAACCGGGCACTCCTTGACGCAGGAGGCGCAGCCCCAGCAGCGTTCGGGCCGAGGAATCGCCGCTTTTCCGGATGGAGCGAGGCGGATCAGGCTGCCGGGGCAGACGCTTCGGCACCGCCCGCAGCCGATGCACTTTTCCGCCGAGATTTCAATGCTCATACGTTTCGCCTTCCTTCACGAGCGGACGGAAGATCATCTTCAGCTTCCCGTTCTCCAGTTTGGAATTGACGTAGCAGTTCCATTCGGCGCTTCGTTCCGGGTAATCGGCGTGTTCCGCGAAGCTGTGCCAGCGGGTTTCCTTCCGGGCGCCCAGATGGGCGATGACGGATTGGCAGAGCGTGAGCCGCTCCCGCAGTTCCAGGATATAAACCAGATCCTGCATCCCGCGGGCGGAAAGCAGCCCGGCCTGCCGCTGCAGCTCCCGGATTTTCCCGGCGGCGATCCGCAGGGACTGATCCGAATACCGGTAGTGCGCGCCGATTCCGCCCGCGTATTCATCCATGGCGGACTGCATGGCTTCTTCCAGCTCATCCGTGCCGCGCGGCGCTTCGGGGCGGTTCAGAAAGCTTTCCAGCCATCGCTTTTTTTCCTGCGCCTCCCCCGGATCGGGCGGGGGGATTTCATCCCTTTCATATCTGACCGCCGCTTTGGCCGCGATTTCGCCCTCCGCAAACGCTCCCGTCACGTATTTCTGCGGGCAGCCTCCGGCGGCGTCGCCCGCGGCGAACAGCCCCCTGACGGTCGTTTCGCGGCGGGTGTCCACCCAATATCCGCTGGCGGTATGGCCGCCGACGATATACGGCTCGGTGCCTTCGATTTCCACGTTCTGCATGCTCGGCGTCCGGCCGCTTTCCAGCCACCGCAGCGTCTGGCTGGGGGCCATGTTCAGGTAAGCCTTCTGCAGTTCCTCATCCTGCTCTTTGGTGATCCCCACGGTTCGCAGGTAGCAGGGGCCGCGCCCCTCCAGATTCTCCATCACCGTGCCGTACACCCGCTGAGAGGTGGTGACGCCGTATTTCCGCTCGTAAACCTCACCCAGCGAATTGATCTGCTTCGCGCCCACGCCCTGCGCCAGCGTGCCGGTCGGCGCGATGGTATCCCTGCACCGAAGGGCGATAAAGCGCATTTCAAGGGTGGTCATTTCCGCGCCGGCCCGGATGCCCATCGCGTAGCCCGCGCCCGTGTTGAAGGGTGGGTACCACATCTTGTGGCGGGAAAAGCCGGGGTGGTTGGGCCGGTACAGCCCCGCCGCGCCGCCGGTGGCGCAGAGCACGGATTTTGCCGGGATGACGTACAGGACCGGCTCGTCGACGCCGACCGCATAAGCCCCGAGGATCCGGCCGCCCCGGACGATATATTCGAATACGTTCACCCGGTTCAGCACGGTGATCCGGCTTTGGCCGGCGACGGCGCGCGCCAGAATCGGCTTGATGTTCTCGCCGTTGATCTTGATATTGCGGCTGCCGCGGGTCACATAGCGCCCCTGCGCATCCTTCAGGATCGTCAGCCCCAGAGACTCCAGCTTTTCGACCGTCCGGTTCAGCCCCTCGGCCATGGTCAGCAGCAGGTCTCCCCGAACGATGCCTTCGGCATCCGCCCGGGCGTAATCCACATAGTCCCGGGGCGTTTTCCCGGGCACGATATAGGCGTTGAGGGCGTTGACGCCGGCGGCCAGGCATCCGCTGCGCTCGATATTCGCTTTTTCGGCGATCAGCACACGGCCGCCGGATTCCCCGCAAAAGGTCAGCGCCGCATAGCAGCCCGCCGTTCCGCCGCCGATGATCAGAAAATCCGTGGCGAGCGTTTTGATACTCAGCTTCACTTTATTACCTACTTTACATGTACATTTATATGGTATTTATCATTATACGCGGGCCGGGCGGAAAGTTCCAGCTAAAATCGCGCAAACGTTACACATGAAAAAAGCTGGAATCAAAGGAAAAATTACGCAAACGTTCTACATTTTTTCACTTGCAATTCGGAGAAAAGCAGAGTAATATTATATATAAAACATATCTATTTAATATGCTTTATGAGAAAAGGGGGAATCCGATTGACATTAAAAGAAATCGCGGCGCGGGCCGGAGTGTCCGTTTCGACCGTATCGCGGATCATCAACTCCCCGGACGACAGCTTTGCCCGGAAAGAAGTGCGCGACCAGGTCTGGGCGATCATCAAGGAAACCGGATACACCCCCAATCAGAACGCCAGGGCGCTGAAGCGCGGAAAAAGCAAAGCGCAGGAAACTCCCGCCGGCGCGCTGGCCTGCATTTTGGGCAGAACCAGAAGGGTGGAGGACGATCCTTTTTTTGCGCAGCTTGCAAGGGTCATCGAGCAGCGGGCGATGGAGCGGGGATACCCCGTGCGGCTTTCCTATTCAGTTTTTGACATGAAGGCGAGCGCCGTGCCGGAAAAAATCAAGTCCTTCCGTGCGGACGGAGCGATCGTTTTGGGGCGGTTCAGCGGCGGCTACATCGGTTTTCTGGAGCGGCAGTATAAAAACCTCGTTTATGTGGGTCGCAACGTCGTTTCCGCCGACTGCGACCAGATCATCTGCGACGGATATGAGGCGACGCGGATCGCGATCAGGCATTTGATTGCCTGCGGCCACCGGCGGATCGGCTATATCGGCGAGACTTCAAACGAGGTGCGGTACCGGGCGTATCTGGACACCCTTCGGGAGCATGGGCTGGAATGCTCCGCGTGCCTGGTCAGCGACTGCCTTCAGAACGGAGCCGGGGGTTACCAGGGAGCCGAGCGCCTGCTGAAAACGGCCGACCCTCTGCCCACCGCCGTTTTCTGCGCGACCGATATCGCCGCCATTGCCGCCCTGCGCCGCTTTGCCGAGGCGAAAATCAAAGTGCCGGAGCAGCTTTCCCTGATCAGCATGGACAACATCGAGCTTTCCGGCTATGTTTCCCCCATGCTGACCACGGTGGGAATGCCGATTGTCGAGATGGGGAACATGGCGGTGCAGACTTTGATCAACCGAATCCAAAAACGGCACAGGCTTCCCATGAAGATCTTTCTGCCAAACAAGCTGACGATCCGGGAAAGCGTCGCGAATCTGAACGAGAGGATGTCCCTGTAGAAAGCCCATCTGCTTCCAAATCTCCGGGCTGTCATGGCGCGGAGGCATCTGGGATGGCTCACTTGTTTATCCCACAAAGTAGCACCATAGCGGGATCGTTATCATGGACAGCAGCGTTGTCAGCACAACGCATTGTGTAGCGAACGGAGCGTCACTGTCATACCGCGCGGCAAAAATAGCGGCTGTCGCTCCGGCAGGCATGCCGGTCATAATGACGGATACCCCTGTTGCCGTATGATCCAGGCCGAGCAAAAAGCAAAAGGCAAACGCGATTGCGGGCAATACGGCAAGACGCAGAAAGCTGAAGCAAATTGTAGTTTTATTAAAAATCGAAAGCACATTCACATCCGCCAGTATCGTTCCGATGATGAACATTGTGATTGCTGAATTGCAGTTGCCGATGTATTTGATGGATAAGGTAATAACGGAGGGAAGCTGAAGCTGCGTAATCATTAAAAATAATCCGATATAGACGCCGACCAGGCACGGATGCGTCATAACGTTGCGGATCACTTTTTTCTTGTCCGTTGTTCCTGAAATAAAATAGGAGGTTCCTGTTGACCACATTACGACTCTCATCGGGATTAAAAACATAGAGGCGTATAGAAGCCCCAAATTCCCATAAATGCCCTCTGCAACGGGATTGCCTAAAAATCCGCCGTTTGAAACAATCGTACAATATTGCAGCACCCTTTTCTGCTGGTCGGCATACCGATTGAACAGAAACTTATTTAAGATAACGCAAAGCAGCTGTAATGCAATGCCGACGATTAAAACCAGTCCGCATGATTTCAGGATAGAGCCGTTGAATTCGATCAGGCACGATTTTATAATGTTGCAGGGAATAATGATATTGATGCACAGATCCGAAAGACATCGTTTTCCGGCTTCGTCAATAATCCCTTTTTTCTTCAGAACAACGCCTGCCAGGATCATAATAAAAAGCGTGCCCTGCAGGCTGCTCAGCTCAAGGATGTTCATTGGTCAATTGTCATTCCTTTTTTGCTTTTGATAAGATGAGGAAAATACGATACTGCGTATGGAATCAAGCAAATAAGTGAGGCGCACGTTTTCGGCCTGCAAACGCTTACAACGCAGGCTCAGCACGTCCACTTGCCTGCGCAATTCAAGCTCTTTTTCCTGCGAAGGCTCTCGACGTAATAGGTCGACATAATTTGTGCCTCCCTTTCCTCAAGTATAGCTCTTATAATTATCGTTGTCTAACCGATAATTTTGATATATAATACAGTATAAATACTGTGATTTATAGAAGGGAGTGTGTATCTGCATGAACTTTCAAAGTATGAATTATTTTACAATGGCTGCCCAAAAGCGCAGCTTTACAAAAGCCGCGGAAGCCCTTTATATCACCCAACAAACCCTGAGCGTCCATATTGCGGCGATTGAACGGGAGATCGGCTGCCAACTGTTCGTAAGACACGTTCCCCTCGAGTTGACTTATGCGGGAGAAATTTTTCTTCAATACGCTTTGGATTTTCAAAAAAAGTACCGGGCCATGCAGCACGAGTTCGGGGATATTTCCCATAATCGAAAGGGGAAACTGCGCATTGGCATTGCGCACACCCGCGGCCGCACGATTTTACCAGGGCTGATTGAAAAATTTCAAAAAGCGAATCCGCGGATTGAGATACAAGTAATTGAAAATCCGAACGATACGTTGCAGAAGAATTTGCTGGATGGTGATATTGATTTAGCAATTGCAAATTTTCCGGATAAAGTGTTAGGGATTGCTTTGCGGGACTTCTATGAGGAAGAAGTCGTCCTGCTGATATCGGAAGAATTATTAACGGGTCTCTTTGGTGACGGGGCAGAGACGATTGTTCATAAAATTGCAAGCGATGGGGATGCTTCCCTGCTCCGCAAATGTCCGTTTGTCCTTAACAATCAGCAGGATATCGCTGGAAAAGTGGGGCGGGAATTGATAGCGGAAGCAGGCTTTCGGCCTATTGTGAAAGCACAATCGGAGAATATCGAGACGCTGTTGGATTTGTGCGCGCGGGGTGTCGGCGCTTGTTTTTGCCCTGAAAATTTAATCCGCCCAGCACTTTCCGAAAAGCAAATATCGAAGCTGCGGATATTCAGGTTCAGAAAGAATGGAACCAGCTATATGATCCGCTTTGGATGGATGAAGCAAACCTATCAATGGAGAGTCATTTCCGAATTCATGGATCAGGCGATCGGAAGCGCTGACTGACGAAAATTTTGGGATAAGAATAAAAAAACCCCGGACAGATCGGCCCGCTCCGGAAGGCAGTGCTTTTTTTCCTGGAGGCGGGTCGAAATCCGAGGGATTTTTTTGTACAGTGGCCCGGCGGCGGGCAGCGGAAGCCGACAGGTGTTTCTCATGCTGATCTCCGTTTTAAAAACGGTATCTCCGCATTTTTTAATGGGAGGGCAGGATCAAATGACAAAGGTCTGATCGCTTTTCAAGGACGCGTTTTCCGCCAGACGGACCTGGCGGTCGTTATACAGATACAGGCGGTAAATCAGCACGCTGACCTCCTCGCCAACGGAGAACAGATCGTCCTCCAGAGAACGGTAGGCGGCGAGCCTGACGCCGCCGACGTTCAGGCGCAGCTCCAGCATATTGCCGCGGAAGAAGATGTCCTCCACCGTTCCGCGCTCCGAAGCGTGGGGATAAATCTCCTTCTCGATCTTCGTGACGCGCACGAATTCGGGCCGGAGCACGGCTTTGGCATAGCCCTTTTCGTTTTCGAACCCGTGGAATCTGCCGTAATCCTCCACCTCGATCGATTCCCCGATGAATTTTGCGGCGAAGGGGGTCGCGGGATTTTTGTAAATATCCACCGGCGTCCCGATCTGCTCCACGCGTCCTTTGTTGGTGATGATGATCTCATCCGCGACCTCCACCGCTTCCTCCTGATCGTGCGTGACGAAAATGCTGGTGATGCCCACCTTGTTGATGGTTTTTCTCAGCCAGACGCGCAGCTCCTTGCGCACCTTGGCGTCAATGGCGGCGAACGGCTCGTCGAGCAGCAGCAGGTGGGGGTTCGGCGCCAGCGCGCGGGCAAAGGCCACCCGCTGCCTCTGCCCGCCGGAAAGCTGGTGCGGGCGGCGCTTTTCCAGCCCCTCCAGCCCGATCAGCCGGATCAGGCCGCCGACCCGCTCCTTGATGTAGGCCTTATCCTTCTTCTGCACTTCAAGCCCGAAAGCGATGTTTTCAAACACCGTCATGTAGCGGAAGAGGGCGTAATTCTGAAAGACAAAGCCGATTCCCCGCCGGCTGGCAGGCAGGTCGTTCACCCGCCGGCCGTTTATGATGATGCTGCCGCTGTCCGGCGTTTCCAGCCCGGCGATCATGCGCAGAATGGTGGTTTTCCCGCTGCCGGATGGCCCCAGCAGGCCGATCAGCCTGCCTTTTTCAATGGAAAAGCTGATGTCGTCCGCCGCCTGATACTCCCCGAACTTTTTATTGATATTCTGCAATTCCACATACATATCGTTTATCTCTCTTCTCTCTTGACGCGGTATTCCACAATGTTGCGCAGAATCAGTATGACGACCGCAATCAGAACCAAAATGGAGGAAACGGCAAAGGCGGCTGTCAGATGGAATTCGTTGAACAGAATCTCCACATGGAGGGGAAGGGTGTTGGTTTTCCCGCGCAGATGCCCGGATACCACCGATACCGCGCCGAATTCGCCCAGGCTCCGGGCAGTGCAGAGGATCACCCCGTACAGCAGCGCCCATTTGATGTGGGGAAAGGTGATCCGGCGGAAAATGGTAAAGCCTTTGGCCCCCATCAGCGCGGCGGCCTCTTCTTCGTCGCTGCCCTGCGCCTGCATCATGGGGATCAGCTCGCGCGAAACAAAGGGAAAGGTCACAAAAATCGTGGCCAGTACGATGCCGGGCACGGCGAACACGATTTTGAGATCCAGCGCTTCCAGAAGCGGATTGGCCCAGCCGATCCGCCCGAACACGAGAATGAAAACCAGGCCCGCGATGACGGGAGAGATGGAAAAGGGAATGTCGATCAGGGTGGTGAGCGCCTGCTTGCCCCGAAAGCGGAATTTGCTGATCGTCCACGCCGCGAAGATGCCGAACACGGTGTTGACGATGACCGTAATCGCGGTTGTCAGCAGGGTCAGCTGCAGCGCCTTGACCGCGTACACGTCGGTAACAGCCGAAAAAAAGGCGGCCCAGCCCTGCCGCAGGGCGTAGATCAGCACTGTGGCGAGGGGGAGCACCAGCATGACGATCAAAAACGCCACGCCCACCAGGATGAGGGCCCCTTTGGTGATTTTCTGCTTCAACCGGCTTACCCCCTTGCGATTTTATTGATCCTTGCCTGGAGCGAATTGATGCCGAACAGCAGGAGAAAGGCGAAAACGACCATGACCAGCGCGATGGAGGTCGCCGCGAAATAATTGAACTGCTCCAGCTTGTTCATGATGATCAGCGGCGTGATCTGCGTCTGATAGGGGATGTTGCCTGCGATAAACACCACGCTGCCGTATTCCCCGATGCCGCGGGCAAAGGCGAGCCCGAATCCGGTCAGCGCGGCGGGCAGGATCTCCGGGAGCACCACTTTCCGGAAGATGCGGGAGCGGCTGGCCCCCAGCGTCAGAGCCGCCTCCTCATACTGCGGGTTCAGCTTTTCCAGCACCGGCTGGATGGAGCGCACCACAAAAGGAATCCCGATAAAGATCATGGCGATCACGATGCCGGTGGTGGTGTAGGAAATTTTGACGCCGATCCTGTCGAACCATCGGCCGATCCATCCCTTGTCGGAATACATCGTGGTCAGCGAGATGCCGGCCACCGAGGTGGGCAGGGCAAAGGGCAGCTCGATCAGGCCGTCCAGCACCCGCCGCAGCGGAAACTGGTACCGGGTCAGAATCCACGCGAGGAGGATCCCGAAAAACGCGTTGACCACGGCGGCGATGGCCGCGCAGGACAGGCTGACCCGATAGGTGGCCACTGTTTGCTTGTCGGTGACGACCCGCCAGAAATCGGAAAAGGTGGAGCCGGAAAGGGTCAGGAAGACCGAAAACAGGGGGATCAGCACAATCAGGCTGAGCATCGTGACCGTGACCCCCATGGAAAGGCCGAAGCCGGGAATCACCGTCCCCTTCCGCACTGGAAAGAATTTTTTCAAACGAGAATCCGCCCCCTTATGCCCGGCAGCTTGTGACAGTGCCATTACTTTTTATAAATCTGATCGAAGATCGCGCCGTCCGCAAAGAATTTTTCTGTGGCCTTATTCCAGCCCCCGAAGTCGTCGTCAATGTTGACCAGCTTGACGTTCAGATTGAAGGTGCCGCCGAATTCCTTCAAAATGTCGGGGTCGGAGGGGCGATAAAAGTTCTTGGCTTCCAGACGCTGCGCCTCATCCGAATACAGGTATTCCAGATATGCTTTGGCAACCTCCTCCGTCCCGTGCTTTTTGACGTTGGCGTCCACTACCGCGACCGACGGCTGTGCCAGAATGCTCAGGGACGGGGTGACGATCTCAAAATCGTCGGGATGCTCTTTCTTGGAAAGATAGGCTTCGTTCTCCCAGGCAAGCAGCACGTCTCCCTGCCCGTTTTCCACGAAGGTGGTGGTCGCGCCGCGGGCCCCGGAATCCAGCACGGTCACGTTGGAGTACAGCGATTTCAGGAATTCCTTGTCCTTGGCTTCATCGCCGCCGAATTTTTTGTCCGCATAGGCCCAGGCTGCCAGGAAGTTCCACCGCGCGCCGCCGGAGCTTTTGGGGTCTGGAGTGATCACTTCCACCCCGGGCTTCACGACGTCATCCCAGTCCTTTATGTTCCTGGGGTTTCCCTTGCGGACCAGAAAGACGATGGTAGAGGTGTAGGGCGCGCTGCTTTTCGGGAATTCGTCCACCCATCCGTCGTCGATCAGGCCGCCTTTCTGTAATTCATCCACGTCGCCTTCCAGCGCCAGCGTGACCACGTCGGCCTCGTTGCCCTCCAGCACCGAACGCGCCTGCTTGCCGGATCCGCCGTGGGATTGGGTGATTTCCACCTTCTGCCCCTTTTCCTTTTCCCAGTACTTCTGGAAAATCTGATTGTATTGCTCGTAAAGCTCGCGGGTCGGGTCATAGGAAACGTTGGTGATGGACACCGTCCCGGCTGTGGGTTTTGCGGCGGACTCCGCGTCGGAGCCGGCGGCGGACGGGGAAGACTGATTCCCGGCGCAGCCGGTGAAAACGCCCAGAACCGAAGTCAGCGCGACCGTGAGAGCCGCGATTTTTTTCCATAAGGAGGATTTGTTTTTCATAGAGAAATTCCTCATTTCATCATTTATTTTATTTTGATTGCTTCGGCCCGGTCAGGGCCGTTTCCTGCATCATAATCCCTGAAGCAGGACAACATCGAAAATGCACCGGGATACGCAGATTGTTTTGATTTAACATATGCCTCATCCTCAAAAACATACTCAATAGATATGTATAATATGATTTTAGTATACGGGAATTCCCTGGATTTTGCAACGGAAATTTAAGCAATCGTTTGCGCGCTCCTGCATGGATGAAATATCATGATTTCAGAAGGCAACATGTGAAATACTTTTTCTTCAAAGATAAACGCACAGGACATCCATAAGCTGAAAGAAAAGACAGGATGAAAAAGGGCCCGTCCGCTACTGTGAAAAGCGAACGGGCCCCGTGCTGTGGAAGCGTACTTGATCAGGATTCCTGCGGCGGCTGCGCCAGCCCCATTTCATCCAGCTTTTTTCTCAGCTTTAAAAAGTCCTCGAATGCGGCGGGCTTGTTGCCCGGGTTGCGGAGCAGCGCGGCGGGGTGAAGCGTCGCCATCATCAGGATGCCGCCCTTCTCGAAAAAGATCCCGTGTTCCTTGGTGATCTTCATATCCGGCTTGATCAGCTTCGTCGCCGCGATGCGCCCCAGGCATACGATGATTTTCGGATGGATCAGGCTGACCTGCGCCCGCAGCCAGTCCAGGCAGGCTTCCTGCTCCTGCGGCTCCGGGTCCCGGTTCCTCGGCGGCCTGCATTTGACGATATTCGCAATGTAGACGTTGCTGCGCCGGTCCAGATCCACCGCGGCCAGCATCTTGTCCAGAAGCTTCCCGCCGAGCCCCACGAACGGTTCGCCCTGAAGGTCTTCGTTTTCCCCCGGGCCTTCCCCGATCAGCATCAGGTCCGCCTCGCGGTTGCCCACCCCGAACACCACATTGGTCCGCGTTTCACAAAGATCGCATTTCCGGCAGGTGCTGCAGGCGGATGTCAGTTCTTCCCAGGTCATATTCATATAAAAAGCCTCCGTCTTTTCCTTTGATTCTTTATTATGTCCATCCTAATTATAACAAACGGGGCAGTGCCCGTTACGGTAAGGTTAAAATAATCATTATGATAAAAACATTCAAAACGCGGATATGGTTCCATTTTCAAGGCAGCTTCCGCTTACGCCGTGAGGTTATTATAACACAAATTACCCGCGGGTGTTGATTTTTTCCCGCGTTTGAAGTAAAATAAAATCCCGGTATGACCGCCGCAGAATCCTGACCGCTCAGTCCCTTCCTTCGGGAATGGGAGGAAAATCGAAAAAACAGTTGTGTTTTGAAACGGAATCGTTTATACTATTATAGTTAGCTTTTTAAAGCAAGGCAGAAATGCGTGCAATAGGATATGCGGCCGGGCGGGCTCTGTGCGGCCGGGCGCCGCGAACCATGTCAGGCGGGGAACCGAGCAGCATTAAACGGATTGCCGGGTGCGATGCAGGTTTGTCTGTTCGTCCGCATATCCTATTGCATGCCGTACCGCACAAGGCGGGCTGTCTTGCTTTCCATTTATCTGCTGTAAAGTGTGATGGGGGACGCAATGTATCAGGTTTTATACCGTAAATGGCGGCCGCAGAAATTTTCGGATGTTGTGGGACAGCCCCAGGTCACCGTTACGCTGAAAAACGAGCTGATGAAAAACCGGGTGGGGCACGCCTATCTGTTTACGGGGTCCCGCGGAACGGGGAAGACCACCTGCGCAAAGATTCTGGCGAAGGCGGTGAACTGCCTTGACCCCGAAAACGGGGATCCCTGCGGGAAATGCGCGGTCTGCCGCGGCATCGACGACGGCTCCGTGATGGATGTGGTGGAGATTGACGCCGCAAGCAACAACGGCGTGGAAAACATCCGCACGCTGAGGGAAGAGGCCAATTTCACACCGTCCGTCGCCCGGTACCGCGTTTACATCATCGACGAAGTGCATATGCTTTCCACGGGCGCTTTCAACGCTTTGCTGAAAACGCTGGAGGAGCCGCCGGCGCACGTCATTTTTATTCTCGCCACAACCGAGGTGCACAAGTTGCCCGCAACCATCCTCTCCCGCTGCCAGCGGTTCGACTTTCATCGGATTTCACCGGAAGAGATCGCCGGGCGGCTGGAATACATCGCGAAACAGGAAAATGCGGAGCTGGAGCACCCGGCGGCGCTTCTGATCGCCCGCCTGGCGGACGGCGCGCTGCGCGACGCGCTTTCTCTGCTGGATCAGTGCCTTGGCCGCGGCGGGCGGGTGACGGAGGAAGCCGTCGCCGAAACCGCCGGGCTTGCGGGGCGCGAGCATCTGTTCGAGCTGAGCGATGCGGTCTGCCGGAAGGATTCCGCGTCCGCGCTCGGCGTGATCGACCGCCTTTACAGCGCTTCGAAAGACATGGCTCGCCTGTGCGAAGAGCTTTCGCAGTATTTCCGCGGCCTGATGCTGATCAAAACCATGAGGGATGCCAGAAACATTCTGGCCGTACCGGATGACGAATATGAAAAGATGTCCGCCCAGGCCCTTTCCATGCCTTTGCCGGTGATCCTGCACTGCCTCGATGCGATGCAGGATTCGCTGGAACGCATGTACCGGGGCGGGAACCGCCGGATCGAAATGGAAATGGCGCTGATCAAACTGTGCTCGCCGGAGCTCGACGGCTCTGTGGATGCGCTGGTGCGCCGCGTTTCCGCTTTGGAGCGCAGGCTTGCCTCGGGGGCCGCGCCGGCCGCGCCGGCCGCTGTCCCGGCCGTTCAGGAGCAGCGGCCGGAAAAGACCGAACCGGAGCCGGCGGAACAGCCTCGGGAAGCGGAGCCCTCCAGGCCGGTACCTCTTGCACAGGAAAAACCGGCGCCGCGCCCGGCCGCGGAAGCCATGCAGGAAATCCAGGCTTCCGCCAAGCGGCTGGAGGCATGGCCCGAGGTCCTTCAGACCTTGCGGGAATACTCCCAGGCGGTGGCGGCATCCTTCAGCGGGTCCACCGCCTATGTCAGCGGCGAGTATGTGCTGATCGACGCGCCCAGCCCCATGGCGTTTGAGTTGCTTCGCCGCCCGGCGCAGCGGGATAAGATGCGGGAGGCCATCCGGCAGGTAACGGGCCGGGTGTATAAGCTGGGGCCGTATCAGAAAAGCGCCGCGCAGCAGGAGAAAAAGCCGGAGGACCCGCTTGAGGACCTGGAGGAGCTTGCCCGGGGCGCGGGCATCGAAGTGATTAAAAAATAACGGGAGGTTGTCATATTATGAAAGCGAGATTACCGGAGGGCTACGGCAAAGGGGGAGCGGGGAACCTTCAGCAGCTCGCGCGCCAGGCGCAGAAGCTTCAGGAGAATATGGATCAGGTTTCCGCCGAGCTGGAAGCGAAGGAATACTCGGCCACTTCCGGCGGAAACGCCGTCAAGGTGACCGTCACCGGAAAGATGGAGGTCAAGTCCATCAGCATTCAGCCGGAGGTTGTCGATCCCGAGGATGTCGAGATGCTTTCCGACCTGATCATCGCGGCCGTGAACGAGGCGCTGCGCGCCGCCGCCACGGAAAAATCCGAGCAGATGGAAAAGCTTTCCGGCGGCCTGAACATACCGGGGATGTTTTAACGGATGTCCGCCTATTATGTCGCGCCCCTGGCGCGTTTGATTGAGCAGTTTGAACGGCTTCCCGGGATCGGCCATAAAAGCGCCCAGCGCCTGGCGTATTATGTCCTGGGGCTTTCCAAGGAAGAGGCGGAGCAGTTTTCCGCGGCGATTCTGGAAGCGCACGAAAAGATCCACTACTGCAAAGTCTGCTGCAACCTGACTGATCAGGAGCTTTGCCCGATCTGCCGCAGCAGCGACCGCGACCGCTCCGTCATCTGCGTGGTGGAAGACCCGCGGGATGTGGTGTCGCTGGAGCGCACGGGCGAATTCAAGATGATGTACCACGTCCTGCACGGGGCGATCTCCCCGCTGAACGGTGTCGGCCCGGATCAGCTCTGCATCAGGGAGCTGCTCGCTCGGGTGAAAAATCCGGAGGTGAAAGAGGTCATCATGGCGACGAATCCCACCGTGGAGGGCGAAGCCACCGCCATGTACCTTTCCCGCCTGCTCAAGCCGCTCGGCGTGCGGGTCACGCGCCTGGCCTACGGGATTCCCGTGGGCGGCGATCTGGAATACGCGGATGAGGTCACGCTGACCCGCGCGATGGAAGGGAGAAGCGAAATTTAAAGAAGGAGGCTTTTTTGACATGCCGGAAAAATCCTTTCAGACCATAGCGCGGAACAAAAAGGCCTTTCATGATTATTTCGTGGAGGAAAGCATGGAGGCGGGAATCGAGCTTTGCGGCACGGAGGTAAAAGCCCTGCGGCAGGGCAGGGCGAACCTGAAGGATGCATGGTGCTCCATTGAAAACGGAGAGATGCTCCTGAAAGGGATGCACATCAGCCCGTACGAGCAGGGGAACATCTTTAACCGGGATCCGCTGCGCGAGCGCCGACTGCTGATGCATAAGCGGGAGATTTTGAGGCTGTTCGGTCTTGTAAAGCAGCAGGGATATTCCCTGATTCCGCTTTCCCTCTATTTCAAGGGATCCATGGTGAAGGTTCAGGTCGGCCTCTGCAAAGGCAAAAAGCTCTACGACAAGCGTCAGGATCTGGCAAACAAAGCGGCAAGGCGAGACATCGAGCGCGCAATGAAGGCAAAAAACAGGGCATGATAATGATCAGGCCTTGTTTGTAAAATCCAAAGTCTTGTCTGTTTCGGCTAAAATCGCGTCTGCCTGCGTCAAAAATACTCGGAATACGGAAAGTATTCCTGCGCTTTTTTCCTTGCCAGCCACAATTTTATCTCGAAAATCCGTCGTTCTTCAAAATAAAGTTTGATTGAAAAATTTTATGGGGATGTAAAGGTTTCGACGGGGATTGTGAGCCTCAGTAAGCGAGTAGCGGTGCGGAACCGCTATAAAATCCGCAATTTTTCAAAACAAACGACAACAATAAAGTTGCATTAGCAGCCTAATTTAGGCTGCCGTCTTTACCGGGAACACCGCGGCCCGGATAAAGGCGTCGATTAGCGGTGAACGTGAACCGGGTTACGCCTTTTCCCCGGTCATGACTGAAAGGCTACCAAAGCACAGAGCCTGCCGCCGGGCGCTGCGCCGAGGGAATTTCAAATCAGCGGCTACACTCGTAGAAAGCTTTGGTAAGCGGTTTTCGGACAGGGGTTCGATTCCCCTCATCTCCACCAGTCGAGAGCCTCGACACGCAATTCGCGTATCGGGGCTTTTTCGTTATTTTTAGCTCAGATGCTCGCGCCGCAACCTGCATCTAAATTGAGCAAACGACACAAGTCAATTGCCCAAAATAGATGCATGGCCCATAAAGCCAGTGTTTATGCAGGCTTCGGGAGTTTTGAATGGAAAATTCAAGACTCCCGATTTTCATAGATGCAGCCCCCTTTTGGAGGCTGCCAAAAAGAAAAGAGCGAATCAGAGGCCGTGCCTTAAAAGAGGTATGGCTTCTTTTTCATAAATCGAACATTTAACAACCCATGCCGGGCAACATTTTGAGCGGCTGTGTTCTTCGTAACTGAAAACACAGCCGCTTTTTTTGTTGCCCTTTTTCAATTTGAAACGAATGGAGAAAACGCATATGAAACAGGATGGTTTGAAAACGCTTCGCCTGTACAGTCCGCTTTACCCTCACCTTTATAGGCAGGACGCATACGGCGATTTTGAAAATATGCCGGCGGAACTCACTGCGGAGGAAGCCTGCGATTACAAGGGAAAAATTCTCGCCCTCATTGACCGGGAGCGCCTTCCCAGCGAAAGCGACCGTGGGCTTGCCGTCTATCTGGACGACGATGCGCTGAAAAACAACTACAGAAATCTACGCAAAAGCGGACAGTGAAAACAAACGCAAAGCCCTTGAAACCGCATATTCGCCGACTGTGGAATTTGATAATTCCAAGCCGACGTGGAATGACGATCCTTCGTTGATGAAATTTTTAGAATCTCTGTGTAAACGATGATTCCAATCCATGCAATGCATTTATCGAATGATGACTATCCATTGCTCGGCTTCCCGCCATATATGAAAAAACAAATGCTTTTCAAGCATTCGCTGCATGGTGCTAACCGAGTTTATACATATTTCGGATATGGGCACATCCAAACCTTTCCTACAAATGCTATGAAACAAATTCTGCGTGATAACATAGAATGATTTAAGAAGACATTGTAAAAGGAGTGCTTTTATGAGTATATCATTACAGGTTGAACGCTTAGTAGCGGACACCGTTGAATCCAACGCAAACGTTGTCTTTGATTCAACCGTGATTTCTACCGGGAATATCAGTTATGACAACGCCACTGGCGTTATTACAATACAGGCAGCAGGCAGCTATGAATTTGACTGGTGGGTAGCCACGCAATCCTCCACATCAACCATTGGAGCCGGTTTTGCGCTGGTTTCATCACAAGGAGATACCATAATCGGTAATTCGCCGATCAAAACAGAAGAAGTGGTCGGTGTTGGCGTCATAGAGGTTACAACGGCGCCTGTAACTGTAGCATTGAGGAATAACAGCAGCGCAACTGTTTATTATTCAACGATTGTCCCGGTCAAAGCATCTCTAGCTGTAATCGGAGCCGATGGTGCAGGCCCAACAGGTCCCACCGGCCCAACTGGAGCAACCGGCCCGACGGGAGCAACCGGGGATACCGGCCCGACAGGAGCGACTGGAGACACCGGCCCGACTGGTGCCACTGGTGTAACAGGTCCTACAGGAGCAACCGGAGCCACCGGCCCGACAGGAGCGACTGGAGACACCGGCCCGACTGGTGCCACTGGTGTAACAGGCCCAACTGGAGCAACCGGAGCAACCGGCCCGACAGGAGCGACTGGAGACACCGGTCCGACGGGAGCAACCGGTGACACAGGCCCAACCGGCTCAACGGGAGCAACTGGAGCCACCGGCCCGACAGGGGCTACCGGAGCAGACGGCGCAACCGGACCCACAGGCCCGCAGGGCGACACGGGTCCAGTAGGCCCGTCGATCGGTACGCTGATTCCGTATTCCGATTCATTTTTATACCTTTCTATAAGCATAAGCCAGGAATATTTCGTTTCAGACAACTACTATTTTGTTATTCCCGTTGATGCGTTACTGGACGAAATTTCCATGAGCGTACAAGTCAATGATTATTTTATAGAACCCGGCACCACGGGAGAAATAGGATACAATCTTTATACCGCGCCTATCGACGACCTTACCCCGACTTTAATTGCAAGTGGAGTATTTTCTCCCAATATTACCGACGCACTGCCAGTTGATACTTTTTTAACGGCCAGCGCCACCTTGAATATCCCTGTCTCCGCCACTACCAGGCTTGCAGTCGCCCTGACCTATTCAGTTGACGATGCAACACTTTCAAATGTGACCGTATCATTTTATGGGGGATTAACTATTTTGCCGCAATAATTAAAAACAGAATGTAAGCAAGAGAGAATTCTAAAGCTTGTCAACTGCTTTTCCATTATCACCAATGAGAATACAAGTATTCTCATTGGTGATAAAACAAAGGGCAGGTAATAACAGGTAAAATATGTTATGAGGAGCGTGAGCGCAATTGATAAAAATAGCCGTATACGGCATTTGTAAAAACGAAGAAATGAATGCCAAAAGCTGGCTTGAAAATGTGAAAGCTGCCGACTACGTTGTGGTGGGGGATACAGGCTCAAGTGACAGTACAGTGGAAATCCTCCAAAAACAGGGGGCAAAAGTTGTCGATATCCACGTAACCCCCTGGAGGTTTGACGATGCCAGAAATGAGCTTTTAAAGCATATTCCTGAATGGGTGGATATTTGTATTTCTTTGGATTTCGATGAAAGGCTCAATGAAAATTGGCGGGAAGCAATAAATGCCGTATGGACGGAGAGTGCGACAAAGCTGACCTATCAATATGTAGAGAGATTTGTTGAAAATTATAGCGTGGAAAACTCTATTATTACAAGCCGGATTCACCGTCTCCGAGGATATAAATGGGTGTATCCTGTCCATGAAACACTGAAATACACCCTTGGCAAAGGCGAGCAGGTTGTTTTTTGCCCTGGGCTTAAAATTTGCCATACACCGGACAGAACAAAAGACAGAAGCGGATATTTAACACTTATGGAGCGCTTGGTGGAAGAAAACCCCGAAAACCTTATGTTTTCATTCAGCTTAGGGCAACTGTATTTTAGAAATGGCCAATTTGACACCTGCATCCACATGATGGAAAAGATTTTACAACAACCCCACGCTGCGAAAGATCTCATCGTTGCTTGCGAAAGGTATCTTTGTCGGGCATATGCCGAGAAGGGGCAATACAATTTTTCTAAGAAAAAGTTGTTGCAATTAATTGATCAATATCCTCAGTGCAGCTCCTCTTATGCGGAGTTGTGCACGATAGCCTATAAAAAAGGGGATATGGAAACGATTATTGAGCTGGAGAACAAGTTTTCGGCAATCGACTTCCATCATAAATCGGTATACAATGAGTTTGCCAATGTTCCCAGTTTGTTATATGATATCAGCTCTTTTGCTTATTTCCACAAGCAAAATTACCCTAAAGCTCTCAAACTGGCACAAAAAGCCTTGAATTTAGATCCTCAAAATGAAAGGCTCAAAAAGAACATAGAAAGAATAAAAGAATTTGTTTAGCAGGGAGTGGTTCAATGCACAACATTATTTATCTGGCAATGGATAATATACAAATTGTCAAAGAATGCGCGGCATCGATTTTTTCCTTGCATTATATAATTAAGAACGAGATAGAAAAATACCGCATTGTCATCTACACCAATTTAACGGAAGAATTTAAAAAGTATAATCTTCAGGAACTGTTTCCGATAGAATATATCCAGATTTCCGACGCTTTAAAACGTGAATGGATCCACGATACGCGTTATATTTATAAAATAAAAATACATGTTCTACTGGATTTTTTGCAAAAAAGGAATCAAAACCTTGTATTTTTAGATGGTGATACGTTCTTACTGGGAGACATTGGAGAGATGTTCAACATTTTATCCAATCATAAACACGTTGCATTTATGAATTATCCGGAAAAAAATATTAAACAATTGAACGAGGAAAGAAAGAACCAATCCTCAGGGCGGCTTCGCTTTCAGGAAAAGATTTATGAGGATCTTCGGTGCTCAAGCAGTTTGGTGGTCGAAGGAAAATCCTATAAAATAGAAGAAGATTTTAGCTTTTGGAATTCAGGAGTACTGGGAGTAACCCCGCGCATGAAAGATTGTTTGGAAGAGGCACTCGTGCTCAATGATTACTTTTTGAAGCATTATAAATTGTTGACAAGTGAGCAAACGGCTCTTTCTGTTGCATTATCTCAAAACTATCAAATAATACCTGCAGATCATATTATTTATCACTACTGGTTTTTAAAAGAAACGAGATATCTGGTGGAAGCGGCTTTGAATCTGCCGTTAGAATTTGAAAAGAAATATCTCCTTTCTCCTGTAATACAATCGTTACAACAGAATAAGAGAGTGGAATATAAAACACTGGAAAAACAAGTTGCTTATTTTATTAATAAAAAGGATCACATCTTTTTAAAAGGGCTATATAGTACAATTTCGCCGTCCAGTTATTTGGGGCAATCGTTGAGGAATTATGTTTGAATTTATAACAAAAATTTATGATTGCAATTTAAAAGAAAACGGTGTTTTAAACGAGTATAAAATACCCTCTCTGTCTCATTCGGTTTTCATTAGAGAAAAAAGTATGGATTTTATGATCATGCATGAAGTTTTTTCCCATAAATGCTATGACATAGAGTTGGCACACAGTTTCTATTTCAGAGATTATAGAAAAACATATGGTATAAGACCACCTAAATTTATCATTGATGCAGGAGCGCATATTGGACTTACCAGTGTCTATTTTGCGCAAAAATACCCCCAGGCTAAAATTTTGGCCATAGAACCCGATAGTGAAAATTATTATCTGCTATTAAAAAACACTTCTCCTTACCCCAATATCGTGCCCATTCTGGGAGCATTGTGGGACAAACACACACACCTGTATATCAATAACCGATATCGCTTGAAAAAGGATCAATATTTAAAATCTGCGGAATATGAACTTTCAGAAGACAATAATTTGCACGAACCTGCGGTATGCGCCTATACAATTGACGAGATAATAGAGCAATATGGCATCGACCTAATAGATGTGTTAAAGGTAGACATAGAAGGTGCGGAAAAGACTATATTTCAAAAAGGATATGAACAGTGGCTGGCAAAAACAAGAATTATTTTACTAGAACCTCATGACCACAAGTCCCCGTTCTCCTTTAAAACTGTCATGAAGGCTCTGTCAAACTACGATTTTCTCTATTTGCAGGAGAATAGCGCGCTAAAAAGTGTTTTGATGTTTTTGCTTTTGTGAAAGGTCAAGAAGGGATGTAGGAGAGAAGAAAGGCACCAAAGATACAGTCAGGAGAGGAAACACACTTATTTGATGACATTTTTTTCAGTGGACGACGGCCAAAAACGGATAGTTTAAGCATGTTCCTGATTCGGCATAACGATTTCATCTATATGCAAAGAAAGGAAAAGCTTTTTATGGATAATATCAATAATATCGGCGGCAACTTATCATATCAGCAGACTTCTCATAATGGCCCGCGTCGTCGATGTACTCGAGCGTCCCCTCGGTGCCGGGCGGCACGGGGGAATAGGGATCGTTCATCTGTGCGAGCCGGATACGTGTGCCCGGCGGGTACTGCTCGCGTAAAAACTCCAGCCATTTCGGATGCTGTCTCATCTCATAAGCCTCCCATCGTGATGCCCTGTTCGGGCGTCTGATCCCCGATTCCATCTTCAAGGCCGCAATCCTGCGCGGGCGTTTTCTGTTTCATATTCATCCTCTGTTGTACCCGCAGATCGAAAGCCGCAAGGTACGCCTGATAATCTCCGGGACCGGGATTGCACCGCAGGCAGTAGCGGTAATGCTCCGTTTCCACGATGTAGCCATAGTTCTGCCGCCCGCCGCCCTCGATCTGGCCGCCATGCCCGGCGCAGTAGCCGGACATGGTGCTGAGACTTTTCAGCGGACCGGTTTCCTTCAGTTCATTCACCAGCTCTTTCAGCTCCGCTTTGAATTCGGGGCTGTTCAATTCCTCGTCGCCCCTCGGCCACCATGTGTGCCAGAACTCCTTTCCTTCACCGCCGAAATCGATCCGCATATGGCCAATGGTTCCAAGCTCCGCGTCCCGTCCTTTCGGCAGGGCGAAAAAAAGGCCCGCCTCACTGGGAGAGGCAGGCCGCAGAATAAACGAACCAATAGCTTGCGAAAGCGATTGAAGAACGAATGGGTGACCTCTACTACCCAACGGCGAGCCTTAAAGGCGGGATTTTGCTGAAGCTCTCGTTTTTCTTCAGAGCGTGGGCAGATGTGTGCGATATAGCTTCGTTCCGCAACCCTGTCTTTTGCACCGGTGTACCCGGCGTCCAAGCATAGATTTTGAGTGTCCTTTTCCAAGGACTTAGGCCGTTGAATCACAATTTGATCAAGCGTTTCCTCAGCAGTTTGATGTCATGAGTGTTGGCTCCGGAAAGAACAATAGAGAGGGGCAGCCCCGTTTCATCAGTCAGGACGCTTCGTTTCGTGCCCATTTTTCCCCGGTCGGTTGGATTGTGACCCACTGCCTCCCGAGCCAGAGGAGCTTTGATCATGCAACCGTCCAGACTCTGCCATTCCCAACCGATTCCCTGCAATTCATCATATTTTGTAAGTCCCAGTGCCCAGATCGTTTTGAAAAAGCCGGCAGCTACCCATTCCTGATAATAGCGGTGGATGCTGCTTGCACACCCATATTCTCTGGGAACGGCTTTCCACTGGCAGCCTGTGCGTAAAACATAAAAAATGCCTTCAAGTACTTTCCGCGGCGGGATTGGCCGACGGCCTTGTCCAGGCGCGTTCTTATACTCTTTTTTCGGATCGCGCTTTTTTTCCGGGATCTGATCCTTGACTGCTTCCCAAAACTCGTCCGATATTGTCCAAGACTGATAAGATTTCTTTTTGTCCATTCTTTCTCACCAGCCTCTATTTTACACCTCTTCGTAATTTATGGATAGGCTCTTAGTCCCACGTTGAGCGAGGGGGTTGAGCGGAAAAGTTTTCACTTTTCCATAAGTTTTTTTAATTTCGCCAGGACTTTTGCCTTTCTATCGTGAATTGTCCGCTGCGCGATCCCGGTTTCTCTGGATAGCTGGCGCTCGCTCTTATCCATAAAAAAGAGAGCCGTGATCAACTCCTGTTCTTCCGGGGCGAGATGTTTGAGGCAGGCCAGCATTTTCCCGATCAGCACCGTCTTGATCGCGGCATCCTCAACACTTTCAATCTCGGTGACAAACTGTCTGTTTTCCTCCAGAAGCCGCTCGTAGGAGTCCTCCCGGCTTGGAATGTATGTAACGGTCCCACTGCCATAATCAATCCTGCACCGTTCGACTTTGATGTCGTACTGCTGGTATTCCATCAGGCGGTCGCTTTTCTCCAGAACCTCGATAATTTCTTTGCTTACATCGGGATATTTATCCCGGTAATTTGTTTTTCTCCGATACTTTGCCATAAGCTTGTCCTCCATTTCGTGATTGTTGAAATCCGGAAATGAAGAACAAGCGGAGGGGATCGGCAATGTCGATTCGACACGCTTCTACAAAAAGAAAAGAGCTTAAAATCGAAACTGTTCTTTAGCGGTCGAGGCGGGGCTTTTGTTGTCGAAAATAAAAAATCAGCACTTTGCCCGGGACGGCAAAGTGCTGATTTTTGAATATATTCAGTTAATGGAGGCGAGTGTGTACGGGATTCGCCGTCTTTATTTCAACCTCCGGAAAAGGAAGAAGTAAAGAATACTCATGGGTTCCCCTTTCACCAAGGGACATAGCAGAGCCATGAATGATCTATGTTCAAATTATCCGTCAGAAGCTATAAAAACGATGAAAGCCTGCCCGTAAAAGGGCAAGCTTTCAAGTGCGACTTCCGGCAGCCAGGCTGTCATAGCGCGCTTTTACGCACTTTAGACCCTATGGCTTTGCGTCCCCATCGTTAAATGGGTTTGCCCTTGGTTTGACTATTTTGTTTTTAACTTTTTTCGGTTTGCACTTCTTCGGATTTTTGGCAACCAACACAAACCAGCCGTTTTCCATATAATAAGCACATATATGGGCCTTACAAAGGGTGGGAGATGACCGGCAAGCAATGCATCGTGGGACCCACGATGTCCATTCCCCAATTTTTCGCTTCCGCGAAAACCGGGAAATTGCTTGTTGATGGCAGCGCCCCAATCCCCTTTAAACGCACAATAAATTGTGCGGCTGCGCGTCCTTCGGACGCTAAAAGGGTCCAGTTCATCTTTTACTGTTCCTCTTCTTTTTCCGGTGATAAGAGATATACAAGACCATTTAGAAAAGGGATGAAAGGGAGTGTCGATAGAAACGCAGGTAGCCTGTTTCAACTCTTGTCGAAATAGGGTCCTGTTTAAAAATATTTTTTACCAAGATGATGAAGCGGCTTACCAGTATTTACAGCTTCAGCAACTCGTCACCTTTTATCTCATTTGCTTTCCAGCCAATAACGGCATAATTTCCTTTTGAATGGTCCGCAACCTTGTTGATCCATTCAATTTCGTTGTTTACCTTCGCGGAAAGGACACGGTTTGTTGTACCGGTCCGGTAAAAGGAAGAGTTGATGACCCACCATTTCGCTTCTATGCCGGCGCGCCTTAAATCTTCCTCAAGGCGCAGTGCTTCATAGACAGGTGTATCCTCGGCCAAAGTCACAATGACGACCTCGGTTTCTTTAGGGTCGCGGAGGCGGGGCAGAAGTTTTTTTGCGGATTCGGGGATTTCGCCCTGGGAGCGTTTGATCTCCTGATTGTAGCTTTGTGTGGAATCCAGCAGCAAAAGGGTATGTCCTGTCGGAGCGGTGTCAATCACCACAGTCCGGTCTTCCGCTTTTTCCACAATCTCGGCAAAGGCCCGGAAAACCGCGATTTCCTGCGTGCAGGGGGAACGCAGATCCTCCTGAATATAGGCGACGTCGTCAGCGGACAGGGTCTTCCTCGCTTTGGAAAGCACTTCGTCCTGATATTTTTTCAGTTCGGCGCGCTCGTCGATACGGCTCATGGTGATGCCGCTGGATTCGTCGATCACGGATTCCAGATGCCCTGCCGGGTCCGTGGTGGCCAGATGGACCCTCCTGCCTCTTTTTGAAAGGCCCAGGGCGATTGCGGCCGCAACGGTGGTTTTCCCGACGCCGCCTTTTCCCATGGTGAAGATGACTTTTTTATCGGCGCGGTACAGGTCGTTGATGACATCCTGAAGGCGTGGAATCGTTTTGGCCCTGATTTTTTCGCTGCGGGTCTGACTGCGGGCCTGATACCGGTCCCGGGTCAGGAACGCCCGGACATTGGCGATGCCGGTGATGTTATAAGCCCGGAGCGGAATCCGGTATGCGGCCAGTCTTTTCAAGCCTTGCGGGATGTCATGAAGCGCATCCTGCTGTTTCCGATACAGGCTTTCGGAAACGCTGTCATCATAGGAAGTCAGCACACCGTTGATCACCAGTGCCTGATTTTTGATTCCGATCTCCGCCAGTTCTCTGGATGCCCGTTCCGCTTCTTTCAAAGGCGCTTCTTCCGGACGTGAAACAAGAATCAGCGTCGTCAGCTTTCCATCGGACAGTGTTTCAACGGCTTTTTTGTAAACTGCTTTTTTACTTTCCAATCCCGAAAGCTGACCTAAACAGGAAGCCCCGTGTGTGTTTTCGCTGATGAAATTACTCCACGCAGACGGCAGTTGCAACATCCGGAGGGTATGCCCTGTCGGGGCGGTATCGAACAGGATATGGTCATATTCTTTCTGCATCGTTTCGTCCGTGATGAACTTTGAAAACTCATTGAAGGCTGCAATCTCGACCGTACACGAACCGGATAGCTGTTCCTCCATATTTCTGATTACAACATCGGGCAGCTTGCCGCGATAAGGACCGATGACACTTTCTCTGTATTCCGCCGCCGCCTGGACAGGGTCGAGGTTGCAAACGATCAGATTGGGCACCCCCCGAATCACCACCCCCTTGTTCGTAAGTTCGGTATGAAAAACATCCTGCAAATTCGAGGCCGG
>ENA-UOOI01001102-UOOI01001102.1-fermentation-metagenome-genome-assembly--contig:-NODE-1102-length-30231-cov-89.317272_pt1 | contig 30231 bp, 35 predicted proteins | sample MGYA00245779_ERZ724027 | MGnify/ENA primary metagenome ERZ724027 (study PRJEB28704, sample SAMN03018318) | fermentation metagenome | biome: anthropogenic terrestrial biome; feature: soil...
ATCCTCATCCGCCGCAAAGTCGTCTTCGGCGCGGCTTCTGCTGCCAAGCGGCTCACCGTCACGGATCTTCTGGAGATTGTTCAGACCGCAGGCGATTCCCTTGTTGCCATTTGTATTGAAGGAATACATGCTGATGGACGCACGTCCGTACACGCCAGAGTAGACTTCACTTCTCTCAAGGATGGGCTGGCGGTCAGCGTCAACAATGCCGGGAGCAGTGGTGCTGTTGGCATTGATGAAATAGCTGTTCGCATAAGCCGGATCGTCCGGGCGTTCCACGTCACCGTCACGCATAGGCGTCTTGATGGCCGCAAGCGGAGGCACGCTCTTGGAATTGCCCTTCAGCTTGCTCTCACCTTCCTCATACGCCGCCTGGATCGCGGCCTTGATCTTGTTCACCGTGACGGTGTCCTTCTTCGGAATGATCAGGCTCACGGAAAACTTCGGCGTTCCGCCGTTGATGCTCTTCGCGTCCCAGACGTTCGCGTAACTCCAGCGGGTGTCGGGACCGGTGATAACCTTCGTAGGATTTATAAACTTTGACATAATATTGTCCTCCTTATTCAAAATCTGTTTTTGCTGTATCTAACGCCGGACGCTTGTCCGACTTTGGTACCAGGGTCGGTTTCCCCGGCGGCTTGTATGTAAGTCCGCCGAGAACCTCGTCAAACTGCTTCTTTCCAAGAAGCGATCTCATTGCCGTGATGCCGAGAATCTTGCGCTCATATGGTTCGTAGCCAAGCTCCGATACCGCCTCCGCTACGGCGTTCTCATCGGTGTACTTCGTGACGGAGCGTCCCGCGACCACTTTGAAGTCAGGGTATTCCGTGCCGGAGAGCGCCTGCCGCAAGGCATATTCCTTGATGTCGTTCGCCCAGGATACGAGCTCGTCCGCCTTGAGAAGCACCATGTCAATCTCCTCATCTGACAGGTCTGGCGGCATTTGAAAGTCGTACTTCGCGAGCTCCAGATTGTACTCTGCTCGTTTCCGGCAGGTAGCCTTTACGGCGCAGAACTGGCAGTGGTCGCCAGCCTTGTATTCGCCCTCACCCTTGTAGGCAAGCTTTGCAGCGGGAGCGAGAATCTCGTCTGCCCATTTGAGAAGATCTGCTTTGGAAATCTCGAAGGTGCTGATATTGTCCCGCCTCGGCTGGAAGATTGTCATGCGGATGGTTTCGATATCGTAGATGCCGTCAAACATCTCAACCGCTCCGAGCGCGTAGCACATCATCTGCGGATTCATCTCGGCATTCACAATGACGCCAAGTCCATGTTTATAATCGATAATCTGCAGCAGGTCATCCGCGACGATTACACAGTCGCCGGTTCCGAAGCCTTCCGGCACCCAGCGAGAGAAATCCAGTCGCTGCTCAACAAATACCGCCGGGTCGCTGCAGTGCTTCTTTGCTTCCTCAACCTGCTCCATTACGAAGGAGCAGTACTGGTCGGAGCACCTGTCCATCTCCTCATCGGAATAATCAAGATCTTCAGTCGGATCTCTGACATTTCTCCCGAGAGTGTGTTCAACCTTGTACTGGCAGAGCTCATGCGCGGCGGTTCCCTGTCTTGCGTACTCGCTTGACTGGTCAGGAACGCTGGCGCATCTCTTGGCGCTCGGCGGACACTGTAGCCATCGGTGGCACGATGACGCGGAGAGAAGTGCATGCTTGCTCATTTCAGCGCCTCCGCTTCTTTTACGAGGTCGGGGTACTTTGCCGGATCAACGTCTGTCAGACTTCCTCCGCCGTATTTCTTCACCAGAGCTTTTGCCTGTTCCCGGAAGCCTGCCACTGACTTCTCCGCAAGGAGCTTTCTCACTTCCTCTTTGGTATAGGTTTTCTCAGGCTCTTTCTCCGGCGTGGCGGCAGCTTCTGCCTGTGCCGGAGCGGCCTGTTCTGGTACTGGTGCGGTTTCTGAGAAGGCAGCTCTGATTTCATTTGCTGTCTTAATCAGCTCTTCACCGCATTCTGTTAACTTCTGTCCTGCGTCGATCAGCGCGTCAAGCGTCATCGACAGCTCGCTCATTTTGCCCATGCTTGTCCTCCTTTAACATCTGCATTTCGAGTTTTCTCGCCAGCCGTCTTGACACAACGCTGATGGCGATCAGCGTATCGATCAGCTCACGCTTTTCGGCCGGTGATTTCATTTCTTTTGTTTCCTGCATGGCTGTCTGTCCTCCTTTCACCGGCTATGTAGCCAAATGCCCGGATTTTCCGGTCAAATCCAAAAAAATTTTTAAGACCTGCATTTCTTCCTTAATTCATAGGAAGCGATGCAGGTCTTTTTGCGTGTTCTGAAATTTTTCTCCACCACGACCGGAAAAATGACCGGTTTGGCTACATAGCCATCGGGAGGGATGGAAAAGCCCTTCACAAATACACGAAAGGAGTTAGTGACGATGGCTAACACAAATCAGAAGAAGCAGTACCGTCCGCTCGTTTATGTTTGCTCGCCGTATTCCGGCGATACAGATAAGAACACTCAGGATGCGAGAAGGTACAGCCGCTTCGCAGTAGACAGGGGAACAATCCCGCTCACGCCGCACCTGATGCTGCCGCAGTACATGAAGGAGGACAGCGAACGCGAGCTCGCGCTCTTTATGGATCTGATCTTCCTCGGGAAGTGCGATGAGCTGTGGGTGTTCGGCAGCCGGGTATCCTCCGGCATGAAAACGGAAATCGACAGAGCCAAGCTGCGCCGGATGACAATCCGTTATTTCACAGAAGAGTGCGAGGAGGTGCAGGCATGACAGAAAGCGGCGAGAAAATCCGCACAAACTGGATTGCTGTTACAGAATCGCAACTTCAATCTTTGGCAGACCTGGGATTGCAGCTCAAGGATTCTGAGCGGCAGAGGCTTCTCGATAATCCGGCGTTGGAGAAATTCTTGCTGGAGTGCAGAGATGACAAGGGCCATTGTGAGCTGATTTTTGAGGAATGCATCGATCCGGAGAAGGTTCCTGAACCCGCGCTGAACGGAAGAAAGGTTTATTCTTCCCGTGCCTTTGCAGGCATCTGCTTCACGACGCTCGGCAGAAGAGCGTTGTTTTTCATGGAAACCTATGAATGGGTTGGAGCCAGCGGCATGGTGGAAGGCGCAAGAGCAGTCATGCCGGAGTATCTTGCGGCACACGGAGATAAAGAGCTCTCTGAGCATGAAGACTGCGTTTATCTTTCGTTCTTTGCGATTCAGTATCTGCTTCACTTTAGACCGATAGAGCTGAATGAGCGAAAGGAATACAGAAAAGGCATCAAAAGTAATCTGCCGCTTGCCGCCCCGTTCACGAAACCGGGAAAGGTCCGTGTCTCACACTTCAAAGGCGATATTTCTAAGGTTCAGGTCAGCCACAGAAATTTTACCGAGTGGCATTGTCCGGCATGGGGCGTTCGAGGTCATTACCGCCATTACAGAGATGGCCGCATTTCATATGTGAAGCCATATATCAAAGGAAAGCTGAAAGAAGAATATCAGGGACGGGAGTACGTCCTGTTCAGGGAGGATTAACTATATGGAAGTGATTTTATACACCGCAGATGTCCGGGAGGACGCGAATAACTGCATTTATCCGCATAAGCAGGTCATAACAGATGCCGTAGGTATTGCCGAAGCGGCAAGGTTTGATCAGGTGTTTGCCAAATACAAGAATGATTACCGGCTGGTCGAGAACTTTGAAGAGTCATTTTGCATTCCGCAGGACTGCGATAATGACCATTCCGAGAATCCGGATGAATGGATGACGGCGGAGAAGCTGCATGAGGAATTGAAAGATGTAGACCATGTGATTTTGCCGAGCCGCAACAACATGAAATGGAAAGGCAGGAAGTCTCCAAGGCCGAGACTCCATATTCTGTTCCCGGTGAGAAAGTACACCGACGCTGAAACGTATAACAGCGTTAAAACGGCTATCCAGAACAAGTATCCGTTCCTGGACAGAAAGGCGCTCAATGCAGCTCGTTTCTTTTTCGGCTCCGATGTAAGGCCGGAGGATGTTATCTGGAACGAAGGCACCTGTCAGATCGATGAAATTCTGGAGGTTTCGGATTTTGACGATGATACCTCGTCAATCGCTCCGCCAATGTACACCGGAGGCTCTATCCCGGAGGGCAGCCGCAACAATACGATGTCTCACTTTGCAAGCCGCGTCCTGAAGCGGTTCGGCGATACAGATAAGGCGCATGAAGCATTTCTGGAACGCGCGGCGAAATGCGATCCGCCACTGCCGGACAAGGAACTCCGCACCATCTGGCGAAGTGCACTGAAATTCTTCAAAAGCAAGATCGAGACCAGCGAAGGATATGTGCCGCCTGATGAATATGAGGATTCTTTTGGCAGCAGCTTCCTGAAGCCAGACGACTATTCTGATATCGGCGAAGCCAAGGTCATCGCGTCACATTGCGAAGACAAGCTGCGGTTCACAAGTGCCACAGACTTTATCGCTTTCGGTGGCGACCGCTGGTACGAGGACAAGCAGAAGTCACTCGGCATTGTCGAGAATTTCATGGATGACCAGCTGACGGATGCAGAGGAAGCTATCCGCATTGCGGAGGAGAACCTTATCGCCATCGGAATCCCGGAAGCGGATGTAAAGGCGAGGAGCAAGAAGCTCATGAACCAGGTGCCGGAGAAAAAGCTGAGCCTGCTGTACGCACTGATCGGCGCGGATACCTATAAGAAGTTCGTCATGAAATACCGCAATTACCGCTACATCGTAAACGCTCAGAATGCGGCAAAGCCAATGCTCGCGCTGGACGTGTCGGAGCTTGATTATGATCCGGAGCTTCTCAACACGCCGGATGCCACCTACGACCTGACCAAGGGCCTGAACGGCAGCCACCCGCACGATCCGGATGATCTTATTACGAAGATTACTGCCTGCTCTCCGGGTGACAAGGGCATGAAGCTTTGGCTGGAGAATCTTGACTTGTTCTTCTGCAAGGATCAGGAGCTTATCAGCTATGTGCAGCAGATTGTCGGAATGGCAGCAGTCGGACGAGTCTATGCAGAACAGATGATCATCGCCTATGGCGGCGGTGCGAACGGCAAGTCTACCTTCTGGAACACCATCGCGAGAGTTCTCGGAAATTACTCTGGGAAAATATCAGCAGAGGCTCTGACCATGAACTGCAAGCGGAATGTGAAACCGGAAATGGCAGAACTCAAAGGCAAGCGTCTGATTATTGCATCGGAGCTTGAAGAGGGCCAGCGGCTCAACACCGGCATGGTAAAGCAGCTCTGCAGCATTGATCCCATCGAAGCAGAAAAGAAGTACAAGGACCCGTTTCATTTTGATCCTTCGCACACGCTTGTCCTGTATACCAACTATCTGCCGAAGGTGTCCGCCAATGACGACGGTACGTGGAGAAGGCTGATTGTCATTCCGTTTAACGCCAAGATCAGCGGCAAGAGCGATATCAAGAACTACTCTGATTACCTTTTTGAGAACGCCGGGCCTGCCATCATGAAATGGATCATCGAGGGCGCGGGCATCGCAATCAGGAAGGGGTTCAAAATTCCGGAGCCGAAGGCCGTCCGTGACGCTGTTGAGAAGTACCGCGAGGACAATGACTGGCTGGGAAAGTTCATTGAGGAGCACTGCGATGTTGATCCGTCATACACAGAGAAGTCAGGTGATCTGTATCAGCAGTACCGCAGCGTCTGCATGCAGACGGGAGAGTTTACCAGAAGCACTTCTGACTTCTATGGCAATCTGGAGAAGGCCGGATTCCAGCGCAGGAAGACGAAAAAAGGACATTTTGTCTACGGCCTGAAGCTGAAGGAAGCACAGGATTTTCTTGAATAATGGCTAAGGGTGACAGTCGGTGTACCTCTCTATATAAAAGTCCTATAAGGGATAAAAAATAATTATCTATATAGGGGTTTTAAGGGAAGACCCTCACCGACCGTCACCCTCAGATTTATGACGGAGGTTTGCAGTGAGGGAAAAATACATAGAAGCAAAATTTGTATCCGAGGTGAAAAGCTGCGGCGGCATCGCGCCGAAGTTCGTCTCGCCCGGATTTGACGGAATGCCGGACAGGCTGGTTCTTTTCCCTGATGGGAGGATGGCCTTTGCCGAGATAAAAGCGCCGGGCAAGAAGCCGAGACCGCTGCAGGTTTCAAGGCATGAGCTGCTTCGGCGGCTTGGGTATCGGGTTTACGTTATCGACAGCACAGAGCAGATCGGAGGTGTTATTGATGAAATACTCTCCACATGATTATCAGAAATATGCCGCCGATTTTATCGTGAAGAATCCCATCTCCGCCATTCTGCTTGACATGGGCATGGGCAAGAGCGTAATCACGCTGACGGCTATTTATGAACTGATGTATGAGCTGTTCGAGGTGCAGAAGGTGCTTATAATCGCGCCGCTTCGGGTTGCGAAGAACACATGGCCTGCGGAAATCGAAAAGTGGGATCATCTGAAAGGACTGACCTATTCCGTCGCGGTCGGGACGCCTGCTGAGAGGATGGCGGCGCTGAAAGCAGAAGCGGATATTACGATCATTAACCGTGAGAATGTTTCATGGCTGATTGACGAGAGCGGAGTGCCGTGGAGCTGGGATATGGTCGTGATTGATGAGCTTTCATCCTTCAAGAACCACAAAGCGAAGCGGTTCAGGTCGCTGATGAAGGCAAGGCCAAAGGTAAAACGAATCGTCGGGCTGACAGGCACGCCGAGCAGTAACGGTCTTATGGATTTATTCGCCGAGTTCAAGGTTCTCGACATGGGAAAACGGCTGGGCAGATTTATCGGGCAGTACCGTGACACCTACTTTACGCCGGACAGGATGAATGGTCCGATTGTTTATTCCTATGCGCTTCTTCCCCGAGCGGAGGACGAGATTTACCGGAAAATATCCGACATCACGATTTCCATGAAATGTACCGATCATCTGAAGATGCCGAAGAAGATAATCACGCAGGCAGAAGCCGTGATGTCGGATGCCGAAACGGCGAGATACGAAAAGATGAAGAAGGAACTGGTGCTGCAGCTGGACGGTGAAGAGATTACAGCCGCAAACGCCGCATCGCTTTCCGGGAAGCTCTGCCAGATGGCAAATGGTGCGGTCTATTCCGATGACGGAAAGATTACCCGCATCCATGACAGGAAGCTCGACGTACTGGAGGACATTATCGAAGCGGCAAACGGCAAACCGCTGCTGGTGGCGTACTGGTTCCGGCATGATTTCGAGAGAATCGCGGAACGGCTGCATGAGCGAAAGATCCCGTTTGAAAAGCTTGATTCTGACGACAGCATTCGCAGGTGGAACCGAAAGGAAATACCAGTCGGTCTGATCCATCCGGCAAGCGCCGGTCATGGCCTGAATCTTCAGGACGGCGGCAGCACGATTGTATGGTTCGGACTGACATGGTCGTTGGAGCTTTATCAGCAGACAAACGCAAGACTCTGGCGGCAGGGGCAGCAGGCGGATACGGTGGTGATTCAGCACATCGTTACAAAAGGCACGATTGACGGGCAGATATTAAAAGCTCTTTCTGAAAAGAACGATACCCAGTCCGCACTGATCGATGCCGTAAAGGCGGTGGTGTGATGGGAGATCCGTATGAGAACCTGGCCATAGCTATTATCAAATCTGCCTCGAGAGATTATTTGGCGGCACTCCGGAAACTCAAGAAAAATCCGCGCAGCAAGTCAGCAATGCAGGACGCGCTGGCTCTTGAGCGGTTCTTCCATTCGCAGTGGTATCAGTGCTTAACATCGGTCGACGGCGACTACCTTATCGACCGTCTTCGTGAGGAGGTGAAGAATAAATGAACGCGAAGGAATATTTACGGCAGTCCTACAGGCTTGACCAGAGAATCGCCTCCGACATTGAAGAAGCAAAGTATCTGCGCGAGATGGCGGGCAGTGTTTCATCTATTCGTTATGACCGTGAGCGTGTTCAGGGAACTCGCAATACGGATGCGCCATTCATGAAGTCACTGGAAAAGCTGTGGGAGCTTGAGAATAAGATATCCAAGGAACTCGAAATGCTGTCTTCACTGAAGGAACAGATCCGTGATGTTATTGGAACTGTCGAGGACATGGATGAGCGGATGGTTCTGAAGTACCGTTACATTCATAACATGACGTGGGAGCAGATAGGATGCGAGCTGAACGCTGACGCGAGGACAATCCGCAGATGGCACGGCAACGCTCTGCAGCATGTGCGAGTGCCGGAAAATCCAATCATTATATGAAATGCGCCCGAAATGTCCTGCTTTGTCCTAACATGCCCACTCTGCATTTATGTTAGTATATAATCAGCGAAACAGAATAAAGAACAGCCGCATGGACGGCTGAACACAAGCCTTGCGAGCACCACGCCCGCAGGGCTTTTCTAATGCCCGAAGGGAGGCGGCAAGCTATGCCAATGAAACCGAAGCGGCCCTGCCGCTACCAGGGCTGCCCGAACCTGTGCGAGGACGGTGAACAGTACTGCCCGAAGCACAAGGCTTTGATGGAGAAGCACTACGAGAAGTTCACGCGCGGCTACTCGACCGGCAAACGATACGGACGCTCTTGGCAGCGCATCCGCACACGCTACGTCCACAAGCATCCGCTCTGCGAGATGTGCTTGAAGCAAGGCCGCTACGTTGCGGTCGAGGAAGTCCACCACATCGTTCCCTTGTCGGAAGGCGGCACGAACGATGAGTCGAACCTCATGAGCCTGTGCCGCTCCTGCCACGAGAAAATCCACAAGAAACGCGGCGACCGGTAGGGGCGGTCAAAATCTCTACGAGGCGGCGCTGCGGAAAACGGCGCGGGGTCTTCTGTGCGAAAAAAGCGAAATCAAACGGGTAATAACCCGGCTCCTTATCTATTACGCGCGTACATGCGAGAAAGGCGGTGACGAAATGCCCACAAAATCGAATAACACTGGCGGTCGCGGCGGCAGACGTCCCGGCGCTGGCCGGAAGAAAACCGCCGTCAAGGAGAAGTACGAGAACGGGAATCCGGGCGGACGAAAGCTCGAGGTGCTCGACATCCCGGACACCGAGGGCGAGGACATGCCGGAGCCGCACGAGTTCTTATCGGCCCGGCAGCATGACGGCTCCACTCTGGAGGCCGCCGACATCTACCGCGAGACCTGGGAATGGCTTGACAAGCTCGGCGTAGCCAAGGCCGTGTCGCCTCAGCTGCTGGAGCGCTACGCGATGTGCTCGGCGAGATGGATTCAGTGCGAAGAAATGACGACCAAGCTCGGATACCTCTCCAAGCATCCGACAACCGGGAAGCCTATCCCGTCGCCGTTCATCAACATCGGAATCAACTACATGAATCAGGCAAACCGCCTGTGGGACGAGATCTTCCAGATCGTGAAAGAAAACTGCTCCGCAGAGTACGGCGGCACGAATCCGCAGGACGACGTGATGGAACGCCTGCTGAGAGCGAGAAAGGGAATGTAAATGAACACGCAAAGACTTGAACAGGTGCCAATCGACAAGCTGGTGCCTTACGCCCGGAATGCCCGGACACATAGTAAAGAACAGATTGCACAGCTACGCTCCTCCCTCCGGGAGTTCGGATTCGTTTCTCCTGCTGTGATTGATAACAACTACAACATCCTCGTCGGCCACGGCAGAATCGCTGCCGCCCGCGAGGAAGGCTACAAAACCGTTCCCTGTGTATTCGCCGAGGATCTGACCGACGCGCAGAAACGCGCCTACATCCTCGCTGACAATCAGCTGGCGCTCAACGCCGGATGGGACGAAGAAATGCTGTCCGTCGAACTGGCGGATCTTCAGGAGAACGCATTTGATCTGTCTCTGCTCGGCTTTGACGACAAGGAGCTGGAGAAGCTGCTGAACGGAGAATCCGATAAGGACGTCGAGGATGACGACTTCGATCTGACCGCTGCACTGGAGAAGGCCTCCTTCGTGGAGACCGGAGATCTCTGGACAGTCGGCAGGCACAGGCTGCTGTGCGGCGATGCCACAAATCCGAAAGATGTAGATACACTCATGGACGGCAAACGCGCCAACCTCGTACTGACGGACCCGCCTTATGGCGTCTCCTTCAAAGCATCCGACGGACTCACCATCCAGAACGACAGTCTCAAGGGCGAGGAATTCTACAATTTCCTGCTCGCGGCATTCAAGAACATGGCCGATCACCTCGAAAAAGGCGGCGCGGCCTACTGCTTCCACGCCGACACCGAGGGCCTGACATTCCGCCGGGCGTTCGTCGACGCAGGCTTTCACCTTGCCGGTGTGTGTATCTGGGTAAAGAACAGCCTCGTGCTCGGTCGCTCGGACTACCAGTGGCAGCACGAGCCCGTGCTCTACGGATTCCTCCAGAACGGCAAGCACCCATGGTACGCCGGACGCGCCGAAACTACCATATGGAATTTCGACAAGCCAAAGCGCAACAATGACCATCCGACCAGCAAGCCACTGGATCTGCTCGGCTATCCGATCCAGAACTCAACGCAGGAGAACGCCATCATCATCGACACCTTCGGCGGCTCTGGCTCGACACTTATGGCCTGTGAGCAGCTGAACCGCACCTGCTACATGTGTGAGCTTGATCCGAAATACGCCTCCGTCATCCTCCGGCGCTACGTCGAGGATACCGGCGATTCCGAAAATGTGTATGTCATACGCGACGGCAAAAAGCTCCTCTATTCCGACCTTGTTAAGGAGGTCGAGCTGCCCGACGGCAAATGATTCCTTTGTGTACTAAGCACAGTTTTAAGCCCGCATAATCGGAAGAATTTCTACCTGAGAAATATCGCTTATTCGCTTGCTATTACAGCCGTTCAGAGTGATGTATAGACATGCCGAAAGGCACAGGACCTACGGCAGAAAACCACATTAAACGGAGGTAAAACACATGCGAATCAACTACAACGTAACAGGAGCACAAAGGAAGGAACTGGTCAGGGTTATCGCCGATACTACCGGCGCGAAGGCCGAGTACATGAAGATGCCGACCTGCAATTACCAGATCGACTACTTCACCGTCACCAAGGACGGTGCACTCGAGTTCGACGACATGGCGGACAGCGAGGAAGTCGAGACGGTTCTCGAAGCCATCGCAGACGCGGGATTCGAACCGGAGTCACAGGAAACAGCGGAATCGGAAGCCAAGGAAGAACCCGCAGAGGCAGACGAAACCGCGCCAGAGGCCGAGGAAACTGGCCTGACGGTCGAGATTCCGCTCGACAAGGTCGCGGTCGGAACGCTGACCAACATTCTCGAAGCCAAAGGCAGCCTGATCAAGAAGGCACTCGGGATTGACGACCTGCGGTTCGAAATCAAGGAAGACCGCATCGCATTCCCATGGTTCCCGGAACTGCCGACACCGGACGAAACCAGAGCCTACACGATGTTCATCGCCCAGCTCTGCAAGCTCTCCAAGGAACTGAAAAGAGCAAGTAGCACCGAGACGCCGGTCGCCAACGAGAAATACGCATTCCGCTGCTTCCTCCTCCGCCTCGGATTCATCGGCGCGGAATACAAGCAGGAACGCAAGATCCTGCTCCGGAACCTCGAGGGCAACTCCAGCTGGAAGAACGGCGCACCCAAGAAGGAAACCACTGAGGAAGCTACCGAGGAGGTGCAGGGATGAGGATGATCAGACCGGAACAGCTCGAACAGCTGCACAAACAATATCCGAACGGTACCCGCGTGGAGCTGGTCCAGATGGACGACATTCAGGCTCCTCCTGCCGGAACCCGCGGCACGGTCTACGGCATCGACGACACCGGAAGCATGCTGGTCCACTGGGACAACGGCAGCGGACTGAACGTCATCTACGGCGAAGACATTGTGCGGAAGGTGGTGGACTGACATGGATGAGAAAATCAAGGAGCAGATCCTCTCGATCCGCGACACCGGCCTTTGCAATATGTTCGACCTGCCCTACGTGCAGCGGCTGGCCTTTGACCGGAACTACTACGAGCTGGTGCTTTTCATCGAAAAACACAGGAAAGAATATGTGCATTTCATCATGACCGGTGAAACGAAAGAATCCTGATTCTGGACACAGATATTTATCAATTTATCTGGCCAAATTGACTTGCTATATGTGCCGAACAGAGTGATATATACACATGCCGAAAGGCACAGAAAACCAAGCAAACAAGCGAAAATCAGGAGGAACACACGATGAAAAAGAACACCTACTTCGAGCAGATGAGAGACACCGCAATCGCCTACAACGAGGCACAGGCCATCCGCGAAAAGGACCGCGAAGCCATGAAGGAAGCCGACGACTGGGACGGCGTGAAAGCCTTTGACGAACGCGAAAAGAAGGAGTTCCCTTACCCCTTCACCGCCGGACAGAACAAGGCGCTCTGCGAATACGACCGGAGCCTTCGGAACGGCGCGGACGCATTCGAGGTCGACGATCTCCCTTGGGATTACGAGCTCAGCGACTTCGTTGACACGCTCCGCAAAGCCGGAATCACCGCGATTGTGGTAACCGATGAGAGCACCGGCCTGATGGACGGCATCTACGGACTGACAAGCCTCGGCTGCAAGATGACCGGGCTCAAGACAGTCACGAGAGCCGACGACCACCGCTTCGGTTCGAAAGAGCCGGAACGCAAAAACGGCATCGAATTCCAGTTGTAAACTACACAATCCGGCCTCCCGGATTAACCCGAAAAATTGTCACATATATTCCTCGAAATGACTTGCTATCAAAGCTGATCAGAGTGATATATGTACACACCGAAAGGGAAAACCAGAGCAAACGGAGGACAAGACAATGTGGGAAAAAGGATCACTGCTCATCGAAGGAACGGTCGTTAAATATTGGGTGAAGCATTACCCGGAACCTTCCGAGGACTACGGAATCGATGGCGGACGCATTTCCAAGATGGAGCTTCGCGTCGACGGCAAGGTAACACTCAACTACGATCGCGGATGGGACATCGAGCCCGAGGACGAAGCCAGCCAGCTCGCCTACGCGGTGCTCATGAAGCAGTACAACTAAGCAACACCTGAATTTGAATATTCCGAAAGCAGAGCCTTGACGGGCTCTCGCTCTCGTACCGATAGAAACCGCAGCGATGCGGTTATTTTTATGCCATTAGGAAGGAGGAATGCTCCATGGCAATGCGAAAGCTGAAGAAATACAAGGTCACGCGCTTTATGGAGAAAACCTCCCATTATGATCAGAATCTTGCTGATTACGCCTGCCTCTTTATCGAGCAGCTCTGCCACACCAAAGGCACATGGGCGGGAAAGCCGTTCGAGCTGATCGACTGGCAGGAGCAGATCGTGCGCGATCTGTTCGGCGTGATCAAGGAGAACGGCTACCGGCAATTCAACACCGCCTACGTGGAGATCCCAAAGAAACAAGGCAAGAGTGAGCTTGCCGCGGCAATCGCGCTGCTGCTCACCTGCGGCGATGGTGAGGAACGCGCTGAAGTCTACGGCTGTGCTGCTGACCGGAATCAGGCAAAGATCGTCTTTGACGTGGCGGTCGATATGGTGCGCTTCTGCCCGGCACTCAGTAAGCGCGTGAAGATTCTCGAATCGCAGAAGCGGCTCGAATACCTTCCGACGCACAGCTTCTACCAGGTGCTCTCCGCCGACGTCGCAAACAAGCACGGATTCAATACGCATGGCGTGATCTTTGACGAGCTGCACACGCAGCCGAACCGGAAGCTGTTTGACGTCATGACAAAAGGAAGCGGCGATGCTCGGATGCAGCCGCTGTTCTTCCTGATCACGACCGCCGGAAACGACACGAACTCGATCTGCTATGAGCAGCACCAGAAGGCGCTTGACATCATGAACGGGCGCAAGCATGATCCGACTTTCTACCCGGTTATCTTCGGTGCCGATGAATCCGAGGACTGGACGGACCCGAAGGTCTGGAAGAAAGCCAATCCGAGCCTCGGCATCACGGTCGGCATCGACAAGGTCAAGGCCGCGTGTGAGTCGGCAAAGCAGAATCCCGGCGAAGAGAACGCATTCCGGCAGCTTCGCCTGAACCAGTGGGTGAAACAGTCTGTCAGGTGGATGCCAATGGACAAATGGGATGCCTGCGCATTCCCGGTGAATGAGGACGATTTGGAAGGCCGCGTCTGCTACGGCGGACTCGACCTGTCATCCACGACGGATATTACAGCGTTCGTGCTGGTCTTCCCGCCGCAGGATGAGGACGACAAATATGTGGTTCTCCCATACTTCTGGGTGCCGGAGGACACATTGGATTTGCGCGTCCGGCGCGATCACGTTCCCTACGACCTCTGGCAGAAACAAGGCGTCCTCGAAACGACCGAGGGCAATGTCATCCACTACGGATACATCGAAAAGTTCATCGAGAACCTCGGCGAACGGTTCAACATCCGCGAGATCGCATTCGACCGCTGGGGAGCCGTCCAGATGGTGCAGAATCTCGAGGGCATGGGCTTCACCGTCGTTCCCTTCGGACAGGGCTTCAAGGACATGTCTCCGCCGACCAAGGAGCTGATGAAGCTGGTCTTGGAGAAACGAATAGCACATGGAGGCCATCCGGTGCTCCGCTGGATGATGGACAACATCTTCATCCGAACCGATCCGGCGGGCAACATTAAGGCCGACAAGGAGAAATCCACGGAGAAGATCGACGGCGCAATCGCCACGATCATGGCGCTCGACCGGGCAATACGAATGGGCAATGATAACACCGCTTCTGTCTATGACAGCCGCGGAATTCTTTTTATCTGAGGTACAAATGCATGTTTTTGATAGCAATCATGGGCTTCCTGCTTCTGCGGGAGGCCCTTAATCAAATGGAGGACTTGATATGAGCATTTTCAACAGATGGTTCAGAGGACGAGACGCTCCCAAAGATTCAACCGCCGGGAGTAGTTACCGCTTCTTCTTCGGAGGCACCACTTCCGGCAAAGCTGTGACGGAACGCTCCGCCATGCAGATGACGGCGGTCTACTCGTGCGTGCGAATCCTCTCGGAAGCAATCGCGGGCCTGCCGCTGCACTTGTATCGCTACACCGATAACGGCTCGAAGGAGAAAGCCATTGACCATCCGCTTTATGAGCTGCTGCACGACGAGCCGAATCCGGAGATGACGAGCTTCGTGTTCCGCGAGACGCTCATGACGCACCTGCTCCTCTGGGGCAATGCCTACGCGCAGATCATCCGCAACGGCAAAGGCGAAGTCGTGGCTCTCTACCCGCTGATGCCAAACCGCATGACGGTCGACCGCGACGAAAACGGCCAGCTTTATTACGAATACCAGACCTCGACCGATGAGGCGCACACGATGAACGGCAGTCTGGTAAGGCTGTCTCCGATGGATGTGCTGCATATTCCCGGTCTCGGCTTCGACGGCTTAGTCGGCTACTCGCCGATTGCGATGGCCAAGAACGCCATAGGGCTTGCCATTGCCACCGAGGAGTACGGCAGTAAGTTCTTTGCCAATGGCGCGACGCCGGGCGGCATTCTGGAGCATCCCGGCGTGGTCAAAGATCCGGAGCGAGTCCGTGAAAGCTGGAACTCAGCCTTCGGCGGCTCTGCCAATTCCAACAAGGTCGCAGTGCTCGAAGAAGGCATGAAATACACGCCAATCAGCATCAGCCCGGAGCAGGCGCAGTTCCTTGAGACGCGCAAGTTCCAGATAGACGAGATCGCGAGAATATTCCGTATCCCGCCGCACATGATCGGTGACCTCGATAAATCGAGCTACTCGAATATCGAGCAGCAGTCGCTGGAATTCGTAAAGTACACGCTCGACCCGTGGGTATCCCGCTGGGAACAGTCGATGCGCAGAGCACTGCTCCGTCCCGAGGAGAAGAAGGACTACTTCTTCAAGTTCAACGTGGACGGTCTGCTCAGAGGCGACTATCAGAGCCGCATGAACGGCTACGCCACTGCAAGGCAGAACGGATGGATGTCGGCAAACGACATACGCGAGCTTGAAAATCTCGACCGCATTCCGGAGAACAAGGGCGGCGACCTGTATCTCATCAACGGCAACATGACCAAGCTCGAGGATGCCGGAATCTTCGCAGCATCAGCTTCAACAGAAACGGAGGAACAGCCTGATGAAACGCAGGAAGAACAGACAGAATCACAGGAACAATCGGAGTCTGATAATCGGCTCCGGGAAAGGAGGAAGTCCCTATGACAAGAAAATTCTGGCGATGGACCAGAAACGAAACGCCGGACAGCTTCGGTTCAGACCGAACGCTCTACCTCGACGGGGAAATATCCGATGAAACCTGGTACGGCGACGAAATTACGCCGCAGGCATTCAAGGACGAGCTGAACTCCGGCGAAGGCAACATCACGCTCTGGATCAACAGTCCCGGCGGAGATGTGTTCGCGGCGGCTCAGATCTACAACATGCTGATGGACTACCCGTATGACGTAACCGTCAAGATCGACGCACTCGCGGCTTCGGCGGCAAGTGTCATCGCGATGGCCGGAACGAAGGTCTGCATGAGCCCTGTCGCGATGCTGATGGTGCATAATCCCGCGACCATCGCGATCGGCGATTCGGAAGAAATGCAGAAGGCCATCGACATGCTCTCCGAGGTTAAGGAGTCGATCATGAACGCCTATGAGATCAAGTCCGGACTGTCCCGGAACAAGATCAGCAAGCTCATGGACGCTGAGACCTGGATGAACGCGAAGGAAGCCAAGAAGCTGGGATTCGCCGACGAGATACTCTTCACCGATGGCACTGAGCCGGATGACGACACCAAGGAGCCTGACGACGATACGGAAATCGAGATGCTTTTCTCCCGCAAGGCCGTCACCGACTCCCTGCTTTCGAAGCTGATACCGAAACGTAAACCTGAAAAGAAAACAGCGACTGTGAAGGCCGCAGATCTTGAGAAGCGGCTCTCGCTTCTCAGCCACTAATGAATGGAGGAAATTATTATGACCAAGATTATGGAACTCATGGACAGACGCGCCAAGGCGTGGGACGCGGCTAAGAACTTTCTCGACACCCACTCCGATAACGGCGGCAACGTATCCGCGGAGGACGCCGCCACCTACGACAAGATGGAAAAGGAAGTCACCGATCTGACGCACGACATCGAGCGCCTGCAGCGACAGGAGCAGATCGACAAGATGCTCTCCGCGCCGACATCCGCACCGCTCACCGGCAAGCCCGGTGCCAAGGACGAACCGGACGACAAGCCCGGCATTGCTTCCAAGGCGTACAAGACCGCCTTCTGGGATTCGATCCGCAAGCGCAACTGGTACGACGTACAGAATGTACTCGAAGTCGGCACTGACGCGAACGGCGGGTACCTCGTACCGGATGAGTACGAGCATCAGCTGGTGCAGGCGCTGACCGACGAGAACTTCTTCAGAAGTCTCGCGCACGTCATTCAGACCGACAGCGGAACGCACACGATTCCGATTGTCGCATCTCACGGAACGGCAAGCTGGATGGAGGAGAATGGGCTCTATCCGGAATCCGACGACACCTTCGACCAGATCACGCTTTCCGCGTACAAGCTGGGAACGGCGATCAAGGTATCCGAGGAGCTGATGAACGATTCGGTGTTCGACCTGCAGAGCTACATCTCCACGGAGTTTGCCCGCAGAATCGGCGCTGCCGAGGAGGAGGCATTCCTCGTGGGCGACGGCCAGAAGAAGCCGGAAGGCGTCTTCACCAAGGTCAAGGCGACTGAGGGCGCGACTACGGAAATTGCCAATACGAACATCACCTTCGACGAGATCATGGACGTGTTCCACTCCCTGCGTTCTGTCTACCGCAACCGCGCGGTCTGGATTCTCAACGACTCCACCGTCAAGGCGCTGCGCAAGATCAAGGACGGCAACGGAAACTACATCTGGCAGCCGAGCGTCGTAGCCGGTCAGCCGGATACCATCCTGAACCGTCCGTACCACACGAGCATCTACGCGCCGGAGCTGGCAGCCGGAAATGTGCCGATCCTGTTCGGAGACTTCTCCTATTACTGGATTGCCGACCGTCAGGGACGCAGCTTCAAGCGCCTGTCGGAGCTCTACGCGGCGAACGGCCAGATCGGATTCCTCGCGTCTGAGCGCGTAGATGGCAAGCTGATCCTGCCGGAAGCCGTGCGCGGTCTTTCCGTCAAGGCGGCGGGCTGATTGATTTCGCTTTGTTGTGGGCGGGCATCCATTACGGGTGTCCGCTTCACTTTTATTGGAGGTGTCTCATGGAAGTAACGCTTGAGGAAGCAAAAACCTATCTGCGAGTTAGTTCTTCCGATGAGGACGAGCTGATCCAGAATCTCATAACATCGGCCACCGCGACCGTTCAGGACATCGCCCGCTACTCTGACGAGGAATGGGAGGCAAGCGAGGAGAAAATCCTCATCCGCATGCGCATTGCCATTCTCTACACCGTGGCGTACCTGTACGAGCACCGCGAGGACGCTGACCACAATCAGCTGAATCTGACGCTCCGGGCGCTTCTGTTCGGCGTGCGCAAGGAGGGATTTTGATGAAGATCGCCAATATGCGTGTGCCGGTCACATTCCAGAAGAATGAAATAACCACGGACAAGTACGGAAACCATACGGCGTCGTGGACAGACTACTTCAAGTGCTGGGCGACGGTCGGTACGGACTCCTACGGTTCGGAGACTTCCGGCGAGGTGATCAACTCGGAGGAATCGCTGAACTTCACCTGCCGCTGGTGCTCCGAGCTTGCCGAGGTCGTCTCCACGAAGTACCGGATTCTCGCGGAAGGCAAAACGTACAACATCACCTATGTGAACCCGATGGGCTACAAGAAGAACACGCTGAAATTCAACTGCGCATTGGAGAAAACGACATGAACGAGAAGGTATCAATTGACGGCCTGCGTGACGCCGTGATGAAGGGCCTGCAGGAATACGCCGACCTTGCCGCCGACGACATGAAGGATGCGGTCAGGGATACGGCGAAATCCGTCCGCAAGGATATTCAGGCGAACGCTCCTGTGCGTACCGGCAAGTACAAGAAGTCATGGTCGGTCAAGACCGTCAGCGAAAGTGCGGACTCCATCGACATGGTGGTTCATTCGCGGAACCGCTATCAGATTGCGCACCTTCTGGAGCATGGTCACGCCAAGCGCGGCGGAGGCCGTGTGGCCGCAAGACCGCATATCGCTCCTGCCGAGCAGGCAGGCAATGAGAAGCTGGTGCGCGAGATTGAATCCAAACTGAAAGGATGACGCCTATGAACTATGACGAGATCGTAACCATGCTCGAGGAAGCCGGACTTCCCGTCGCCTACGACCACTTTGCCGAGGGCGAGTCTCCGGACCCGCCGTTCATCTGCTTCCTGTTTCCGGGAACGGACAACATTTTCGCGGACAACGTGGTCTGGCAGAAGGTCGACGAGCTGAACATCGAGCTTTACACAGACAAAAAGGACCCGGACACTGAATCGAAAATCGAGGACATTCTCACCTCTCACGAATTGCCGTATGAGAAGTCGGAGGTCTGGATCGAGGACGAGAAGATGTACGAGGTTCTCTACCAAACACAGATTATTGGAGGTTAAAGAATATGGCTAATAAGAAGAACAAGGTCAAGTTTGGCCTGAAGAACTGCCACTACGCCATCGCGACGCTTGCCGAGGATGGAACGGTGACATTCGGCACGCCTGTGGCGATGCCCGGCGCGGTCAGTCTTTCCCTTGACGCCGAGGGCGACAACGAGCCGTTCTACGCTGACGACACGGTTTATTACATGGTGTCGAACAACAACGGGTACTCCGGCGACTTCGAGCTGGCACTCATCCCGGAGAGCTTCCTCACGGACGTTATGCACGAAACCGAGGATGCCAACGGCGTCATCGCCGAGAACAAGGATGTGGAGCCGGAGCATTTCGCGCTCCTGTTCGAGTTCTCCGGCGACCAGCGCAAGATCCGCCACTGCATGTACTACTGCTCAGCGACTCGCCCTTCCGTTTCCGGCCAGACCAAGGAGGACTCGACCGAGGTGCAGACAGATACGCTATCGATTACGGTTTCTCCGCTGCCGTCAGGGCTTGTGAAGGTTAAGACCGGAACGAACACAGCCGAGTCCGTTTACAACGCCTGGTACGACAAGGTCTACGAGCCGAGCGACACCGCGGCAGGCTCCGGCACCTCATCCGGTGCCAAGGCAAGCACGAGCTATTCAACCGAGGAGGAGTAAGCGATGGCGGTTACAAAGACAATAGAAATTGACGGGCAGCCGGTGACTTTCAGAGCATCGGCTGCTATACCGCGGCTCTACCGGAACAAGTTCCACCGGGACATCTACCGTGACCTGAATGAGCTGCAGAAAGGCATCAGCGAGAACGACGCGAAGAGCTCAAATCTGGATACGTTCAGTCTGGAGCTGTTCGAGAATATCGCGTGGCTGATGGCAAAGCACGCCGACAAGGATGTGCCGGATACGCCGGAGGAATGGCTCGACAGCTTCAATACGTTCTCGATCTATGAGGTGCTACCGCAGATTATCGAACTGTGGGGAATCAACACGGAGCAGCAGGTTTCCGCTAAAAAAAACCTCACGCGACAGAGCGGGAAATGACAACCCCGCTCTTTCTTTTGCGCTGCGTGCAGATCGGACTGCATGTCTCGGAGCTTGACCTGCTGACCATCGGCACCGTCAACGACATGTACGCCGAAATGAGCAACGACGACTGGGACTACCCGGAAATCGCGACACAGGAAATGATGGATCGCTTTTAATCTTTCATTTACTTTTCTTCGGGGGATGTGGAGTCCTTTCCATCGTCCGCAAGAATGATGGCTTTCCCGCTGTTCGTAATGGAGAACGAAAGAACTCTGTAGCCATCGCGTGCGAGTTCGTTTGCCTTCTTCTCGATCTCCTCGGCCATCTTATGCGCTTTCGGATTGTATCCGATAACAAATGTCTTATACATATGCACTACCTCCTCTTTGGAGGATAACAATTCATGCATGCTTCTGCTACCGGCGGAGGGTAAAAGTTCAGATAAATCTAAGTAAAGCCTTGAAGGGAGGTGTATCCGCATGGCGAACAGAATCAAGGGCATCACCGTCGAGATCGGCGGCGACACCACCAAACTGACCGAATCGCTGAAATCGGTCGACAAACAGATATCGAATACGCAGAAAAGCCTGCGGGACGTGAACAAGCTCCTGAAGCTCGATCCCGGCAACACGGAACTCCTCTCCCAGAAGCAGAAAGGCCTGCAGACGGAAATCGCCGCTACCAAGGAGCGTCTCGAAGCGCTCAAGGAAGCGGCAAAGCAGGCGGATGCGGCTCTTGCTAATGGCGACATGAGCCAGTCACAATACGACGCGCTCCAGAGGGAAATCGTCGAAACCGAGCAGGATCTCAAAAGCCTGACAAAGGAATATGAGAACTTCGGCTCCGTCTCCGCGCAGAAGATAGCGGCGGCTGGCGAGAAGGTCAAGTCTGTGGGCGAATCGCTCTCGAGCGCCGGGACAAAGATGACGATGGGCTTCACCGCTCCCGTTGTGGCTGGCGCGACTGCTGCCGTTACCGCTTATGGCGACGTCGACAAGCAGTTCAACCTCGTCAAGCAGACCATGGGCGACACGGCAAACTCCGCGGAGGACTTCGAAGGCCTGTGGGATCAGATCGGAACGTCCGCCAAGAACTCCGTCTATGGCATGCAGGACGCTGCGGACGCGACGCTGAACTTCGCCCGTCAGGGCTTCACCGCCAAAGAAGCGACCGACATGCTGACGCCTGCCATGAACCTCGCCGCAGGCACTGGCACCGATTTGTCGGAAACCACCTCCGGACTCGGCAACGCCATGAAGATGTTCGGCGCGGATTCCTCGGAAGCAGCAAACTATGCCGACGTTCTTGCCAAGGCACAGGCTCAGGCCAATACCACAACATCGGAGCTTTTCGAAGCGATGTCCGTCGCCGGTCCTATCTGCAAAACCGTCGGATGGGATGTGAAGGACCTCGCAACGATTACGGATGTGTTCGGCAACGCCGGTATTTCAGGTTCCGAGGGCGCAAACGCTCTGAAAACAGGACTTGCGCGTCTCGCTTCTCCCGCCAAGGAAGGCGCGACGGCAATGGATCAGCTCGGACTTTCCACCGGGCAGACCTACGCCATCTTCAACGAGAACGGCACGCTCAAGGACATGCCGACGGTGCTGGCCAACCTGAACTCCGCCTTCTCCGGGCTGACCGATCAGGAAAAGCTGGAGGCAGCCGCTAATATCTTCGGCAAGAACCAGATGTCCAAGTGGCTGACGCTGATCCAGACCTCGCCATCGGAAGTATCGTCCCTTCGTTCCGCGCTTGATGAGTGCGGCGGCTCTGCGGAGAACATGAGTAACGCTCTGATGAGCGGCACCGGCGGCATAATTGAACAGCTCAAATCCACCTTCGACGTGCTGACGGTCACCATCGGGCAGGCGGTCGCTCCGGCATTTCAGAACCTGATGGAGAAAATCATCAGCGTGATGAACGCCATCATGGACATGGACCCGGCGACACAGAAAATGATCCTGACCATCACGGCAATCGTCGCGGCTATCGGCCCGGTGCTGATTGTGGTCGGCAAAATGGCGACCGGCGTCGGAGCCTTGATGACACTTGCGCCAAAGATAGTCTCGGCCATCAATGTTGTGAAAACAGGCATGACCGCTCTCAACGCGACCATGGCGGCAAATCCGATAGGTCTGATCATCACGGCAATCGGTCTGCTGGTCGCGGCGTTCATATACCTGTGGAACAACTGCGAGAGCTTCCGAAACTTCTGGATCAACCTATGGGACAACATCAAGGAGGTCGCGGTCACCGTCTGGACTGCTATCAAGGACTTCTTTGTGACGATCTGGACGGCTATTTCAGGAGTGTTCACTTCCGCGGTGAATGGAATCAGCAGCTTCCTGTCCGGCGCGTGGAACGGGATACAGAATGTGGTTACGACGGTGATGAATGCGATCAGCACGGTAATCCAGACGGTATGGAATGGAATCAAGACATTCTTTACCACGATTTTCTCCGCAATTCAGGCTGTGGTGACAACCTACTTCAATATCTACAAGACGGTCATCACAACGGTTCTCACGGCAATCCAGACTGTTGTCACGACAATATGGAATGCGATAAAGACTGTAATCACAACCGTCTGCAACGGCATCAAAACCGCTGTGACGACCGCGTGGAACGGGATAAAGACTGTCACATCGACCGTATTCAACGGCGTGAAATCCGTGGCAACCTCAATCTGGAACGGAATTAAATCTGCCGTGATGAGTGTCGTGAACACAATGAAGTCCGGCATTACCTCCGTCTTCAACGCAATCAAGAGCACGCTGTCGGGAATCCTGAACGGCATCAAGAGCACCTTCTCATCTGTGTTCAACGGCATCTGGAGCTTTGTTTCCGGGATCGTGAGCAAGCTCAAGAATGTGTTCAACTTTCACTGGGAACTGCCGAAAATCAAGCTGCCTCACTTCAGTGTTTCGGGCAAGTTCAGTCTGAACCCGCCGAGCATTCCGCACTTCTCCGTCTCCTGGTACAAGAAGGCGATGGAAGGCGGCATGATCTTGAAGGACGCGACCATATTCGGACAGTCCGGCAACACGCTCCTTGGCGGAGGCGAAGCTGGCGATGAAGCTGTGGTCGGCGTCAACAGCCTGCGGAACATGATAAAGGAAGCCGTCAGCGAGAACGCCGGATACTCCGGCCCGCTTATCAATATCGAAACCATGAGCGTGAGAAGCGACGACGACATCCGCAAGATTTCTCAGCAGCTCAACACCCTGCTTGTCGGCAGCAGACGCGCGAAAGGATCGGTAATCTAATGGGATTCAAATTTAACGGCAGAACAAGCCAGAGCTTCGGCTTGGCAACGAGGATGACAAAGGAAAACCGCATGCCGGACTTCACGAACAACACGATCACCGTTCCCGGACGCGAGGGCTCGTTCGATTTCGGCGAGACCATCGGCGAACGCAAGATAGAGATTTCCTGCTTCATCCCGCCGGGCAAGGCCGACGAGGACTTTCTCGCGCGGAAGGATGAGATTATCGCGTGGCTCAACCCGGACATCGGTTTGTGTGATCTGATTCTCGATAAGGAGCCGGACCGCGTCTACCGGGCAAGGCTTGAGAGCGGATTCTCCTTCGAGAAGGCTGTGCGGAACTCCTGCACCTTCGACCTCACGTTCCTGTGTCCAGACCCATATGCCTACGCGGAGAATGACGAAACGTATGAGATAACCGAGACAGGAGAATTTTCCATAAACCGCAGTCTCGGCAACGCCGACTCCCTGCCGATTTACTCCCTTGTCGCTGACCTTGCCAAGGGCAAGAACGCGGTCATCACCACGAACGGCAGTCAGCTGCAGATCAACGGCGTCCTCTCGGAGAATGAGGTGCTTGTCATTGATTCCTCGCTGATGACGGCAAAGGTCACAGACGCGGACGGCAACACGCTCCGAAACGGCTTGCCGCTCCTCGAGAACCTGAACTTCCCGGTGCTCAAGGTCGGCGCGAACACCATCACGATTGAAGCCGACAGCACCACAGAAGTCACGCTGCAGGCACTGAACTCGCAGGACAAGTTCACCGGGCAGGTGCCGGATTCCTGGGGAGCAGACGGCCTGTGGCGGTTCAACGAATCCGCGCCGGACTCGGACACATGCCTTGCGGATTCATCAGGAAAAGATAGGAAGGCATCTATCAGCGGATGGAGCGGAACCACCGCTTCATTGCAGGCGGGACATCTCGGCAGGTCTTTCCGCATGAATATCAACAACCCGACCAGCGAGAAAACCTATCTCAAGGTTTCAAACGACGGAACGATGTTTTCCTCGATTGGAAAGACAATAGCGGTTGGCGGATGGTTCATGCCCACGACCTACTCAGTCGGAAACACGTTCTGCCCGCTGCTCAACACCCGTCAGGGAAGCGGCAACCCGATATTCTACCTGTCGCTGCATTCCGGCAAGCCGCGCCTGATGCTGTACAACTCGTCAGGAACACTGATCCTCGATCAGGACTTTACGCCGTCGTTCACGCTCACCAACGGACTGTGGTACTTTATCGCGGCGGTGATAAAACCGGACGACAAGACCGCGCAGTATGTGCTTGGCAGCAGAAGTTCCGGCGAGGTATGGGTATCCGACGCGGTCAGCTTCACGGGAGAACTCAACCGCTCCTGCACAGCAGACCTCATCTGGGGAATGCACGCTGACACCTACTGGTACGCCGGGAATTTCGACGACTGGTTCCTCAGCTGCGATTCCAGCCTGACTGCAGATGACATCGCGCTCTGGTTTCAGGAATCCCTCACTTGCAACGCCGCGGATTCCACGGCAGATGTCGACGGGCTGACGACAGAAAATGCGGTCACACTCAAGGCCTCAAGCGGAGCCTACGCGACAAGCGGATATTTCACGACCGCCGCAGTGGAATACGGGATAACCGGGAAATGCTACGTCACTCTGACAGCCGATACACCAACAGGAACAAGCGTGACGGTCGAGACTTCCACATCGGACGATTTCACGACATGGAATAACTGGACGGCGCTTGGTGCAGACAACACCGTGCAGTCGGATTCCGCAAAGTACATCAAGTTCCGGCTGACGCTTGCCACAGCGGATTCATCGGCAACGCCAACGGTAAAAAGCATCGCATTGTCGACGCCCGGCGAATCCGCATTCAAGAAACTGACGATACAGGCCCGCAGCAGATGGAGGTGATTGCATGGCGGACAAGAAATTACTGACCGTTCTCGATCTGAACGGCAACGCGGAAGCCGTACTTGAGAACGCCTATGACGTGATCATCACGGGCGAGATCAACGGCATCGACACGCTCGAGTTCAACCTGCCCTTCCGGGACGAGAAGCGCAAGTATCTGGAGAACGAGAAGCAGGTCAAGGTCGGCGATGACACCTACCGCATTCGGACGATTACGGACGAGAAAAACGAACAGGGAACGGCGATTACCTCGGTGTATGCCGAGGCTGCCTTCTATGACCTTGGATTCTCGACCAAGAAAGCCGAGATCACCTTCAACGCGGATACCGCTGACGTGCCGATGGCGTACGCACTGCAGGACACCGGCTGGACGGTCGGAACCGTCAATAAGCGCACCAAGCGTACATGGACTTGTCAGGAGAAGAACGCTCTGGCGATTCTGCGGAAAGTGCAGGACCTGCATGGCGGCGATCTGATTTTCGACAACGCCAACAAGACCGTGAGCCTGCTGACGTTCAGCGGCACGGACTCCGGAGCGCTGTTCTGCTACAAGAAGAACATGAAGTCCATCAAGCGCGTGATCGACACGCAGAGCCTTATCACCCGGCTCTATGCCTACGGCAAGGACGGCATGACGTTCGCGTCCATCAACGACGGCAAGGAATATGTGGAGGACACGACCTACACGAACGAGATAAGAGTTTCTACTCTGGATTGCTCGAACTTCACGAATCCGTATCAGATGCTGGAGTACGCCGAGATGCGGCTTGCGGATTACGCCGCGCCGAGGATTTCCTATGTGCTGAACGCGATGGATTTGTCTGTGCTGACAGGCTATGAACACGAAAGCTGGAAGCTCGGCGACATCGTGACGGTAAAAGACGATGAACTGAACATCAGCGTCAAGACGCGCATCGTCCGCCGGGAATACAACCTGCTCGAGCCGTGGAATACTGTTCTGGAGCTGTCCACCACACTCAGGGAACTCGGCGACTCCTCCTCGCAGTGGGACGCCGCAGCGGACATGCTCTCCGGCGCTGACCTCGTCGACAGCCAGGAGATGAAAGACCTCGTGCCGTTCAACCACCTGCGCAATTCCCGCGCGGATTCAGGTCTCAACTACTGGGAGAACTCCGGTTTTGAAGTCGATACTGAAAACGGCGTATCCGGCACGGCATCCTTCAAGTGCGAAGGAGCGCTCAATACGACGAAAAGCCTGACGCAGACCGTCACTCCGGCAAACCGCGACAGCTACACCTTCTCCTGCCAGATCGCGTCCGATGATCTCAAGATGGGCGACAACGGACAGGTCGGCGTAGAGGTGACCTTCGAGTATGAGGACGGCACGACCGAGACGCGGTTCATCGATCTGATTTAAGGAGGCTGCTATGGCGAGTTTTACTCATGTTGCACAAGCGGTCAGCCCTCAGAACGGGCGAGTCAAGAAGATCCGCATTCGCGTCTGCGTGACCGACTGCACAGGCACGATATACATAACCGACATGTTCCTGCAGGGCGGCTCCATTGCGACCGGCTGGGTGGGACACGTTTCAGAGATTCAGTGGACGCAGGACGGTGACTGATATGCTGATATTCACACGCTTTACAGAAACGATTGATAAGAAGGAAAAGAAACGAGTTGTCAGCGTCACTGTCAAGCTGATGGTCGCCAACTGCACTGGAACCGTCTGGTTCACCGACCTCATGCTGCAGGAAGGCGCAATGCTGTCCGGGTATGTCGTTAACACCGAGACAACGCAAAAGAAGTACGCTACCGGCGACGAATACGCAGTCACGGGAAAACGGTTCTTCAACGGCATCGTACGCGGCAGCGCGACCTGCATCATCTTCAACCTCGGCAAGACATCGACCGGACTTGACTGGAAGATTTATCCGAATCAAAACATGAAAGCCGGGAGCGTTTCACTTGCCCTCGGTGCCGGAGCGCACAAGGCAACATTCACGGATTCCGCGAAAGCTGGCGACGAACTTGACATTCTCGCTTCAAGCCGAAAGTGCCTGAAAAACGGAACTGCCACAAACAAAGACGGCTTCTTCCAGTACTCCGCCGCGGGCGACAGCAAGCACCCGGTGACTGTCGAGGAGAAGAAGTCGGCACGGCTGTATGTGGAGTTTCAGGAGATGGAGGATGGTGATGTGATATGAGTCTGGATATTCTCAAAGGCCGCAAGTGCATGGTCTGGACGTTCATGGGAAATGCCCGCATGTACACCGCGCTGAAGAATTACGGAGACCGCCTCTCGCAGGTAGGTCTCTTTTCTTTTAAGGTCGACGCGACCGGAACGATAACCGAATCCGGCGTGGCCATCAGCGACATGCTGACGTATATCAATAAGTATCCGCACATCACATGGCTGCTAACGGTCCGCAACGACGGCACATCAAGCGTCTTCACAGCTCTCCGGGAGAATACCGACGGAGCGCAGGATAAGTTCCTCACCGAGCTGGTGCGGATCATGGAGAAGTATCCGTGGTGCGCTGGAGTCGACATCGACCTTGAGCGAGGTGGCGATTACTCCACGCACGCAAAATCCACAGCCATGTTCCGCAACATCTGGAACGCAGTCAAAGACTACGATTCTTCGAAGAAGGTCAACATCTGTCTTCCCGGAATGAACTCTGTCAACGGCTCGGTCGGCGGAGAGAACTGGTGCGTATATGCCGACCTGAACCCATACTGCAATACCGCGGCCATAATGAGTTATGGAATGGCGTGGGCCGGAAGCGCTCCGGGGCCTGTCTCTCCGAAGGACTGGCTTGACGGCATATACGATTACGTGGTCACCGCGATGAAGCCGGACAAGGTGTTCATGGGACTTCCGGCTTACGGCTGGAACTGGCAGATTTACGATACGCCGGAGAACCTCGGCAAGAGCTATCGCGGAACGTCCAACACCTACTACGCCGCAAAAAACTGGATGACGGGCAAATACAACTTCACGGACGACGCCGCACCGCAGCCGTTCATTCCGATCCTCGCGTACTGGGACGACTACAACAATGTGCCTTACGCCTTTCCTCAGGTCTACGACTTTGCGGAAGGGCAGGACGCTTCGAGCTACGACTATCCGCTGATGGACGGAACATACAACCGGCGCAGGTACCTCACCGCCTACAGCAAAACGCAGAAGACGTCGTTTGGCACGATTTACGTGGATCATGACGGAACGCCGGATAGCTACACTGGCATTGTCTCCTCAGAGAACGGCATCGCGGTCATGGGCGACAAGGGCGAAGCAACCTACAGCTTTTCGGTTTCAAGTGCTGGAACCTATGATATCGCCGTCCGGCTCTGCTATCCCTTCTGGGACAAGAACGGCATCTATGTGTCGATTGACGGAACGCAGAAGCATTTCACCGAGTCGCGGCTCTGGTGGCCGTACTGGCGCAGTACCTTCTGGGCAAGTCTTGCCGATGGTATATCTCTGTCAGTCGGAACACACACAATCACGGTTTCAGTTGATGTGAAAGGCGTGCAGTTCTACGGGTTCCGTGTCTGTTCTACTTTCAGTGAGGAACCGTCCGCCGGAGCTGCTTCATTCATGCTTTCTCCGCGCCACTTTATCGACGTGGACGGGAACGAATGCCAGCCGGACAAGGGCTTCAAGCTCACAACCGAGGTCCTGCGCCGCAAGCCTGACTCCGCGCTCATCTGGTACGAGGATTTCGAGGACTACGGCATGCTCGACACCGGGTACTGGAACATCATATCCGGCTCGTGGAAGGTCTGGCGTTCGGATGAATATTCCGAGAACCGCGTTTATTCACAGCTTGACGGCAGCGGACAGTTTGCGTGGAACTACGACGGATTCAAGGACATCCACCTTCGGGCGCGTCTCGCGTTTCCGGCAGGAAGCACCGGCAAGGCGGGAATCTTCTGCGGCAGTCTTTTCTGCTGCCTGAACTACAACAGTCAGGCCGTGGAGCTGTGGAACGGGAGCACCAAGCTCGGCAGCTACTCGCAGCCGATTCAGCAGACGCCATCATCCGATCTGAGAACTGATCCGACAACCTACACCATCGAAATGCGGATCAGAGGCAGTACCGTGCGCGTCTATTCCGGCGCGTCCAACGCGCTCAGGTTCACGACGACGGTCAGCGGATTCTCAGGAGGAACCGCAGGATACCAGTCCGACCAGAGAACAGTCTGTGAACTGCTCCGTATGGGCGACGCATGGACCTATGAGCCTTATGAGCGGTTCGATGTCACCTTCCCGGACGGTTCGGTTACACAGTACGGCAGAATCAGTCGAAGCAACGTCACCTGGGACGAGGAGTTTCAGGTGTTCACGCTGACTGCGGATATTGAGGAATCCGCGACAAGGTCCGACTCCATTTCAATGGACTACGAGTTCTACCACTCCGCGCAGCTCGACCTCGAATGCGGAAACGACTATACGATTACGGTCACGCCGAAGGACATCGACATCTGGATATCGCGGCTCTTCCTCGGCGACGCGGACGGATTTTCCATCCTCTACTATCAGGACGTGGACTCGCTCGTCTACTGGGCGAATCAGGCAGCGTACCACTGGGGACTCCGCGGAATCGCGATCTGGTCGCTCGGACAGGAGGATT